>PDWI01009472.1_pt1 | contig 11171 bp, 11 predicted proteins | sample 1430891 | NCBI WGS metagenome assembly PDWI01 (sample SAMN01162508, study PRJNA174530) | Oral metagenome, whole genome shotgun sequencing project. | biome: Marine environment; feature: Marine mammal; material: Swab sample of the gingival sulcus; isolation source: swab sample of gingival sulcus... | reverse complement strand
CGACTTCGCTATCGTCAAGCTTCGGCTGGCTCAAATCCACCTCTAAGCCGTCCGCCTCGTACCAGTCGTTACTCTTGGGCGTTTTCATCGGAGCATAAGAGAGTAAGTTCTTCAGTTCGCCTTTCTGAAGATACGCCCCAAAGCTTTCAGCGATGTCTATGTTATTGATAATCGTCTGTCCCATTTGCTTAATTTTTAATATCTATGCCCTTGAGTTTGATGTCATCAACGCTGTCCTTTACGTCTTTGAGATTGTCGTTCATTGTGTGCAGGCATTCGGTATTTTCTTCGATACGAAGTACGCTACGCAGAATATTGTTCGTATTGGCAACCAAAAGCCTCGTCATATCGCTGATAGAGTAGGTGTGGCTCTGTATCGCTGTAGCTCGTCCATTCAGCTCGTCCACGCTCTCTTGCGATGCCGTCGCTATACCTCGCCCTCGAGACCCCTCTCGCTCGGGGTCTTCTCCGTAGCCTGTAATCTTAGCAAATTGAGTAGACCTTTTCCGAGCTTGTTCAACGTATTCAAGATATTCTTCACGAAGCTTCGAAACATCGGCTTCTGTCAAATGATCACCTTTTTGTGTTAATGTTTTGTCAAGCTTTTCTTTCCACGCCTTGAGTTTGCCATTCAGCTCTTTATCAACAAAAAACTTAGTCATAGCCTTCTGTATAATTTTGTTGATATTCTTGCCAAAGTCTTCTGTACTGGCTTCCATATCCATCAGTTGCTCGACAAAGTCATCACGCAACCCCTCAAAACTTATCCCTGTAATAGCATTAACTAACTTGTCGTTTAGTTTCTCAACCTCACCTACTTGGTTAGCATATTCCTCTATCTTGTCGTAAGCCTCTTTGTAATAGCCTACATCTTTAATAGCTCCCCATAGGTCTGGAGTCTCTTCTATAATCTTCCGCCATTCTTCAGCTGTTACGTCCATTATGCTATTCATCTGACGACCTAACACTTGCTGTAGTACAGAAAACATAGATTTACCATAATGCTCTCCCCAATAGTAATTATTAGAGTGGTGTTTGCCGTGCATTCCCATCAGGTTGCTTGCTTCCCTTTTGAGGTTATCCTCTTTTAGCTTTTGCAGTCTTATAGCTTCTTCGCTGGCTTTAATAGCTGAAGCCCCATAACCTTGACTAATCGTATTTCCTAATTCCCCCATTCGTCTATCAAGGTTCTTGTTGGCTTCTATTAGTCGTTCGTTAGTCTTACGGATTTCTTCCTCATTGCTATCTTGGAAAAACTCCCCAACCTGTATTGCCGTTTGAACTCCATTTGTAATAGCACCTAAGACGTCTCCAGACATAATAGAACCTGCCAAACCTGCACCACTTGAAGCAATACCACCTATCTTAGAAATAGTATCGCCTGTCTCTCCTAAACTTCCACCCAAATCGCTAAGTTGTCCACCGATATTTTGCAACGCATTTCCGAATACATCTACATCTTTGATTAGATTCTTAAACAACTCTGTTTGTACCTGTCCTGTGGCAGTGTTCTTGAGTTCTTCAAGTTGTTTATTAAGCTCCTCAATGTCCACACCAGCCTTTTCCAGCTCTTTGAGGGTTTTAGAGTCTATTTTGATACCTTGGATTGCAGTCTTTGCCTTTTTCAGCTCTTTGAAACTAAGCTTAGAGAGGTCGTGGAAAAGTGGTAAAAACTTCTTAATGCTTTGCTCGATGAGGTCTGAGCCTCCGCCTTTGCTAAGGTCAAGCAGATTATACTTAGACAATGCTTCTTCTTGTACCTTATTGAGGGCTTCTTGCTCGCTTGCTTTTGCCCTTGCTAAAGCTTCGGTACGTTGCTCTTGTGATAACTTTTCGTTTTCGGCTATTGCCTTGCGAATGTCTCCATACTTCTGAGCGACTTCCGTCCGCTTCTGCTCAAAGTTTTCTACTTGGGTAAGGTAATCCTCAAAGAGCTTAACTTTACTTTGCTGAAGTGTCTGCTCAGCTAATGCTCTTTTGTTGTCAAGAATGTTTGTTTGCTCCGTGCTTAGCTGTATGCCCTCTGCATTAAAACCTTTGTCCTCTCCATTATGTGAGAGCTTATACTTGTGGCGTTCGGCTTCAATACGTTGCTCAAGGAGTTGCGTTTCATAACGCTTGATGTCAGCTAACTGCCTTTCGTAGTTTTGCTTAATGAGTAACTGTTCACGCTCGTAACCCTTTGCGTTTGCTAACTCTTTCGCTTGTTCAAGCTCCAGTTCTGACTGATAATGTGCTTCAATCAAAGCCTCCGTATAACGCTTAATCGCTTTCTTATCCTTGCTTGGGTCGTAGACTTTGTTCGTTTTGCTCTTCGTGCCGTAGAGGTCTAACTGCTTTTGTGCGTCGTCTCTTAGTTTGATGAGCTTCTTATACTCTTGTGTCTGAGCTTTGATGTCTTGAGCATCCAAGCCGTCAATCTTACCTTGATACTCATCTCTTAGGCTTGTCCAATAGGCTTTGTCTTGCTTAGGCTTCGCTTTGTTGTCAGCATCCGTTCCGCCAACGGCTTTATAATCTTGCTTCACTTTATCAAGCAAGAAAGACCAACGCTTAACTTCGTTTTCTGCCTCTTGAGTATCTAAGTTCAACTGCCATTTGCCACCGATGATATTACGAGTGTCAAGGAGCGTGCTTTTGAGTGTCTTGACTTTGCTTTGAGCCTGCTCGAGCTTGCCTTGTATGTCCTCTATCTCCGCTTTGTAAATCGCCCTCTTTTCCTCGTCGGACTTCCAACTGAACTCAATCTGATAGTTCTCTGATGTAAGTTTCTTGATTTCATTTCTAAGCACTTCAAATTGTCCCTTAAAACGCCCCCTTACTCTTTCTTTCGCTTTGTCATCAAAGGCTCTCTCTAAAAAGTATTGTTGCTCTTGCTCGAGCTTCTCAAGGTCTCCTTTTAAGCCTTGGATTCGTCCTTTGTTCTTTGCGACTTTATCATATTCAGCACTATTATTCAGAAGCTTTTTCAGGTCAATAAGCTTCATCGTTTGGATTTGTTCCTGCGTTAGGTTAGCGAAGTACTTAGGATATAAGCTTTGTAGCTCTTTGAAGGCTTTGTAACGCTCGTGTGTTGTCTGAGCTTCGTCCCTAATCGTCGCGATCAAAGCTTCGGCACGGCTCTTACGCTCCTGCACTTGCTTATTAGCTTCCTCTTGAGCCTTATTAAAGCGTTCTTGTGCTTTGGTGGCTTCGTCTGTGCGGTCTTTCAATGCCCAAATAGCAGAGCCAAGGGCAACAAGGATAGTAGCTAATCGGACATAAGGATTAGTCTTACAAGCGAGATTGAAAGCAACTTGTGCCTTACGAGCTAAACGCAAAGACTTAACAAAAGACATTACCGAACCAGCAGACTGCACGCCCATAATAGCATTATTAACTATCATTGCAGTCTTGAAAGTGCCGTAAGTAGCAACAAGCACGGCAAGTACTCGACCTAATTCCTCGTAATGCTCAATAAGGTAGGCTACAGAACTGATTGAGCCACTTATCACACCCTCGGTGTCTTTGCCAATCTCATTGAACATCACACTAACCTTATCTTCTAAATTTGAAAGTTGCCCTGTAATGCTCTTGGTTTGCTTTTCCATTAGGTTTTGGAAGCGACCATTGGCAAGACTATCAATAGCTTTCTTAAACTCTTCTGTGCCAACCTTACCAGCCGTTACAAGGTCTCTTACTTTATCTTTGGTTACGCCAAATTGCTTAGCAAGTTCTGAGATTAGGTCAATCCCTCTGTTTGCAAACTGATTAATGTCTCGTGAAAACAATCTCCCTTGCACAACAGAAGTACCATACAAATAAACCAAATCCGAAAGTCTCGTGCCTGTCCCTGAGGCAATATCTCCAAGCTTTAAGAGGGTTTCATTGATTTTCTCCGCTTCTTCCCCATAAGAGATTAATCGCTTCGCTCCTCCTGCGAGTTCTTGTAGTTGGTAAGGCGTTTTTGTAGAAGTTTCCACGAGTTGGCTCATCAACTTATCAGCCTTTACCTTACTTCCAAGCATAGATTCAAAAGAAATCTCAAACTGCTGAAACTCGCCACGTGTCTTAGCTAACTTTTGAGAAAAATGGCTAACGGTAGCCACCCCAAAAGTAACACCAACTAAGCCCCCTATCTTCTTGAGTGGATTCTCTAAGCCTTGAAGTTCTTTCTTGCTCGCTTCTCCAGCTTTTTGCATTTCACTCATCTTAGCCGTAGCTTGAGACATTGCCCTCTGCATTCCATTAAGGGCAGAGCGTTCTTTGTCAATCTGCACTTTTAACGACTGCATACTTGTCGTTAGGGCTTCAACCTTTTTCTTGTCCCCTGAAGCGTGAGCTTTCTTTCTTGAACCAACTAACTTATCATACTCACTTGATAGCTTCTTGATAATCTTTTGCTGAATATCAATATCATTGGACATTACTCTTGCAGTCTCGCCAACTTCCTTAAAAGTAACCCCCAACATAGAGGTAATGTCCACGACCCTATCTCCGTTATTTAACACCGAAGCAAAAACAGCATCAGCACGGCTCATACCACTTTCCATGGCTTGACCAAAACCCAGAGCAGAGTGTCCGCTCTTATTTAGACTTTGGCTTAAACTTTGTACAGCAGTATCTCCACTCTTTCCTATTCGAGAAATAGCTTGAACACTCTCCTCTGCTTTTTGTATTAGATCACGATTATCTAAACCTATTGATATATGTAAGCCTCCCCCATCTGCCATATCCTAAAAATCTTTTAAATCCTCTGCTTTTACCTTTTCAGCATCTATGAAATCTTTACCACTCTCATCATCCCCATTCCCTGAATAAGAAGGCAGGACTGATTCGTAAAGTATTAGATTAGCAAAAGACAAATCATAAAGTACGTACTCAAAACTCAATCTATATGCCTTTGCTATTCCTACTACGATTGCCCAAACACTATCATTTAGTTCTTTGTAGTCTCCACTTCCCTTGTCTTCTTCAGTAGATTTACTCCGCTTAGGAAAGTGGAAAGAGCAAAAAAATGCTCAACCCCCATCTCTTCAATAATTTTTTCTATTAAATCCTTTAGTTCCTTTAGGCTTAACTCATTTAGAATCCATTTAGCGAGTTTACGTTGTTTGCGTCTATAGAAATAACCTAATGGATTAAAACGACTAACTTGTTTGAGATTTTTAGCTCCTATAATTAAAACACTTGCAAGCTCGCTAAAAGCTTTACAGTCTTCTGCATTAACAAATACTCCTTCTACGATTTTTTCTTTATTAAAATCTCTTATTGGAATCTTGCTGATAATCTTACTCGCAAGAATAAGTGTCGCTAATGTTGGCGGAGCTACTTCAAAACTAAAACCACCAACCTTTATTATCTTTTTCTCTTGAAGAATCGTAGAGGCTACTTGCTCTTCTATTGTTTGCTCTTTCATTGTTTTGTCTTTTGTTATGATAGATATTCCATTACTCATAGATACAAGCTCCCACACACATAATATTTTCAGTTTAACTAAAAAGGGGGCAAAAGGCTTTTTGCACCTCGCCCCCTTTCAACCCTAAAACTACAATTCTACCTCTTATAAGATGTCAAGTTTGTTTTTAGGGCAAGACCCACTATACTCAAGCAAGAACCCCTCTTTAGGAGTATAAGAGTCTTTTAAGAAAAGACGAATTTTGTTTATTTGAGCCTTTAGTGCCCCTTCTGTTTGAGGAACGACCTTAATGGCAAGAAAACCTGCTACACGATCATTCTCATCTAATGGAATAATGTCTTTCTTTGTCCCAAACAGCGAAAACTTAATCTCATATTTTTTGAGTTGATCATAGATTTCTCCACCTTCAACTTTTGCCTCCGCTGTAATTACTGGAGTAATTGAGGTTGAGTCTTCTTTTGGCGTTGGTAGTTCCACCCACTTACTTTCACTTATGGTATCATTTTCACCCAATAACTGATAGTAAATGGTTGGTTTCCCCCAAGCTAATGGTTTCCCTTTTGTTACTTGACTTTTTGTTACTTGACTGTCTTGTCCCATATTGTATTATTTATTTTAATGTTTTTAATTGCCTTCGTAATAATTATATTTCATCCTTATGCTGATGAAATGCTCACGTTGGGTTGCATCTCTACTTGCTAAAGTCTCTATTGTCCTGTCAAGGGTGAAGAGGTAACCGCTACGAGCATCTGCTAAGCTCTCTAACCACTCACAGGCTCTCGTTTCTAACCACTCGCAACGCTTAACATCCTCAACAAACACGCCGTCAGCAAAAGGGGTAACATCAGGGACGTAAATCAGGATTGTAACAACACCTCGCTCTATCTGCTCGCTAATGCCAGCTGTAAAACGAATAACGATGTCCTCCTTCTTGCTATCCCGTGGTCTTGTACCTGCGTGATAAATACCTCCGCTGACAAGCTTACTGAGAGAACTCCCCTTTAGCAAACGGAAAATATCGCTCTGTATCTGTCTTGAAGTCTTCACACCTATAGCTTTTTAATCCCTAATTCTACCCTCTTCATTGCTTTAACCAGCTCATCCTCGGCTATCAGTTCAGCACTTGTTAGCACATCCCACCCCTCTTTGTCCAAGTAATAAGCATACTCTTTCCCAGCAACCAGCAAAAGTGTTATGCCTGTGGGAAACTCTCTCGCTAATCGTTTCGCATAGTCCACACCCTCGGATTTAGCTTCAGTAACATCTGCCCCAACTCCTCCAAACTCTCCCTCTCTACACACCTCTCCATTCACTACAATAATGTAACCAATAGATGAGCGTAAATGGTGGGATTGGTCTAAATAGTGTGGCTTCGTCCCTTTACTTATCTTATCACTTACTCGGATTGGGATTGCTCCTTTGTCCTCAATGGCTTTATTTCTAAGCACCTCTCCTACAACCTGTAAGTTATATAGAATAGCCTGTTCAATGTCTGCCAATTTTTGAACTATTAAAGCCTCTGCTTGCTCCTGAATAAGTTGATAATTAAACCCTGACATTTGCTGATTAAATGAAAATTCGTGTCTCTTGGACGGCTTGCAGTGGCTCTATCTGAATGATTGGATAAACGCCTACTTCCTTCCCTTCTTCGTCCGTCAAACGTACAACCTCGCCCCTTACTGTTTGATACTCTATAAGGATTGTGTACTTTGAGCGAACGACCGCCTCGCCTTGTGCCGTCTGCCCTTGCAAGTCGTACTGAGAAGCAAAGTACTGACAAGGGATAGGCTTGCTCCATTGTTGATTTTGTTCTGCGACAGGGTAGCCGTTTGAGTCAAAACCACCCCCTTGAGCAATGCCTATCTCTATTCTACCGTTTTCTATGATCATAAGTCTTCTCCCACATAACCATACTCAACCTCCACAACATTTTCGCCCATAGCCCCTGTTTTTAGCTTGTCTGCCTCATCCCCGTGCTTTTTATATATACTTAAAGCTTCCTTATTAAAATCCTCTCGTTGTTTATCCGTAAAAGAGTATTTTTGCCCCCCTTGTGAAATGATAGGAGCCAGTGATAGCCAAGATAATACATCAGCCTTTGCAAGGAGGAAAGATTTACTTTCAAGAACTTGAGAAGTAGCCTCTTTCATTAATTCTATCCCCCTTCTTTTTGCAAATGATTGAAGCGTAAACTTAGGAACTGGATAAGCGTTAAGCCCTTTTAGAGCATCAAATATTGTAGTCTCCATTGCTAACTAATTTTTAAGAAAATTATGCCTCTCCTGAGTTCCAATTCTCGTTAGCTGTATTGATGAATACCAAAGAAGTTCTATTCGTCAAAGCTGGCTGTACATAGGCTTCTGCCATTGTAACCTCCAACATCGGATTTAGCTCTGAGTAACGTGTCATCTTGTAGTATTTAGCGTGCTCTTGAAGGGCTTCACTATTTGGCACTATTGGCACTGGTTTGTAGTATGTCCACCCAAGTTGAGGAGCTGGAGAAAGCACAACAGCATTTTCATTCCAAGGCTTAATCGTATCTTGCGTGCCGTCCTTATGCTCGATAGTAGCGTAAGTATCTATTACTAAGATTTGAGGGTACCCCTTAGAACTCATATAGTGATTGACACTTTCAAGACTAATTAAATCAGAAGAAATACTTCCGTCCTTAGCATTTGGATACAAACGTTTAGCCGTTGCTTTCTGAGCAATAAGTTCTTCAAACTTAGCTTTCTCCATAAATGCAAATCTTGGTTTATTAGCCCCCTTCTTCACAATCATACGAGAAGCCTCAATGATGTCTTTTAAGCCGTCAGCATCTTTTTGGTCCCATTTCTTCTTAACCCCGATAAAGTTTTCTTTAGGCACGTTAAAGTTAATTACATCTTCCGTTGCCATATCGCCCTCAATCTTTTTAGGGAAAGTTTGAATTCCATTAGACCCAATACGCATAGCATCAATCTCAACTTTGTAATCCATCGCTTTATTACAGAAGTCAAGGTCATCATATACTAATTCTACAAGGTGGCGTGCAGTTTCCTTATCCTCTTTATTAACAGAAGATATTGCCTGCAGATCTCGGTATTCATTGACTTCCATTTCATCCTTATCACGTCTGACAGCAATCTTAGAAAGCTTTCCACTCCAAGAACCAATAGTCTTACGTGTCTTTTTCGGAGCTTTAGTATTAAAGGCGACTCTGTCCGCAGACACAGGAATCCCCTCATTGCCTTCAAGTCCCTTTAGGTCAAACTTAGGTGTAAATTTGAGAGGAAATAGTTGTCGCCACGCTAAGCCTTTACCAGGCTTGTACGAAGTTACGACAACTTGCATTCCTGCTTTATTAATATCAAATAAAGGTTTATCCATTTCTTAATCCTTTCTTTTTTATGTTACACAAGTGTAATGTTAGGTAATAATGCGACTACCTCGCTTGAAACATTCGCGGTCTCCTTCCTTAGGTTTGCTCCGTTAAGTAAGCGAACAGACTGGTCTCCTTCATTAGCAAAAACCCAAGCCCCTGTTACGTAAATAGGTTTTACAATAGGCTCAGCATTAGTGTTATTGGCACTTTTTGCTTGATAGAGGACTTCTCCAATAGGAATTTCAAGTCCCAAAGAAACTGTTACAACGTCTTTTTCTTTGTTAGAAGTATCAACCTTAGTACAAGCAACAGCCTTCTTACCATAGCCAATAAAATCTCCACTTACAATACCACTGCCTTTTTCAATCTCAATGGTATCATCTGCATTTGCAACTGCCTTTTTTAGACGATAAGCCTTAATAGGCACAAACAAACCGTTCTCTTCTCCAACAGCAGTCGTAGGAGAAACATCATAAGTTTGGTTCTTAACCAAGCCTCCTCCAGGTTTCTCTGCAAAGACCTGCTCAATAAATACCTTGTCCCCATTTTGGGGATTATTATGCTTAAATCTTACATTCATTATTAATTTGTTTTTACTTTGCCAACCCTTGAATAGCAGAGGTTGGCTCTTCTGCTTCATTCTCCTCGATACGAGCCTTCACCAATGGATCTACCTCTCCATCTTTTTTTGCTCCAGCTCCGCCTTTTGGTCTGTTTACTACTCCACCCTTTGCTTGATAGTCCGATGAAATTTTTTCAACATCAGGCTTAATCTCTTCAAGCCAAGAATCAAAATCGTCATCGTCCTTGAAATTCATTCTTGCAAAGTCTTTTTCGTAACGATTACGGATAGATTCAGGAACGTCTTTAAGGATAGCCCCAAGAGATGATTTCCGAGTGTTAGCCAATTTTTCCCCCTCATAGGCTTCTAACCTTTTGGTCAAAAGGTTATTGCTTTCAATCAGTTCTCTTGCCCATTTGGGTTTTGGCTCATCATCATCATCAGATGTATCTTCCTTTGTTTTTGGTTCTACCTTTGGTTCAATCTTCTGTCCGTTCTTCAAACCATAATTTCTCTCATAGTTAGAAATGGCTGTCTTTTGAGCTTCTGTTGCTCTGTAGTCACTATAACTTTCAAGAACTTTCTGAAATGTTACCCCCTCAACACAGGTTGCAACCTCTTCTGTTGTTGAGATAGTCTTAGCATATTTTTCTGCAATCCTATCTAAAATCTTTTCACTAACCCCCTCAAATTTGGCTTTTAGTGCATTCAATAATTCTGTTTTCATAATTCTATATATTAGTTTGTAGCAAATATAATAAATATAAATAATATGATTACAATATAATCATATTATTTTCAATAAAAGAAACATAAAGAACGTAAATAAACGACTCATAAACCTAACATTTACATATAAAATATATTATAAAAACACACAAAATATCTGATTACTATACAATCACTTTAATCAAGACTCAAAAGGAAACATAAGTTTTGGAGACTATGGAACAATACATAAAAAATATTATATTTGGACTGATTAACATTTAACAAATAAAGAAATATGAAGAAAATTCTATTTACACTTGTTGCCCTAATGGGCTTGACAATGAGCGTAAAGGCTCAGAACTCAAAAAGGAATTCTTACAAGGGATTTTTTGATATTGGTTATAATTACTCAATAGGCTTTCATAAACTAAACAACTTTGAGATTAACTCCTCTCACGGTGTACAATTAAATAAACACTTCTTCTTGGGAGGGGGTATGGGGTTTCATTTTATGCCAAAATATAAAGCAGGGGATTTTGACATAGCGTCATCTCGTGAGAAAAGTGTAGATATTCCTATTTTTGCTGATGCGAGATTAAATATTACCAATGGAAGTTTTGCTCCATTTTTAGGAGTAAGGGGTGGAATTTATATTACAGATGGAACAGGAATGTATTTAGACGCCTCGGTGGGATTAAGAATTGCCTTGAAAAAAGCTAATGCAATTAATTTATCGGTTGGATATACTCAACGGGAACTGATGATTGAGAGTTTTGATCGCTTTACAAGTATTACCTCCTTAGATTTCTCAACAAAATCTAAAGAGGCTTTTTTTAATGGAATACTTATCAAGATTGGATACGAGATATAAGCTAATAAAACTAACCAATTAGGAAAGCTCCGACGGATTAAGTTCTGTCGGAGTTTTTCTGTAAAATCATTGAAATAATTGCTGTTTTATTTGTATTTTGATAGAATAATTACTATCTTTGCAGTGTCAAACAATAATAGGAATAAAGGAAATGAAGAAATTCAAAGTAAAAGAAATCTTGAAGATGTTGGAGGCAGACGGCTGGTATTTAGAACGGCAAAGAGGGAGCCACAGACAATTCAAGCACAAAGAGAAGAAAGGCAAA
>PDWI01019340.1_pt1 | contig 11174 bp, 6 predicted proteins | sample 1430891 | NCBI WGS metagenome assembly PDWI01 (sample SAMN01162508, study PRJNA174530) | Oral metagenome, whole genome shotgun sequencing project. | biome: Marine environment; feature: Marine mammal; material: Swab sample of the gingival sulcus; isolation source: swab sample of gingival sulcus... | reverse complement strand
GGGACTTATCGGTGCCAACGGAAGTGGCAAGAGCACTCTTGCTCGCATAGCAGCAGGTATACTCAAGGCGCATGAGGGAACGCTCATCACGAGTACAGAAGCTCACGATGGAGATACTCGCCAGCGACCTCTGCGCATTGCCATGATATTTCAGAACCCCGATACTCAGCTCTTGGGAGCGACGCCTCGGGAGGACTTGCAGTTTGGTATGGCACATCTTTCGAGCGAGGAGCAAGAGACCTGCATCGCTGAGGTGCTCCAGAAGGTACCTATAGCAGAACTCATCGACAGAGAAAATACGACCCTTTCGGGAGGCCAAAAGCAGCTTGTAGCCATCGCCGCTGCCCTCGTGACAGATCACGACCTCATCATTATGGACGAGCCAAGCAGCATGCTCGATGCGCGCACGACCGCAGACCTCGTCAGCATAATTAGACAGATAGATCGCGATACAACCTTGCTTTGCATTTCTCACGATATACGCATGTTGAGAGAGATGGATAGCATCGCGCTGTTACATGAGGGTGCTATTGTGTGCGAAGCGCCACCACGAGAACTCTATGCGATGGACCTCTCACCTTATGGCCTTCGCGAGCCTCGCGAGGTGCGCATGTGTAAGGAGCTCGCTGCTCAGGGGCGGGACATAGGCATACAGCTTTCTGCCGATGAAATAGGGAGGGCGCTATGTCAAAACTAGCTTCCTCGCCCGCTCATTCGTCTGTCGCGTCTTGCGATATATCGCGTGCTGTACGCCCTGCATCTCGCGCGTCTTGTAGCGCTGCGCTGCGCCATGCCTCATATCGCTATCCCAAAACGCATAAGCTTGTGATAGACGATCTCAGCCTTGAGCTCAAAGCGGGAGAGTGCATAGGGCTCATTGGCTCAAACGGGGGCGGTAAGAGCACGCTGTTGTCTCTCATTGCAGGTTTGCTGCCTATGCAAGAGGGAGAGCTCGTGATTGGCGATAGCGTCTATGCTGGCATTCACGGAGGCACTCGAAGTAGTACTTGCGGTGGCACTCACAGCGTTGCTCGCACCAAAAGATTTTGGCGAAGAGAAAAATCGCAGGCGCGCAAAGAAATAGGCTATGTGCCTCAGTTCGCAGAGTCTCAGTTCTTTGGCCTCACCATTGCTGACCAACTCAAGGCAGTTATGCAGGCGGTTAACAAGGATACTGATGAGCTTGAGGGGCTCCTGCGTCGAGTGGGGCTACCCGCATCATTTCTTGATCGAAGCCCTTGGACGCTGAGTGGAGGCGAGCGGCGACGATTGGGCATTGCTTTTGCCTTGGCCCAAGATTGTCCCATATTGCTTTTTGACGAGCCACTTATCGGTCTTGATGAGCTTAGTATGAGTTATTTTTTCGATTGCATACGAGCGATGTGCGATGACGGCAAGATTTGTATTATCGCGTCCAATTTGCTTGATGAACTTTGGGACTACGCAGATAGGGTGCTCGTTTTAGATAAGGGTAAGCTCATAGCAGATGGTCCCGCTCGCGAGCTACTTTCGGACAAAGATCTCCTCGCGCAGGTGCACGCAGAGCGACCACTCCAGGCAGTGCTCAGCGATTATCTCAAGGACGGTGTCTGCATACGGGAGGTAGCCCATGACTAAGCGAGATTTAGGATTATGTGCAGCTCAGCAGAGTAGTTACCGGGATATATTCATCGTGCTGGCATATATCGCCGGCGTTGTTCTTGCGATCAGCACACACTCGCTGGTCAGGCTCGCGGGCTTGTTCGTCGTGCTTTTGCTACTTCAGGGCTATGTGCGACCTGCACTTGGTAGTTTTGTAAAGGTGATGCTATGTGCTCTGCCTGTTTTGTTGCTTATTTCTTTCTTACAGCTGATAGGGATGCCACAGATGCCTAGCGCGTCGGTCGCGAGCGCACTTGGAGGCAGTGCGTCAGCCGCAGGGGGGGGCTCGTCCGTCGCAGCAACAAGCGCCCCCTCGCTCGCAGGGGGGAGCACACTTGGCAGCATATCTCTCGTTGAGCGTTTTTTGCCCTCGGTCGCAAAGCTCACGCTCAGGATGTACGATCTTATCCTTTTGTCTTTCTCGCTCTCGCAGTTATTGACCCCGCTTAGGCTTTCGCGCGCCTTGCTGAGCCTGTGTGCTCCACTTCGAGGCATAATACCTCTTGAGGAAATAGCCCTCAGTTTGTCCCTTGCATTGTCCATGATTCCGCGCTTGATGCGAGCTTACAAAAGCATACAGCAGGCGCACTTCGCATTGCATCTGCCGCACCGAGGCATGCGAGCTTTCTTGAGAACCTTGCCGCCTTTGGTTGCAAGAACGCTTGAGGAGGCGCGCGAGCTGGAAGACGTACTCAGCATACGCCGAAAAAAATGTGACTAAGCCTCAGCAGACGTAGTCACATGCCATATATTGCTTATATATTGTGTGTTCGCATTTTTCGGTGTTTTTGTGCCAATTACTACTTGCCAGCTTTTTAGCTGTGAGTAAGCTCCTTAATCTCTTCGATAAATTCATTGGGATCTTGGAACATCTTGTATACAGATGCAAAGCGAACATAGGCAACGGGGTCGAGTGATTTCAGCTCGGTCAGCGTTAGCCCCCCCAAATCATCACTATTGATCTCGCCCGACGAACTCGCAAGACTTATCGCCTGCTGCTCGATGTGGAATATCGCCTGCGCGAGACTCTCCGCCGAAACATCTCGCTTCTCCAACGCTCTGATGAGCCCGTGTCGCAACTTTTCTCGATCAAAACTCTCTCGGCGCCCATCCCGCTTGATCACGAGGAGCGCTTTGTTCTCGATACGCTCCGTCGTTCGGAATTTATGACCGCAACTCAGGCAGAGGCGGCGTCTGTGTATGGACGAATCTTCTATGTGATTGCGAGAATCTGTTACTTTTAGATCTGTTGAAAGACATGATGGACAGCGCATAAAACTCCTTCTTGTGCTGATTAAGTATAGACCGTTGCACTATATGTTGCAATAATGAGAGTAAGAAGGGGCTACATAGGCCTCTCGTCAAGCAAGTGAGGCTGGTATGACAAAGAAATTAGCTTATTGGAGTGGTATTATGGCAGCGTTATTTTTCCTTATGGCTTTGCCGCTTTTCGCGCAGGAACGCGCGGCTCAGAAAAGCGAGACGCAGGAGAGCACCGTACCTGCGTCTTCGGGCAATTTCGCGTCTGCAGAGAGCGCGGCGTCGGAGCAACTGGCAGCGTCTATGCATACACCAGCGTCTTCGGAGGGGCGTCTTGAGATTTTGGATATGGGCCCCAGGGGCACCCTCGAGAGCGAAATGCATCCTTTGAGGGTCTATGTGCAGTTCGCCAAGCCCATGGTTGCCCTTTCTGCGGTGGGACGCGAGGTCGAAAGTATCAGCCGCTATCTCATTATAGAACCTGCACTTGAGGGTCGCGCACGATGGTATGGCACCTCCTTGCTTCAGTTTGAAGCCAAGTGGGATAGTCTCAAAGAGAGAGCTCCAGCAGATAGCCTTCCCATACGTAGCTATCAGGTGACGGTGCCAGCAGGCGTGCAATCACTCGATGGCTCGGTGCTCGAGCAGTCTCAGTCCTGGAGCTTTCAGCTCGAGCCTTTGCTTATGCAGTGGGTGCGCGCGGGGAGTGTTTACAATCTGGCACAGGAGGATATCGCACCAGCTGCTTTTGACCAGCTTTATGTAGGCTTTAACTATCCTGTAGATAAGGACTTAGTGGCTAAAGAGCTTCGTATGTATATAGGAGATAGGCGCGTGTCTTTTGAGACTTATGAGGTCGATGAGGCAGAGGTGCTCAAGGAAGGAGGGCTCGATTTTCCTCGCTTCCATTTCAATCCAAGCATGCGTTCCTATGTTCTTCGCCTCGATCCCAAGGAGCCTATGCCAGAGCAGGAGACGCTTAGCCTAAGATTACCTCGAGGGGCTGTGCTTATTGCGGGAAGTGAGTCAAGCAAGACAAAGCAGCATTTGAGTTTGCAGAGCCTAGAGGGATTTAGTCGAAGAGGTGCTTATGTCGAGAGCATTGGAAATATCTTTGATGAGAGCTTTGCTATAGGGCTTCGCATTCCTTATAGTCATCGTCTCGCAACGAAGGGGGGCAAGGTGCATGAGGGTACCATGGAAAGACCTCCTTATGTCGATGTCCTCGTTGTTGGTGAGGCCCATAAGGCTCTTCTTATGGGACATGCTCTCGTCATTGATTTGGGTTATCCTCATGTTGGGAGCCTTGCTTATCGAGTTGCCAATGGCGAGCAGGTCGAGATTGCGCTGCCTCGATTGGAAGACGAGTACGGTCGCGGGCTTGAAGCTGAGGCGGGTATCAAGGTAGGGGGTGAGGGAGCTCTCGAGCCAGATCTTGCGCTTGCTGCATATGGTTGGTCTCCTCTTGTTTGGCCTCGCTACGCCTACAAGGCAGTGCTCCCCGCTATGAGCTATAGCAGATGAGCTCTTCTTCAAATTTGGGCTCAAGTTGCCCTCTGAGCCGGGAAGCTACGAAATGAAGACGATTTGGGAGCACCCATCTGGCTATAAGCCTCAGCTTGAGCTCAACTGGACTGTGACTGATATGGCGGCAGCAGTCTATACGGTTAATGATTTTGGGCTTTTGCATGTGACGAGCCTTGAGACTGGCGAGCCAATTTCTAGGGTGCGTGCGCGATATTTTGATCCCAACTTGCGTGTGGCGCAAGCGTTGGGTCGGGGGAGCGCGCAGGCGTCAACGCAGGATTCGGAGCCACCTTCAGCAGAGGCGTCAGATAAGGGAGTAGCGCAGGCGTCAAGGCGAGTTGCTGCGCAGGCGTCAGAAGCCGCTGATGTGCAGATGAGTATACTCCTTGGCGAGACAAACAATGAGGGGCTGCTCGAATTTATCCCTCGTGCGAGAAGTGGAGCTAAGCACTATATACTGCTTGAGAAGGACGATGAAAAGCTTATTGTGCCTGTAGAAGGAAGCGGTTGGAGCAACTCTTGGTATGGTTCTCCAGCAAGTTATATTATGACTGATCGCAAGCTCTATAGACCAGGAGAGAAACTCGCCATAGGAGGTTTCTTGTGGCGAAAGCTTGACGTCGGGATTGAGGCTGACACCTCTCGCGAGGGGCTCAATCACGCGCGCAACGCGATGAACAGCGCGACGAACAGCAAGACGAACAGCAAGACGAACAGTGCAAGAAACGCCGCGTCCCCATCAGCCTTTGCGACGAGCAGCGCTCGCTATGTTCCCCGCACGGGCACGGTTAAAATCTTCCTCTATGCAATTGACACCGGAGAAGAACTCATCCTTGGCGAGCGAAAACTCTCCCCCGAGGGTGGATTTGACTTTAGCTGGGCTATACCAGAGGATATTGAGCTTGGGCAATACCGCGTCGGCATCCGATCCGAGTCTTATCTCGATGATTGGCAGACGATTACGATTAACGAAGAAAATCCTGCCGAGGTTATCGCCAGCATAGATGCTCCTGAGGCTATCGTGCGTGGGGACAATTTTACTGCTAAGCTTCGTGGCCAGTCATATAGTGGCGCCCCACTCGCAGGAGTACGAGGTCATTATAAGCTCTACAGGGGCTATAGCGAAGACGAAGATACAACATTGACTGGTGACATCGTGCTTGGAACAGATGGAAGCTATGAGCTCAGCATCGACGCAAAGAAGTTGAATCTAGGCGATGACGACTCCGATGCTATGCTTATGCTCGACTTTGAGCTTTGGGCTCCAGATGGTCGTATCTATGAGGCAGAAAGCGCATATGTTTCCGTGTCTCCTGCTGCCTTTGTGTGCAACCTAGATCCAGCTGAGCTCCCTGCAACAGAGGGCGATGCTTGGCGTATCGACTATCGTATTGGGCATGACTATTTTGCCCTCGCTTATCCCCTCGATGATGTCGATGATTGCTTCAAGAGCGCTTCTGGTGCAGATGATAGCAGTGCAGAAGAAGACGCTCGTAGTGCCGAAGCCTATCGCAGCCAGAGAGCCAAGAGCGTGGAGCTCGAGGTGTGGCGTATGACACCATGGGGAAACAAGGAGCTCGTAGGGAGCTATGAGCTGGATCCAGAACAGGCATATGGAAGCATAGACATAGCACGACCAGCTTGGGGAGAGATCTTGTTGCTTGCTCGTACGAGAGACGCTCATGATAGAGTCTGGACGACTCGCGAATATGTATATATTGCGTCAGTGCAAGAAGAAGCGCTCAAGGAACTTCAGGTTATCCCAGACTTCCCAGCTCATGACGCAGCTGCCAAGCTAAGTGCGGATGCTAAGACAGGCGCGGATGGGGAGCTTATAGCGCAGACACCTGCAGGGCATCGTTCTGTGCGAGATCAAAGACCAGAAGTAGGGACGCTACTTGCTTGGGATTTTATTGCAGATAAGCGCGCGCGAAGTATATTGCTTATCAAGACTTCGCCTGCGGGTGGTGGCGCTTTGCCTGCTGGCATCAGCTACGAAGTCATTAAGGTTGTGGATGGGAAAGCTCGCTATAGCTATACTTCGACTGAGGAAGATTATCCGGGCTTTAGGATACAAGCAATGGTGAGCTACGCCCCAAGCAAAACAGCAAAAGCAGCTTGTGAGAAAATCGTAATCGACGTTCCAATCGCCAGCAAGGCAAAAGAACTCGAAATAGTCGTTTCTGCGCCTGAGACCGCGGAGCCAGGAGAGGAAATCGTGCTCGATGTGAAAGCGGAGGGCGGTTCCGAACTCCTTGTGGCGCTCGTCGATAAGCGTCGCCTCGATCAGACGGGGCACCAGCTCAAGAACCCATTGGATACTTATTATCCATACGGAGCAGAGCTTGATTACCTCGAAAGCTATGATGTGCGCGAGCATCTCGTCGATTTGGGCTTCGATTTCGAGGGGCGGTATGGTGCATTTGTGGGCGCCTCCGGGGTGTATGACGATATGATTCTTGCCCGCGGTCACGCAGCAGGGGCTCATATCAAGATGAAGAAATCGCGCGAAATGGCTCTGGGCGCGGTCGCAGAGGCAGCCCCTTTGTATGAGGCAAACTATGATAGTGCAAAGTCTGACGGCAGAGTAACCAAGAACGAAGCTGGCGCGATTGACCTTCGCGATAATTTTAGCGCGCTTGCCTATTTCAAGTCTGGGCTTGTCGTCGATGCCGATGGGCACAAGCAGATTGCCCTTACACTTCCAGACGACCTTACAAGTTATGAAGTTTGGGTGGTTGGTGCCAAGGCAGACCGTATAGGCTCTGCTAGGACAACTCTTGCGGTGCAAGAGAGTCTTGAGGCACGCCTCTATCTGCCAAAAGCCTTGCGGCTGGCAGATGAGGGAGAGGCGCTTTTGAGCCTGCAGAATCTGCGCACTGTCCGCGTGGATAGTAGCGCCGCTGCTCGCGGTGAGGCTGTGAGTGTCACAGGCGGGGAGGCTGTTGTCGGCGCTGATGGCGAGGGCGACAGTAACGCGGGGAGCGAGGGCAGCGAGCAAGATGTGCTCGAGCTTAGCGCTTATTTGCTTGTGGACGGCGCGCAGATAGGTCCGGTACAGAGCCTTGTGCTTGGATCCGGCGAAACGCAAACACTTCGCTTGCCTCTCCCTCCGCTTGTGCTCGGAAAGCACAAGCTAGAGGCGTGGATAGAGGGGGCTGGGATGGCTACCCGTGTGCTCAAAGCAGAGACCGAAGTGCTCGATCTTCCGCTTTATGAAGAAGTGCGGACGATGGGCGTGGTGCTCCCAGGGGCAGAGCCTGTAGTAGAGCACCTGCTTCTGGGCAGTGAAACAGAGAGCCTTAGCTATAAGCTGGCAAAGTTGCCCGTAGAAGGACTTGATGCTCATATAACGAGAGCCACATTGGGCCCAGAATGGGCGAGTGATGCTTTGCTCGATTATATGCGCGCGCTGTCATATCCAGTCGTTGCTCAAGATACGGGCAATACTAATGAACTTCAAGCAAAGGCCGAAAAGTTCTGGAGCTTTATGTGTCGAGATGGCGCCTTTATCTATATTTCAAATGTCTTCGATCCTTCTTATATGGAAAGTGCAAAAGTTTTCGTTGGGCTTGCATTGGTCAAAGATAAAGAGGGTGCACCACGCTACGAGCAGGAAGAAGTTCAGAGGCTTGTTGCCTATCTCCAAGAGGAGTTTGAGGAGGCAAGTGGATATGAGCAAGCATTGGTCGTGTTGGCTGTTGCTCTTTGGGGCAAGCCCGAGCTGCTGGAATGGGTTCTTCGCCATCCAATGCGTCGAGACATACAGGGTAACGATGCCATGGTTGCAGATTTTGCACGAGCTTTGCTCACCAAAAACAAAACATTGCTTGATATATATGCATCTCGGCTTTCGTATGAGGCAACGCGTGTGAGCTTCATCGATAGCTGGAAGGAGGAGTCGAGTTTCCTCTTGTTGCTTTATGCCTTTGCGGCTGAGGAACTGGGCGTCGCGGATGAACAGCTCGCTCGGATGCTTGCGAGTTTGGTGCCCAATATGACGGAGGAGTATAGACCACTTAATATTTGGCATTTCCTCTTGCGCGAGTTGATGGCGCGTTCGGCTTATGAGGGGCGCGTTGGGGGAGAGTTCCGTGCGAAGCAGGCTGTTATGGTAGAGAGTTCAGCCGATGCTGAGGCTTGTTCTGAGACGCCTACGCCTATCGAGAACGACAAGAAGGCTCAGACGATTGAGCTTCCACGCATTGAGGGCTTGGGGGCGCAACGCGTTGATTTCAGCAGTGATTGTTCCGGTGAGCTCCGTAGCGAACCTGGCAGTGAACTTGGCCGGGAGCTCCGTGCCCAGCGAGCCATTGCGCAGGATCTTGAGCTCGAGATAGCGCCAAAGGCAAACAATGAGGCGCCGCTCTTTTATGAAATAGGGCTGCGTTATGAGCGAAAGATAGAGGATATGCAGGCTCGAGAGGAGGGCATCGGGGTTTATAGAGAGATTCGAGACGACGAGGGCAATATCGTAGACGAACTCGTTGCAGGCAAGCTCTATAAGATGCTCGTATATCTCTCGGCACCACGACCTCGTGGACTCGTGCGTGTGACGCTTCCGCACCCAGCAGGAGCCGATTCGAAGCCTTATTTTGGTCTCGTAGGGCGTTTGAGTTCTGACCTTGTGCTTTATCTTGGCAATTATAGCGTGGTGGAAGTTCCCTTCGTGATGCCTTATAGCGGCGTCTATAGCCTTCCTCCGGTAACTGCTTTTGAGCTAGCATACCCACACATATTTGGGTCTTCTTGCGGAAGCCGCATTGAGATTTCGGCAGAAGCTCCAGTCGCAGTCAGGGCAGAAGATAGCGCACGCGCACACGCAGAAGACAGCGTACCCGCAGAAGCAGAAGCGAAGTAGGAGACGAGCATGGCAGAGCGTATCGCACTTATAGATCTTGGGAGTTCTTGCACCAAATGGGGCTCTTATACAAACGGGGAGCTTAGTATGCATGAGGGTGCGTTCGTGCTCGATGAGGATGTGTGCGCTCTCGCGATAAGCGGGCATGGACCCTCCCTTGTGGCTATAGACGAGCAGGGCAACATCCTCTTTTACTCTCCGTGGTATGACCGCGACTATGATGAAGAAGTCGCTTATTTTGAAATCCTTACGGGACAAGAGTGGGACGGGCAGTATTTTTTGCCCAAACTCATGGCTTTTCGCGAGAGTAACCCCGAGGATTTTGCGCGCATACGCTGGGTGCTCGGCGAATATGAGTATCTCGCATATCATCTTACGGGCAAAGCAAGCATCGTGCTCCCGTCCGAAGATTGGCAGCAGGCCTTTTGGACTTCTGAGTTTATCGAAATATTGAATATGCCAGAGGAGATATTCCCACCTTTTGTTGCGCCAGGAACTTACCTTGGCGAGACTTTGCCTCAGAGTGAGCGTCCGGTATATGAGGTGCCCAAGACTTTTGGGTTGTACGCGAGTGACCTACAAAAAAATCAACAGGCGAAGGGCGTCGAGGAGCTGCGGGTGCCAGCGGGGATTCCCGTGGCGCTGAGCGGACCTGATTTTATTACCGCGATTGTGGGGACTGATACGATGGCGGCGGGGCGCGCGTGCCTGAGGGCTGGGTCGTCGTATGGGCTCAATGTTTGCAGTAATCGGGCGGTGCAGATCGAGGGGGCTTTTAGCAAGAGGCATCTTGTGGAGGGGCTTTCGACGATTTCTGCGGTGTTCTCGGCGGGGGGGAATATGCTCGCTTGGGCGCGCGAAACTTTTGTGCCTGAGATGCCTTTTGAGCGCTTTATCGCCGAGCTCGAGCATGTAGATTCGCGCGGAGTTCGCGTGGATGTTGCGTGGGGCGGAACGCGTTTTCCGGATTGGGATCCCGATAGGATTTCTCGTTTTTCTGGCGTGCGTGCCGATACGACGCGGATGGAACTCGCCAAGGCGGTGCTGCTCGGCATTGAGGAGCAGGTGTTTCGGGCTTATGAAGTGTTTAGGGGGCAAGGCATACGCATAGACAGTATTCGCGTGACGGGCGGGATGGACATCGCGTGGCTCAATGCGTATCGCGAAGAGCGGCTGGGCGTGCCTGTTATTTCTTCGGGGGGAAATTCGGCAGAGCTTTTGGGCTCTGCGAAGCTCGCGATGCAGGCTCTCGGGCTTTAAGGCAGGAGCGCCTGCGGCGGGCATCGGGTGTGTACTTGCACTTATGGGCAGGTGTTTGCGCTTGTGTACGAGGGGACTGCGTGCGCGTGCTTGAGCATCGAGGGAATTTGCGCCCCAGGAGCGTTTGTCTCAATAGGGGCTTAGTCCTGCAAGAAGTCTAGAACAGACCGTACCTTAATACCATTTTCGTCGGTGTTGACCTTGTCTAAGGTGAGTATCGTCTTTGGATAATTGTCATCGAGAGCTTTGAGAGGGGCGATTTCGCGCTCAAAGGTGCTCGTGTCAGTGATTGAGGCAGCTACCTGGAAGTACGAAACTTCTCCCCATCGTGTTGCGACAAAATCAATCTCTCGTTTATCGACTATTCCTACAGAAACATCATAGCCTCTGCGTTTGAGCTCAAGGTAGATGATATTTTCTAGGAGGTGACCTCTATCGCGGATACTGTCAGCTATTAGCAAACGTCTAAAAGCCAAGTCTACGAGATAATACTTCTGGAGTAGGCGCAAATGCTGTTTGCCTTTGGCATCATAACGACCTGCTTTATAGAGAATTTGGGCATCATTGAGCGCTTGTATGTATGTCTCTACGGTGAGCGAAGACGTTTTGCGACCATAGGATATGA
>PDWI01009470.1_pt1 | contig 11174 bp, 13 predicted proteins | sample 1430891 | NCBI WGS metagenome assembly PDWI01 (sample SAMN01162508, study PRJNA174530) | Oral metagenome, whole genome shotgun sequencing project. | biome: Marine environment; feature: Marine mammal; material: Swab sample of the gingival sulcus; isolation source: swab sample of gingival sulcus... | reverse complement strand
TCTATTTTTTGTTATCCAATTTATAAGAAGCTGGTGCCATTCGTATAAATGCACCAAAATATCTCTCACATTTTTATCTCTTTTCCAATGAGCTTCTTTCAGTTTAGGATTATTTGAAAAATCAAATGGAGTGTTAAATTCTTTTTCACTTAATCCCTCAACAATCTCCCAAAGTTTTTGAAAATTTGTATTTGATACTTCTATCAAATCTTTTTTTGTTTTTGGTCTTGGCATGGTTAATAAAGGTTAGAGTGTAAAATACTATTTTTGTCTTTCTTTAAATAAAACACTTGTAATAAACTCTATCAAAAATCCATAAATCATTCCCATAATAACAGTTGATGAAAACATTAAGATTGGACTAAAATCAGGATGAGAAACACTCATTGCCCCAAAAGCATTTGGAAGACTAAAAATAAGTCCCATTACAAGTCCGTGAATACTCCAATGTTTCATAGGAAATTTACTTAGTCAAATTGCAACACCAATAAGCATACGACCAGAAACAATACTTGCAGCTATTGGAAAAATAACCTCCCCATTACTTGAAGCAAAAGCTAAACATACAAATCCAAATACAAGTCCCAAAATACTTGATATAACTAATCTTTTTATTTGCATAGTTTTAAAATTAAAAAATAAACTGCTTTTATTATAATAAAAAAGGGTTTATTTTCAAAAGAAACTTAAAAACTCCTTGAAAAATAATAAAGTTTGTTTATAATGGTTTTATCTAAAGAAAAAAAACTAATCATTATTATCAATTTATTAATAAAAATATTTTACATTTTAACCAAAATAAACTATGAAAACAAAAAATATTTTTAAAATCATTGTTGTTTTAATTTTGGCTACATTGTTTTTATCAAGTTGTTTTTCTAAAAATGAAGAAAAAATCCTAGAAAATGAAAATATTTCAAAAAAAGAAAATGTATCTAAAAAAATAGAAACTAAGATACAAAACAAAAAAGAAAATCCTTTATTAGCAGAATATCTAGAAGCTAAATGGCTTAATCGTTTAGATAATAGTTATAAATTTGATGATGTAAAAGAAACAGAAAAATGATTTGAATATAATTTTTGAAAAGGGAAAAATGAAAATATACAAAAAAAACTAGTCTATAAAAAAGATTCAAAATGAAACTATACAGGAGAAATGACTATTAGTTTTCCTAAAAATACAACATCTCATATTTTGCATATTTCAAAAAGTTTTGCATCAGATGTAAGTCAATTAGATTTTTCAGTAAAACCAAGCAAAATTATTAATCCAGATCCTATTGTTGAATTTGAAAATCCACCAGAAAAAATCTTAGCAAAATCAAAAGAAACAAAAACAGAAGAGGAAATTAAAAAAAGTTTAGAAGAACAAATTATTGAAACAGAATTAAAAAATTGTGAAAATTTAGAAAAAGAAAAAGCTATAAGTTGTACATTATGACTTATTTCTAAATATAGAGATTCAAAATATCTTCAACAAAAATTAGAAAAAGAAAAATTAAATTTAGCAGGAATTGAGGGTGCTTTAGTATATGCTGTATTAAGAAAAGGAATACATCATTATTGTAGTCCTTTGATGGATGATGAAGAAAGAGATTTATGTTATGAATATGCTTATCAAACACTTGTAAAAGACTGTGATAGTAAAAAAGGGAAAGAATATCGTAATTGTGTGAGGCATTACTCTAGTGAATTATGAAGTTTAAAAGAAAGAAGACTTTTTTGTGATTATATAACGGATGAAGAAATGAAAAAAGAATGTAATGGAACTGCTCCTTTAAAAGTTTGTGATGAAATTGAGGATATAGATGAGAGAGATCTTTGTCAATTAAATATTTTAAGAACAAAAAATGACCCAAAAGAATGTGAAAAACTGAAAGATCCTATTATGAGAGATGCTTGTTTTGCAGTTATTGGAGTATATAGATGAGATAAAAATATTTGTAACAAGATAAAAGATGAATACAACAGATGACAATGTTTAACAAAAGTTGCTATGGAAAAAAATGATAAAGATATTTGTTTACAAATTACAGATAAAGACTCAAAAAGTCTTTGTAATAGTTATTTTGTTATTGTTAAATGAGAAGTAAGTAAAGAAATGTGTAAAGATACACATGAACTTTTTTTAAAAGAAATGTGTGAAATGGTACTTGCTGTAAAAGAGAAAAATTGTGAAAAAAAAGAAGTAACATTTAACCTTAAACCATATTGTTATTCTATGCTTGCTTTAAAAACAAATGACTTGAATGCTTGTGAAAAAATTGATGATATAACAGAACATATTGATAAAGAATTATTTCAAATTATAAAAGGAACTTGTTATAGTAATATTGCAGCAATGAGAAAGGATGTTTCAATTTGTAAAAAAATAAAAATTCCAAAATTAAAAAAAGATTGTGAAAAGGCAATTAAAGAAAAACTAGAAGAAAAAGAAAAAGCTGAATATATAGATGTAAAATGTGAAAATTATTCAAATTCTGTTTGTCCAAAACTTAGTGATAAAAAAGCAAAAATTATTTTAAAAGATGGTGATCATAATATTGAATGTATTTATTATAGATCTGCAGGTAAATATCCTCTTTATAAAGAAACATATAAATTATGAGATAAAAAAGATGGTACTCAAAAAGTATGGTATCAAAAATCAAATCGTGAAAAAGGTCGTATTTCTTATACTCAAAATTGAATTAATCTTTATTCTGAATTTAAAAATAATATAGCTAAAGGTTTATCTTTCCACTGTGATTCTAAAGGAAATATGGTTCGGTGTTTTAATTATAAAAAAGATTCTAGATGAGTAACTAGATGATTTGATTGTATGAAAAAATAAATTTTAAATATATTTACTTCCTTCTCTTACACTTAATTTATCCATTTTATCTTTGTATTTTTCTATAAAATTTCTTACCCAAGCTGGATTTGTTTTAGAATATTCTCTTAAACTCCACCCGATAGCTTTATTTATAAAAAATTCATTTGAACCAAAATTATTTACAATAATTTTTTCCAAAAGTTTAGTATTTGTTTTTTCTTTTCTGTTTAATTGATGGTCAATAGCTACTCTTCTTACCCAAAAATCTTTATCTTTTGACCATTTTAGCATTAAATCATCAACTCTTTTATCAGTGAGTCAAATATTTCAAACAATTCTATCAAACTTGTCAATTGTATCCCACCACTGTTTTGTCTTTATATAGTTAAAAATTTTTCCTATATCTTCATAAATTAAATAATCTTTCATACAAATTAAATAATCAACTACCAAATACTGAAATTCTCTATAATCATCTTTATAACAAATATCCAAAAAATCCCAATCAATTTTGCCTGTCTTTTTTTCTTCTTTTAAAAAATCTTTATACAAAGCTTTTCTAGTAGGTGTTTGCATACCATAAAAGCTAAATTGATTTCTCATATATTTAGCTTCCTGTAGTGCTTTTTCTGGATTTTTATTTTCTTCAAAAAGTTTTTTTATTTGCTTATATTTTTGCATAGTAAGAGATTTTAAGAATTAAAATATTTATCAACTTCTTAATTTATATAACATGTCAGATAAAACACTATTATCTTTGATAAATTTTAATAAATACTTTTCTGTAATGGTATATTGTTTATTATTTTTATCTTTTGTATGTAATATTTGTTCATTATTTTTTGTAATCTGAAAACTATGAATTATTCTATTTCTTTTACATAAAATATTTGAAAATAGATTTGCTATTTCAGTATTTGCTCGTTTTGTTATTGTATTTTTTATTGGTTCTAACAATTTTCAAGAAGTCTCATCAGTCAAATCATACCAATTATATTTTTGATTATCAAATCTCAAAATATTTTCAATTATAAATTGATTATTTGAATTAAATACACAAATAGCTGATCATAATAATTCTCTATATTCTTTTGATGGTAATGCTTGTCTAGTATAATTTTCATACATAGTTTTAAAAAATTATTCATTAAATATTTTCCTTCTCCAACCTCAATAATCTCTTTTTCACAGCTACACCTCAACCATATCATCCAAGTCAACCATTCTTTTCAATAATTCTATGACAGGGAATAATAAGTGCAATAGCATTTGCTCCATTTGCTGAAGCTACTGCTCTCACAGCTTTAGGATTATTTATTTTCTTTGCTAAATCCAAATATGATGCAGTTTCTCCATATTTTATCTGCAATAAAACCTCCCAAACTTGTTTCTGAAATGGAGTTCAGATAGTCAAAATAGAAAGACTAAAATCTTTTCTTTTTCACTTTAAATACTCATCAATTTGCTTTTTTGCTTCTCTAATAATATCATCTTCTTTTTCTATAAATTCTGCATTTAAACCTTTTTTAATTCTATTATCTACTGTCTTTCTCATTTTTCTAAAAGCAAAATCCAAAAGACATATTTTCCCTTCAAAAGAGCCAATTATAAGTTCTCAGATTTTTGTTTTATGCTGAGAGGTGTTTATAAAATTTTTCATAAATATTAGATTATTTTTTTCTAGATCTGAGTTTTTCAGATGTTCTTTAAGTGTAAACTTTTTACAAAAAAAATCAAATTTTATAAAATTTGATTTTTTTGTTATTTTTCCCTAAATTTATTTATATCACCCTCCACTTTATCTAAAATACTTTGCTCAAAATTAACTGGTCAAAAGTATCATTTTTCTATTATAATAGTTTCTATTTTTTTATCTAGTCATGTAATTATAACTAAACCAACTATTATAAAAATAATTCCCAGTATCTTTTTAAATTTTGAATTTGGATCAGATATTCCTCTTAGTTTCTTTGTAAATTTTTGTCAAAGCAAAGAAATACAAAGTAAAATAATAGCAAGCCCCAAGGTATAAGCTATTAAATTAAGAAGTCCAAAAGCAAAACTTACAGGTAAAATTGTAGCTAAAATAATAGCATAAGTTGGACTACAACTTGTAAAAACTGGACCAAGAGAAAATCATATTAAAACATCTCAACAAAAACCTTGTTTTTGACTTGTTTTTCCAAGAGCTTTATTTGAAGAACTTGAGAATCATATTTTTTTAGAAAAGTTTTTCCAAAGATTTGGAAATAATGTAATAATACCAAAAAATATAATAATAATTCCAGAAATTCAAGTTAGTATGCTTTTATCAAACCCTATAAGCAAGGTGCTTGCTTTGAGTAAGAGAGAAAAAAGTATAACAGAAACACTTAAACTTGCAATAATTATATAAGGTTTCAGAGAATTTTTACTATTTTTCACACTAGCTCATAAAATAATTGGAAGCATTGGAAGAATACAAGGAGCAAGCACAGTCAAAACTCATGCAAAAAATGAAATAAGCAATATAGCCATAATTTTTGATTATAAAATTAAAAAAGAGTAATAAAGAAATATTACTCCTTTATATAATTGAAAAATAAATTACTTTGTAAGATCATTTACTGATTTTAGTCAAACCCATTTTTTGATTTTATTTCCTTTATTATCAACTTTTACAAAAGTAGTTTGAGTTTGTACTCCATATTTCTTTTTTAGTTCAGAGCTTTTATCATAATCTAATTTAAGCACAGTATAACCATCAGGAATAGTATTTTCAGAAAGAGTTTTATCTACTTTTCTACAAGCTGAACACCAAGTTGCATGGAAAAAAAGTACTATATCTCCTTTTGCATTTGCAAGTTTTTCAGGAGAATATGTTTCATAAGTTCCTTTCATCATTTTTTCTTCTTTTTTCTCAACCATAGTTTCTTCTTTTTCCGTTTTTTCCATATCTTCTTTAATCATATCATTAACTTCTTCTTCCATCATTTTTTCTTTTTTCATATCATCTTCAACAACATTAGGAGATGTATTTTTATTTGTAGTTTCCTCCACAGATTTTTGCTCTGGAGTTTCAGTATTTTGCTTATTAGCTCATCCAGTACAAGAGCTCAAAACTATTACAGAAAGCACAGAAAGTGCTATAAGTTCTTTTTTCATAATAAAAAAAAGTTATAAATTAAAAAATATCTTAATTAAAAGATATTTTTATTATATAAAGAAACCTTAAAGAAATCTTAAAAAAGTTTGAAAAAAAGAATAAAAAGAATAACATGATATCATTTATATTTATATATTATAAAATGAGTGAATTAAAAGAACATATTTTAAACTGGTTAATTGAATTAGAGGAGGAAAAATCTATAATACTTTTTAAAAATTGTGAAATAAGAAATTTCTATATTGATACATTGTTTGAGATAAATAGTGATTTTGAAAAGCATCTTCATAAAGTTATTATTGACGTTCCATTAAAAATATATAAAAATTTACAAAACTACAAACATGAGATATGAATTATTGAGTCTGCAATAATAGAGTCATGAGAATCTCATTGAATTTTCATAAAGGACATAGAGTGGTCTCCTTATTTAAAAAATGAACTTGAAAAAGAAAATGATGAAAAATCAAAAACAATAACCCAATTATTTTCTCAGGAGTATGTTAATAAACAAATAAAACTTATGAATAATTCTATAGAAAATAATCCTCATATAGCTTTAGGAATATCTAAAGAACTTATAGAAACTTGTTGTAAATATATTCTAAACCAAGCAGGAGTAAAGGTTGATAAAACTTGGGATATTGCAAAATTGGTTAAAATAACTAATAAACAAATTGATCTGATGCCATTTGAAGTTGATAATTCTGAACTGGCTAAGACTTCTGTTGCAAAAATTTTAAGTTGATTTTGAACTATAGTTCATTGAATAACTGAATTAAGAAATTCATATTGAACTTGACATTGACATGATCCTGAATTTAAAGAGTTAGATGAGATTTATATAAAATTATCTGTTTCAGCATCAAAAGAGCTAGTGATTTTCTATTTAAATTTACAAAAAATAAAAAACAAAAATCACTAACCTCCAAACCTATACCCAAATCCTTTTTGAGTTTCAATAAGCTCTTTTCCTAGCTTTTTTCTCAGGTTTGAAATATAAACATCAAGTTTTCAATCACTCTCAAAAAGTCCATTTTCTCACCAAATATGCTCTATAATATCAGTTCTTGAAACACTTTTTTCCTTATTAGAAAACAAAAATTCTAATATTAAAATCTCAGTATTAGAAAGATGAATTTCTTTAAGATTTTTCTTAAAAATCCTTTTTTCAAAATCCAGTTCTAAATTTTTAGAAATAAAACTAGAATTATTTTTCCCTGTTAGAGCATTTGCTCTTGCTTCTAATTCTCTTAGATCAAAAGGTTTAACAATATAGTCTGAAACTCAGAGCTCAAAACCCTTTAGTTTATCTTCAATTTCTCACTTTGCTGTTGTTATAATAATAGGAGTTTGAGATTTTTCTCTTATCTTTTTAGCCACAAAAAAACCATCAATTTTTGGCATCATAATATCAAGAAAAATAATATCATATTTTTCAGCTAAAGCTTTAAAAAGTCCAGTTTCTCAATCAAAAGCATACTCTATTTTATGTCCCAAAAGTTCAAAATATTCTCAAATATTTTTAGAAATTTCTTTGTTGTCTTCTATGAGTAAAATTTTCATAAATTATTTTGTTTTAATAGTAAAACTTGTTCCTTTTTCTGGCTCACTTTCTACTGAAATCTCCCAATTATGAAGCTCACAAATTCTCTTTACAAGAAATAATCCTATTCCAAATCATTCTTTTTTAGTATCAATTCTTTGAAATTTATCCCAAATATTTTTTAAGTTTTCTTTAGAAATTCCAACTCCATTATCAGTTATTTTAAGAATATTTTTTTGGTAGGAAATTTGTATTTTTACACTTTCTTTAGAAAATTTAATAGAGTTTTCAACTAAATTTTTTAAAACTATAGAAAAAAGTACCTTATCAGCTTTTAAAAGAGCATTTTTCTCAATTTTTATTTCATAATTTACACTTTTTAGGGGGAAAATATTTTCAAATTCTTCTTCTAAATTTTTTATCACATCTTCTAGGTCTATATTTGTATTTTTGTTTATTTTCTCATTATTTTCTAGCTTAGAAAGAAGCATCAAAGTTTCCAAAAGAGAATTGAGTTTAGTAATTTGTTTTTTTCAATACAAAATAAGCTCTCTATTATCTAGAGTTTTCCCTAAAATAATAGATTTTTCAAATACATCAAATTTAGAGTTTAGAGCCATGAGAGGAGTTTTGAACTCATGAGCTACATCAGTCAAAAATTGTTTTTGAATTTGAGCTTGGGATTCTATTTTTTGAAAAGATTGTTCCAAAGTATTAGCTAAAACTTGTATTTCATCATCATTTTTACCATATTTTGGAAAAGAAACTTTGGAACCTAACTTTTTTTCAGATGCTATTTTTGAAATATTTTTAAGGTTTTTAAGTAGATATTTTAAAAGTTTATTTCAGAAAAAATAACCTATAATAAGATAAAAAATTATAAAAATAATAGAAATTTTAATTATAATTATTTGAGATTTTATATATTCTGTAGTATCATAAAGCACACTTACTTCTCAAATCTCTTCATAATTTTTATTAAAAACTATATAAGTTTTTCCTTCAATGTCATAAAAAGTAGATTTTCTTATTTCTTCTATTTTTGATTCATCACCATGAAGTTTTTCAGTAATTCATTCAGAACACTGCATTTCTCCTGTTTTTTTTGAATAAATTATAGTATCTTTTTGTAAAATATAATTTTTAAAAGCTTCTTTATTTGAAATATTTTTCATAGAACTATAAGATTCATAATTCATATTTACATCATACAAACTTTCTTTTTTTAAGTCAAAATACCAAATGAAAAAATAACTAACATTTAAAGTCAGCACTAAAAGCAATAAAAAAATAGATTGAAATACTAAAAAACTATAAGTAATTTTTTGAGATGTTTTTAGGTTTTTAAAAAAAATCATAATTATTTATTTCTAAAATTAAAATATGGAACATATGAAAAACTTCTTCGTAAGAATAAAAATAAATATTTTTTAAGAAATTTTCTTGCAAAAATTTTTACTTATGCCTTTGTATAGGCAAAGTACTCCCCGAGTAGAAAAATTTTTAAGAGAAAATTAGAGAAAATTGCATTATTTTTTTCTAGATGTGAGTTTTTCAGATGTTCCATAAAACAACACTGAAATCAAAATTGCTCCTAAAATATCAAGTAACATATCTTTTTGTGCATCCCAAATATCTCATTGTGAACCGAGGAAATTTGATGCTTGTTCTCATCAAAATAAAATTGCATAAATCATTTCAATAATTTCATACAAAGCTCACCAAAATCAAAGAGCAAAAATTCCTACAAAAATAGCCATCCAAACATTTATGACCCATTTTTTTCTAAATACAAGTTCAGCTGCAGGATAAGCAAAAACTCAAATTAAAAAATGTCCAATTCTATCAAAATTATTTCTTCACTCAGGGAAAATAAAATCCATATTTAAAGAATTTAACATTGTATTAAAAGTATCAAAAGGAACTTTTTCAAAAGTATAATGACCTCAAACTGTATGAATACATAAAAATAAAGCCATTAAAAAGTATGAAATATTTGAAAATCTAAATTTTTTAAAAGTGAAAATTAAAATTACAACAACTATCAAAACCGGAATATTTTCAGCCCACCAAGTTAGTCTATCAAGTGGTGAAATTGCTAAGAAAATGAATAAAATTATATATATTCACAAAAGAAAATGTGGAAAGTAGTTTTTTATATTTTTCATAAAATTTAGGTTAGCCTATAAACATTTTTATTATATTAAAAAACATTTATTTTCAAAAGATTTTTACTTCTTCATATATAAAACATTTTTGTTCATGGTCATTTACCATACCCACTGCTTGCATAAAAGCATACATAATAGTTGAACCAACAAAACTCATACCTCTTTTTTTCAAATCTTTGGAAATAGTATCTGAAAGTTCAGTTTTAGCTGGGATTTCTGAAATATCTTTAAAATGGTTTTGAATAGGATTGCCATTTACAAAACCCCAAATATAATTTGAAAAACTTCCAAATTCTTTCTCTATTTCTATAAAAATTTTAGCATTTTTAACAACTGAATTTACTTTTAATTTATTTCTCACAATTCCTGCATCTTGCAATAATTTAGCAATTTTCTTTTCATCATACTTTGCTACTTTTTTGACATTAAAACTATCAAAGGCTTTTTTGTAATTTTCTCTTTTATTCAAAATTGTTATCCATGAAAGTCCAGCTTGAGCTCCTTCTAAAATAAGCATTTCAAAAATCAATCTGTCATAAAAAACCGGCACACCCCACTCTTTGTCATGATATTCTACATCAAGTTTATTTTTGGGATTTACCCAAGTGCATCTTTGTTTGGTATTCATAGATAAATTTAATTATTGTTTTAATTTGGATTTGGAAGTTTTACCCACTTAAAAGACTTTCTTAAAAATGCTTCTGTATTTTCTTGAATTATTTCCCCATGAGATAAAATAATCTTTTTTGGTTTCCAACTAAGAATTTTCTCTATATGTTTCCTAGCTTCTTTTTTTCTAAAATAAAAGCTCAAACACCAATCAATAGGCATTTTTCCATTTGGAGCAAGTATACCAGCAAACTTGGCAATTTGTCTTTTAAAAAATGGAAGTGCCTCGGGTGAGAAGTTTTCAATAAGGTCAGTTACAATTAAAATACCGGTTCTCTTATGAAAAAATATACATTCTTGCATAGCAAAAGACCCAGTAAAAAGTAATTGGTTTATATCTTCTTCCCATGGTGTATTACTCATATAATCAAGAGCACCATCAAAAGAAAGATCATCTCTTTTTTTAATTACTTGTTTTGTCCCATACATCAAAGAATCAGGATAAGCTTTTTGCCATTCTTCCAGAAACAAATGATGTAGATGATTTGGTGCAATTAAATACTTTACCTTTCCGAGACTATATACTTGAGCTTGCAAATCTGAAGTTAATTTTATAGGGCTATGCACCCAAAGATCACCATTTGATAGTACAACAATAGTCATACGAGTAGTGAATGGAAATGAGTAAAAATTTACAGTTTCTCCATCAAATATCCAAAGATTTTTATCAATATTTATCATATTTTGTTTATTAATTTTTACTTAAACTCATTTAGTTTCTACATCACATCTACTAGCAAATTGTGAATAGTGTTTTGTAGGGTGCATCCCCTACTTGCTATTTTGATGGAATGCAGTAAGAAGTAATATGTTGTATTTGATTTTTTT
>PDWI01009469.1_pt1 | contig 11175 bp, 4 predicted proteins | sample 1430891 | NCBI WGS metagenome assembly PDWI01 (sample SAMN01162508, study PRJNA174530) | Oral metagenome, whole genome shotgun sequencing project. | biome: Marine environment; feature: Marine mammal; material: Swab sample of the gingival sulcus; isolation source: swab sample of gingival sulcus... | reverse complement strand
TCACACTGCGTTCCAACCATACTTCATATGCTTATGGCATCGCCTAATTTTAGGCAAATGGATCTAAAAGGATGGAAGATCATCATAGGTGGGGCTGCTTTACCAAAATCCACCTGCTTAGAGGCACTTAAACTTGGTATAGACATCTACTCTGGTTACGGTATGAGTGAAACCTGCCCTGTTCTAAGCCTTGCTCAACTTACTCCTAAGATGATGGAACTAAGCCAAGCCGAACAAGCTGACATACGAACAAAAACAGGACGAAGTATAGGTCTTGTGGAGCTTAGAGTAGTGGATGAAAATATGAATGATATTAAGCCTGACGGACAAGAAACAGGCGAGATCGTCGTGCGAAGTCCTTGGCTTACCGGAGGCTATTTTAAGGATACAAGAAACTCTGAAATACTCTGGAAAGATGGATATTTGCACACAGGGGATATGGCAAATATCGACGAAAACGGTTACCTTAAAATAACTGATAGAGTTAAAGACATTATCAAAGTAGGTGGCGAATGGGTAAGTTCGCTTGAGCTTGAAGACATCATCTCTTTAAGCCCTCACGTAAAAGAAGTGGCTGTTATAGGCATCGAAGATGACAAATGGAGTGAGCGACCACTAGCACTTGTGGTTTTAGAAGAAAACACAGACGAGGCTCAAGCAAAAAAAGAGATACTAGCCCATGCAAAAAGCTATATCAAAAAGGGTATCATGGCAAGAGAGAGTTTGCTTTTAAAGCTTGAAGTTGTCGATAGCATAGACAAAACAAGCGTAGGGAAAACCGACAAAAAAAACCTAAGACTAAAATACAAATAAAAAGGAGTTAGCATGACTAAAAATATCATCAGTCTTTTTCCGCTGTGGGCTATCTTGAGCTCCATCTTTGCTTATTTTCAACCAAGTGCGGTTGTTGGGCTTAAAGGATATATCATCCCACTTCTCATAGCCATTATGTTTTCCATGGGCGTTACTTTGAAGCTAGAGGACTTTAAAAGAGCCATAAAAAAACCAAAGATCATAGCTATTACTGTTGCTTTGCAGTTTCTCATCATGCCCCTAAGTGCCTTTGTGCTTTCAAAACTCTTAGGACTTTCGGTTGAACTTACTGTGGGCATGGTCTTAGTTGGGGCTGTTTCAGGCGGAACTGCATCAAATGTCATGGCATACATAGCAAAGGCTGATGTGGCACTTTCGATCACGATGACCATCGTTTCGACACTCATCTCAGTGCTTTTAACCCCTTATCTAACTCTTTTATATGTTGAACAAAGCGTTCCTGTTCCTGCTCTAAATATGCTCATAAGCATAGCAAAAATGGTACTTTTACCTGTTTTTGCAGGAGTTGTTATCAACTACTTCTTACACGAAAAAATAGAAAAGATAAAAGATGTTTTTGCCATCATTTCCATGGTAGCCATCGTTAGCATCATAGCCATAGTCGTTGGGCTAAACCAAAGCAAAATAGCCACCATAGGCTTAGTAGTGGTTGTGGGCATCATCTTGCATAACCTCATCGGTTTAGCAAGTGGTTACTACACGGCTAAAGTTCTTGGATATGATAAAAAAACATGCAAGACAGTAGCTATCGAAGTTGGTATGCAAAATTCAGGCTTAGCAGTGGCTCTAGCGGTTAAATACTTTAGTGCCACTTCTGCACTTCCTGGAGCGATATTTAGCATCTGGCACAATATTTCAGGCTCTATTTTGGCTGGATATTGGAGTAAGAAGGATTGAAAAAATCCCCACGAGTTTTCGCTCGTGGGGTAAGAAGAAACTTACTCTTCTTCGTAAGAGAGTTTTACCTCTTTATCTTGGTAAAGTCCAGTTCCCACTGGTATCATACGTCCAAGTATGACGTTTTCTTTTAGATCTTCTAAGTAGTCAAACTTCGCTGCTATACTAGCCTCTGTTAAGACTTTTGTTGTCTCTTGGAATGATGCAGCCGATATGATACTATCACTGCTTATAGCTGCTCTTGTTACACCTAAAAGTACAGGCTCAGCGATAGCTGGTTCGCCACCTATCTTCATGATGCGTTCATTTTCCTCACGGAATTTTCTGCGTGAAACAAGATCGCCTACGATGTAGTTAGTGTTTCCACTATCGATGATCTTAACTTGACGTAACATTTGTGAAACGATAATCTCGATATGCTTATCACTTATAGCAACACCTTGTCCACGATACACTTGTTGGATCTCGCTGATAAGATAGTAATGAAGTGCTTTTTCGCCCAAAATCCTTAAAATATCATGACTTGAAACAACACCATCAGTTAGATGCTCCCCTGCGTGGACGTATTCGCCTGGGTGGACAAGTATCTGGCGGTTTTTATCGACTAGGTACTCACTGCTTGTGCCATCATCAGCCTCGATGATGATACGCTCTTTAGAACGCAATGCCTTACCAAATCTCACAACACCATCTATCTCTGCTATTACTGTAGCATTTCTAGGACGACGAGCTTCAAAAAGCTCACTAACACGAGGAAGACCACCGGTGATGTCCTTTGACTTTGCCACGGCTTTTGGTGTACGTCCTAAGGTATCGCCTTGTTTTACTTCCGCACCCTCACTTATGAGGATATTAGTCTTTGGTTCAAGCTGATACTTGATGATCTCGCCACTTTTCAAAGCAAGATGCAAGGTTGGTTTTACACCTGTTGGCAAGTACTCGTTGATAACCAAACGCTTGGTATTTGTAAGCTCATCTTTTTGTTCAGTAGCGCTATGTCCGGGCTGAATATCTTCAAAGCTTATGACACCATCAGCCTCAGCGATGATAGGATTTGAGTAAGGATCCCACTCAGCCACAACAACATGCTCAAAAGAGCTTGGAGATGAAAGCAAGGTTTTCGCATCAACTTCTGTGTTGTCATTGACTTCGATGATAGAATTTCTTGGGATATAGTGGCGGATAGCCTCTCTATCTTCCCTATCTGCAACAACAGCAAAAAGACCTTTGGCCTCTACTGTGTCGCCTTTTTTGATCTCATGATGACGCTCTAAGTAGTCGCCGTTTAGGATATAGTACTTAACCGTTCCACTAGCACCTGCGTGAATCTTTTGCACAACAGGTTCGCCGTTGTGGACTTTAAGCTCACTAGCATATGGGATACGATTTGGTATATTCCAGCCTTCTTTGATAACCTCAACGATACTTTCGTCTTTTTCTATCTTATCGCCACTGTTGTAAGGGATGTAAAACTTACCCTCAACCTTACCACTAACACCTGCTAACTCGTTTGGTTTTGCAAGGTCGTTTTTACGTAGAGTATAGCGTACCTCATCCTTACTTCCCTTGATGCTAACGATAACTTCTTCGTGAGCATTTTCTATCTTCAAAGTTCCTTTTATAGGGGACTTTATCTTAGGCTCAACCAACAATACCGCCGCATTTCTTCTGTTTGCAACGATCTCTTTGCCCTCTTTTGTGGTGTAAGTTTTAAGGTTATAGTATCTTATAAAGCCTTCTTTTTGAGCGACAACTTGTCTATCTTGCTGCTCTGTTGATGCTGTTCCACCGATGTGGAAAGTTCTTAGAGTAAGTTGCGTTCCTGGCTCACCGATACTTTGAGCAGATATGATGCCCACTGCCTCGCCCGGTTTTACCATTTTACCCTCGCCTAGGTTGATGCCGTAACATTTTGCACAAACACCTTTTTTAGCCTTGCATGTTATAGGCGTTCTTATGCTAGCACTTTTTACTCCAGCTTCAGCCAAAACCTTAGCTTTTTCTTCGTCTATTAAAGTCCCTTCAGGGTATAAAACTTCGTTTGTTATAGAATCTATCACATCATCAGCTAACACACGACCTTGTAGTCTTTCCTCAAGGGTTTCTATAAGTTCGCCACTTTCAGTTATCTCTGTTATCTCAACGCCCTCGTGAGTTCCACAGTCTTCTTGAGTAACTTTTACGTTTTGACTAACGTCGATAAGTTTTCTTGTTAGGTATCCAGCATTTGCTGTCTTTAAAGCCGTATCAGCTAGACCCTTTCTTGCTCCGTGAGTTGAGTTAAAGTACTCAAGTACGTTTAGTCCTTCACGGAAGTTTGAGATGATAGGCGTTTCGATGATGCTTCCATCAGGCTTAGCCATAAGACCCCTCATACCAGCAAGCTGACGTATCTGAGCCGCCGAACCCCTAGCTCCTGAATCTGCCATCATATAGATAGAGTTAAAGCCGTCTTTATCTTCTTTCATCATCTTCATCATCTTATCAGCGATGGAGTTGTTAGTGTTTGTCCAGATGTCGATCATGTTATTGTAACGTTCGCTGTCTGTTAGTAAACCAGCTCCATGTTGATGCTGAATTTGTTTAACCTTTTCTTTTGCTTCTTTGATGATGGCTTTTTTCTCTTCTGGCACGCGAATGTCATCTACTGAAATAGAAATACCAGCCTTAGTTGCATACTTAAAACCTAGGTTTTTAAGGTTATCCAAAAATTCAGCCGTGATCTCAAGTCCGCCGTGCTTATAAACATAGTCAACCAACGCACCTATATTTTTCTTCTTTAAGATTTTATTCCACAAGTTTTCAGGTACAAAATCAGGCAAAATAGACTTAAGTATAAGTCGCCCTGCTGTTGTGAAAACTATCTTTCCGTCGATGCGAGTTTTTATCTTCGCATGGGTCTCAAGTGCATCAGCATCAATAGCTATCATCACTTCATCGATGTTAGCAAAGATCTTGTTTGATCCTTTCGCATCAACTTTTTCTAAAGATAGATAGTAAAGCCCTAAAACCATATCTTGACTTGGAACTGTTACAGCCTTTCCTGATGCAGGAAGTAAGATGTTCATCGAGCTAAGCATAAGTATCTTGCATTCTGCTATCGCCTCTTGCGAAAGTGGCACGTGGACAGCCATCTGGTCACCGTCAAAGTCAGCGTTGAACGCCGAACATACAAGTGGATGAAGTTGTATAGCTTTTCCTTCAATCAAGATAGGATGAAAGGCTTGTATAGAAAGCTTGTGCAAAGTTGGGGCACGGTTTAGCATCACAGGATGATCTTTAACCACTTCTGAAAGGCATTCCCAGACTTCATTTGTCTTAGCATCAATCATACGCTTCGCTTGTTTGACTGTTGTCGCATAGCCTTTTTCCTCAAGACGAGCAAGTAAGTGTGGCTTAAAAAGCTCCAACGCCATTTTCTTAGGAAGTCCACACTGATCCATCCTTAGGTTTGGACCAACAACGATAACAGAACGACCTGAAAAGTCAACCCTTTTTCCTAGTAGGTTTTGACGAAAACGCCCTTGTTTTCCTTTGATGATCTCGCTTAGAGATTTGAGTGGACGCTTATTTGCTCCCTTAACTGCGTTTGCCCTTCTACCATTGTCAAAAAGTGCATCAACACTCTCTTGCAACATACGCATTTCGTTTCGTATGATGATCTCAGGTGCATCAAGCTCCATAAGACGTTTAAGTCTTGCGTTTCTGTTGATAACACGTCTGTAAAGATCGTTTACGTCTGAAACGGCAAATTTTCCCCCATCAAGTGCCACAAGTGGGCGAAGATCTGGTGGAAGAACTGGTAGCATAGTTATCATCATCCATTCAGGCTTGTTGCCACTATTTAAAAAGGACTCCACAACCTTTAGACGCTTAACGATGGTTTTTTTCTTTGCCTCTGAATTGGTTGAGCTTATCTCAACTTTGAGGCTGTTTAGTATCTCAACAAGATCAAGATTTGCAAGTAAGTCTCTGATGACTTGACCACCCATTCTAGCCTTAAAATTTTCTTCCCCATAACGCTGTATAAGGCTTTGGTACTGCTCTTCGTTTAGCACGTCATAGTTTAGAACTTTTTTGCTATTTTCATTGTCATAATACGCATCGCCAGAGTTTTCAACGATGTAAGCTTCATAGTATAAAACCCTCTCAAGATCTTTCATCTTAACGCCAAGCAAAGTTCCTATCCTGCTTGGCAAAGAGTTTACATACCATATATGAGCTACAGGAGTTACAAGCTCGATGTGTCCCATGCGAGAGCGTCTAACTTTTGTACTTGTTACTTCAACGCCACATTTTTCACACTTAACGCCTTTATAACGCATCTTTTTATACTTTCCACAAAGACACTCATAGTCTCGTATTGGACCAAAAATCTTAGCACAAAAAAGACCATCACGCTCTGGTTTTAGTGTTCTATAGTTGATGGTTTCAGGCTTTTTAACCTCCCCATAACTCCATGAATGTATCTTTTCTGGACTTGCAAGTCTTAGTTGAAAAGCAGAAAAATCTCGTGGTCTTTTTTCTTCATTTATCTCTATTGGTTCAAGCTTCTTCATTTTCTTCTACCTCGTCATATATCTCAACATCTAGTGCTAGTGATTTTAGCTCGTTTGTAAGCACGTAAAAAGTTTCAGGTATGCCCGTTTGTGGCACATTTTCGCCCAAGGTCAGTGCCTTGTAAGCACTCACACGACCCTCAACATCATCGGACTTAACAGTAAGCATCTCACGTAAGGTATGAGCAGCTCCATAAGCCTCCAGTGCCCAAACTTCCATCTCACCAAATCTCTGTCCACCAAATAGTGCCTTACCACCAACTGGCTGTTGAGTAACAAGAGAGTATGGTCCTGTGCTTCTAGCGTGGACTTTCTCATCAACTAAGTGATGAAGTTTAAGCATATACATATATCCCACATTTACACGCTCTTTCATTTTTTCACCTGTTCGTCCGTCATAAAGCTCGGTCTTACCGTCCATATCGATCTTAGCTAGCTCAAAAAGCTTGGCAAATTCTTGCTCGTCAACACCCTCAAACACAGGAGTTGCAAACTTCACGCCTCTACTCCAATCTCTTGCATAAGCGATAAGCTCGTCATCATCAAGCCCTTCAACAAAACTTTTAGCCTTCATAAGCTTAGCAACACTTGCTATCTGGATCATCTTAGCTCTTAGATCTTTTATCCAAGTAGCAGTTTTTGCCTCATAGATCTCTTTGATCTGATCGCCTAAACGTCGTCCTATAAGCCCTAAGTGGACTTCAAGTATCTGACCTATGTTCATACGGCTTGGAACGCCTAGTGGGTTAAGCACAACATCAACAGCTTCGCCATCAGCTAGATAAGGCATATCAACTTCTGGAACGATGTTTGAGACGATACCTTTGTTTCCGTGTCGTCCTGCCATCTTGTCCCCAACTTTTAGCTTTCGCTTAGTCGCCACATAAACTTTCACAAGCTTAACAACGCCACTTGGCAAAATGTCGTCTTTTTCGATGATATTTAGTTTTTCGTCATGAACTTCTTTAAGCTTTTTCTTCTCGTTTTGGAAGTAGTTTTTAAGCTTATCGTACTCGTCTTGTACTTCTTTACTATAAGCTTTTACAAGGCTATTCATAGCAAAGCGATTTACCTTAGCTAGGTCTTCTTTGTCAACTAAGCTTTTTGCCTTGTAGTCTTTGCCGTTTACAGTTTGCTTTTGTTTTAGAGCAGACTTAGAAAGAAGGGAGTTGATGCGTAGCATTTCTTCGCGATCTAGCATAAGAAGCTTATCGTGATGCTCACGGTCAAGCACTTCTTTTTCTTCCTCATAAGCTCTCAACGCTCTTGGGTCTTTTTCGTGTCCTTTTTTGGTAAAGATCTTAACATCAACTACCACACCTTCCATGGATGCTGATGCATAAAGGGATTTGTTGACCACATGACCTGCTTTTTCGCCAAAAATAGCCCTTAAAAGTCTCTCTTCTGGGGTTGGTTTGACTTCGCCTTTTGGACTTACCTTACCAACAAGTATCATGCCTGGTTTTATTTGAGTTCCTATCTTGATGATACCGCTCTCATCAAGATGAGCTAGGTCTTCTTCTTTAACATTTGGTATATCTTTAGTTATCTCTTCAACGCCGTCTTTAAGCTCACGTGCTTCTATCTCTTTTTCGTAAGTGTGGACACTTGTAAAGGTATCTTCACGTATCATCTTTTCACTGATGACGATGGCATCCTCGTAGTTGTAGCCATTCCAAGGCATAAAAGCAACCATGGCATTTTTACCTATGGCAAGTTCGCCCTTATCCATAGATGAGCCATCAGCTATAACCTGACCAGTTTCAACTTTTTGACCTTGCTTTACAACAGGACGCTGTGAAAAAGTAGTGTTTTGGTTGGTTCTCATGTTCTTTTCAACCGAATAATGATCGATAAAAGCACCGTTTTCATCTTCGCCTAGAATGTAGATATTTTTACTATCAACCTTTTCTACCACTCCACCTCGTTTAGCCTTAACAGCCTCCCAAGAATCCCTTGAAACGATAGCCTCAACGCCTGTTCCGACCATAGGAGCATTTGAAAGAAGTAATGGCACGGCTTGACGCTGCATGTTTGAACCCATCAAAGCACGGTTTGCGTCATCGTGTTCCAAAAATGGTATAAGTGATGCCGCAACACCTGAAATCATCGCTGAACTAAGGTCGATAAGGCTTATCTTTTCTTTTTCAACCAAGACTATCTCGCCATCATAACGAGCCTCTATTAGATCCTCAACGATCTCACGCTTGTCATTTACAAGAGTTGATGCTGGAGCTATATATCTGCCTTCTTCTTGAGTGGCAGTCATATAAACTATCTCTTTGGTTATCTTGCCATCTACAACTTTTCTATAAGGAGCTTCAACAAAGCCTAGCTTGTTTACCTTAGCATACGTTGCTAAAGTGTTGATAAGACCGATGTTTTGTCCTTCTGGAGTTTCAACCGGACAAATACGCCCATAGTGAGTTGGATGCACATCTCGCACCTCAAAACCTGCCCTTTCTTTGACAAGTCCACCCTCGCCAAGGGCCGAAAGACGACGCTTGTGAGTTATCTCGCTTAGTGGGTTGGTTTGATCCATAAACTGACTTAGCTGTCCACTTGTAAAAAAGTCTAAGATGGAGCTTGTTATCATTTTTGAGTTGATTAAATCATGAGGCATAAGCTCGTCTATGTTTCCACTTAAAGCTGTAAACTTGTCTCTTATAGCCTTTTGCATCTTAGTTAGCCCTGTGTGGAGTTCGTTTGCCAAAAGTTCGCCGATAGAGCGGATACGACGGTTGCCTAAGTGATCTCTGTCGTCGATATGTCCTTTTCCGTTTTTAACCTTGATAAGATAGGTAACGGTTTTGATGATATCTTCTTTGGTCATGACAGTTACATATTTTGGAACATCAAGGTTGAGCTTGTGATTCATCTTCATTCGCCCTACTTCGGTTAGATCGTATCTTTCAGGGTTAAAGAAAAGATCATTTACAAAAGTCTTAGCCGCTTCTTTAGTAACAGGCTCACCAGGTCTCATAACCTTATAGATACGGATACGAGCAAGATCATTTTCATCTTCAATATCTTCAGTCTGACGTAAAAGTTTCAAGGTTTCCGCATCAGCTAAAAAGGCATTTATGATACTTCCGTCAACATCAGGAGCTAGGTCGTTTGCTATCTCTATGCTTTCGCATCCTTGCTCGATGATCTTGACCATCTTGTTTTCATCAACTTGAGTGAGGGTATCGTAAAGAACCTCGCCACTTTCGTTGTCGATGATAGGTGATGCTAAAAATCTCTCGCTTAGGATTTCAGCAGGGTACTCGATAAGCTCGACCCCATCTTCTTCCATCTTTTTAGCTTTTTTCTTGCTTAGGATTTTTTCTTTTCCAAGATGAACCTTGCCGTTTTCGTCTTTTAAGTCAAATTTAAATCTATTATTTAAAAGCTTAGGGCTGTATTTCATAAAAAATTTATTGTCTTTGATATAGAGTTTTAAAGGCTCATAAAATAGCTTTAAAATGTCTTGTTTGCTATAACCTAATGCCCTAAAAAGTATGGTTATAGGCACTTTTCTTCGCTTGTTGATGCGTACGTATAAGGTATCTTTTGCATCATATTCAAAATACAACCAAGAACCCCTATCAGGGATGATCTGAGCTGTATAAATGAGCTTATTTACAACAGTTGAGCTTTCTTCTTCTTTGAAAATAACCCCTGGACTTCTGTGAAGTTGGTTTACAACAACACGCTCAACTCCGTTGATGATAAATGAAATTCTATCGGTCATAAGAGGAATTTCACGTATAAATATTGACTGCTCTTTTATGTCTTTTACACCAGTTTTTTCGCCAGTTTTTTCGTCTTTATCCCAAACGATAAGGCGGATATTCATTTTAAGGTTTACCGCATAAGTAAGTCCTCTTTCCATACATTCTCTGATGGTGTATTTGGCAGATCCTGTTTCGCTACTAACATACTCCAAGGTTAGACGATTTTGAGGGTCGTGTATAGGAAAGATTAGCTTGAAAACTTTTTCTATACCACTCTCTACGTCTTTGTTGTCCACATTTAAAAAATGCTCATAAGACTTTTGCTGGAGTTGCAACATATTTGGTACATCGATTTGTTGAGGAACTTTTGCGAAATCAACTCGAAGTCGATTTCCTGATTTTAGGCTGTTTAGCATATAACTACCCCGTAATAAGTTTGAAAGAAATGTTGATTTGCCCTAGGGCAAGAATAGAAAAAAATGCAAGGGGATTTCCCTTGCATCACGGTTTTACTTAAGTTCAGCAGTTGCACCAGCTTCTTCAAGCTGTTTTTTAGCCTCTTCTGCCTCTTCTTTACTAGCACCTTCTTTAAGTGTAGTTGGAGCACCTTCAACTGCTTCTTTTGCCTCTTTTAGTCCAAGACCTGTTATAGCACGAACTGCTTTAATAACATTGATCTTCTTAGCACCTGCTTCTTTAAGCACGATGTCAAATTCAGTTTTTTCTTCACCAGCACCACCAGCGTCGCCACCAGCTGCACCACCAGCTACCATAACTGGAGCTGCTGAAACACCAAATTTTTCTTCAAATTCTTTTACTAATTCACTTAACTCTAATACGCTTAAACCAGAAATGTACTCTAGTACGTCTTCTTTTTTGATTGCCATTTTGATAATCTCCTATTTTATTTATAAATTATGAAGCTTCTGCTTCTTTTTTAGCACGTAGTGCATCAAGACCGATTGTAAAGTTAGCAATCGGAGCTTTCCAAACTTGTAACAACATTGCAAGCAACTCTTCGCGTGATGGAAGCTTAGCAAGAGCAGCAACTTGCTCAAGACCAACAACTTCACCAGCTATAACGGCTGATTTTAAAACAAGTTGTTTGTGATCTTTTGCAAATTTATCCACAGCTTTACAAGCACCTATTTGGTCATTACCCCAAA
>PDWI01009468.1_pt1 | contig 11175 bp, 7 predicted proteins | sample 1430891 | NCBI WGS metagenome assembly PDWI01 (sample SAMN01162508, study PRJNA174530) | Oral metagenome, whole genome shotgun sequencing project. | biome: Marine environment; feature: Marine mammal; material: Swab sample of the gingival sulcus; isolation source: swab sample of gingival sulcus... | reverse complement strand
AAAGACCCTTTAGAAATCCTGAAAAAATTAAAAAAAGAGTGATATAAAATTTGGAGTGTAGAGTTAACAGAAAAAAGTGTAAATTACAGAGAACTTTTTAAAGAAAAAGAAGAAAATGTTTGCCTTGTAGTTTGAAATGAAATTTCTGGGGTTTCAAAAGAAATTTTAGAGCTTTCAGATAAAGCAGTTTTTATACCTATGAGATGAAAAAAAGAATCTCTAAATGTTTCTGTTGCTGCAGGAATTGTTATGTATGGGGTTAGAGAATAAGAGTGGAAGAGTGGAAGAGAGTAAGAGTAGTTGCTAGAGGTCAGGGGTTAGTTACTAGTATGCTAAGAGTTATTTAGAAAAGTTTAAGATAGTAAGAGTATAAGAGGGGGAATTTTAAATTTGAAAAAAATAAAAAATAAATATAATAAATAAGTGAAAAGTTAAAATAATTTTAAACTCTTCTACTCTCTTTCTCTTTTACTCTTACTCTTTATTTTTATGAAAATATTAAAAAAATTTTTGTTTTTAGTTATACTCTTATTTCCTATTTCTACTTTTGCAGTTTCTACTCCTATAGAAAAGGTTTTTAAAGATATAGATAAGGATTATAAATATTATTATGAACTTCAAACTTTATATGATAAGTGAATGTTTTTTCCTGATAAAAATGGAAATTTTAATCCAAATAAACTTTTAAAAAGAGATGAGTTTATATGAGTTGTTTCAGAAGTAAGTTGTAAAAATTGTATACAGCCAAATGTAAGTTATGATTTATTTTCAAAATATAATGGTGCACAAAGTTTTTTTGATATATGAAAAGAAAATAAATATTTTTATTGTATAGCTTCAGCAACGGATTTAAAACAGGTAAAATGATATCATGTTTGAAGTTTATGTGAAGATGGTAGTTCACAAGCTTGAAAAGCTCCTTTTTGTCCAAATAATACAATTATTTTGGAAGAAGCACTTGCTATAATGCTTAGGGTTTCAAATATACTTTCAAATAATGAAGCTGACTTTATTAGGTCTCAAATAAAACTTTGAACTTCATTTCCAGATTTATCATCTGATGTAAAAGCAAAATTTTCAAATGGATGAGTTTATAGTTTTTATCCTGATTTTAGGGAAGCATTAAATTATGAGATTACAGATGTTGATGTAAATTGAAAAACAAAAACATATAAACTTTTGGAAAAAAAATCTAATAAACTTTATCCAAAAAAAGCAATTTCAAAAGAAGAATTTTTAAGAATGGCTTTTATTTTACTTAAAGGTAATTCTTGTATAGAAGATAGGTTTTACAATGTTTGAGTAAAAATGAAAGTATTTAATAAGACTTGTAATGAAAAAATAAGTGCAAGATGTTCTATTTCAAAACTTAGATGAAAGGAAAAAGTATTTGATTTTTTAGCTGTAGTTTGACTTAGTACTTGAGATAAAATATCTAGAAAAGAGGCTTATGTTTGGAGATTTTATGATTTTAAAACAGGTAAGGAAATAGTAAAATATGGTAGATATTTAGATAATTATGATTTTTTACAAGATTGAAAATATAGAGTATTTTTAAGAGTAAATACAGATTTATGATATAGTTGAGAAGTTTATAATGATATAAATATTTATAATTGAAGTATTTCTGATAAAGAAAGTAATTTAAAAGTTTCAATAGATGCAAATCCTATAGTATGAAAAAAATGATTAAATGTAGGCTTTAGGTGAATAGTTAGCAGTAGTTCTACAATAACTTCTTATTTTTGGGAATACTGAGATTCTGAAACTAGTTATTGATTAAATAATAATCATATTTATAAGGAACCTTGAGTATATGAAGTGAAATTAACCGTTACAGATTCAGATTGAAATAGGTCTACTGCAACAGTTTTGATAAATATTTATGATACCGAGAAAGATACAGATTGAGATGGAGTTTTGGATGTAGATGATAAATGTATATTTACAAAGTGACCAAAAGAAAATAATGGTTGTCCTGTAGTTGTTAAATGTATGAAAGATTCAGATTGTAGAGCTTGATATATATGTGAAAACTGAGTTTGTGAATTAGAAAAATGTGTTGAAGATAGTGATTGTGAAGATGGTTATTTGTGTAAAGATTGAGTTTGTGAAATAGGTGAATGTAAGGAAGATATAGATTGTAAGTATGGTGAGGTTTGTGTAGATTGAAATTGTATATGAGAAGATTGTAAGGAAGATAGTGATTGTGAAGATTGAGAAGTATGTAAAGACTGAACTTGTGAAACATGATGATGTAAAAAAGATAGTGATTGTCCAGAAGGGTATATATGTAAAAACTGAGATTGTGAAGAAAAAGATACAGATTGAGATTGATGAGTAGATAGTGAAGATTTATGTCCACTTGTAAAGTGACCAGAAGAAAATAGATGGTGTCCTATATTAGAAGAAACTTGTGATAAAAATGAGGATTGTCCAGAGTGATATCTTTGTTTTAACTGATATTGTAAGCCTAAAGATATTACAAGAAGCTGTGAATATAATTGATGAAATTTATTTTATGGAAATGTTGTTTGTGATACTTGTCCTTGTCAAAATAATATAGATTTTAATGCTATTTTAAGAAGATGTGATGTTATCTTCCCAGCCATAACTTCACCAGATGAAACAGAAATATATTCAAAATGAAGCTATTATAAGATTAAAAAGACTAAAGATTAAATCTTTAGTCTTTTTAAAATATTTTTTTTGGTACTTCCAAGGAGATTCGAACTCCTGTTTTGGCCGTGAGAGGGCCACGTCCTAACCAACTAGACGATGGAAGCAAATAAAAAGCAAGTTTTTGATCTTGCTTTTTTGAGTTATTATCCTAATTTTGCAGCAATTTCTTCTTTTGTCATACCATCTACATCAGTTGTAACTCAACCTGCTCTAGCTGTTCATTGAACTGTTTTCATAGCTCAAGCTAGGTCAACTGCATTTAAATCAGGCATTTTTTCTTCAGCAATTTCTTTTACTTGGTCAAAAGTTAGATTACCAACTTTATCTTTTTGAGGAACTCCAGAAAGGCTTTTTTTGTTTAATTTATTTTTAATTAAAACAGCCATAGGTGGTTGTTTAACTATAAATGTAAAACTTCTATCTTCATAAACAGTTATAATAACAGGAAGTTTAACTCCCATTTTATCTTTTGTTTGTTCATTGAATTGTGAAGTAAATTCTTGAATTGGTACTCAGTATTGACCAAGAGCTGGACCTACTGGAGGAGCTGGATTAGCTTGTCCTCAATTTATTTGAAGTTTTATATATCATTTTACCTCTTTTGCAGCCATAATTTATTTTGTTTAAAAATTAATATTTTTTAAAATAATTATTTTTTTATTGTTTAGTTTCGGGTGACTAATAAATAATTATATTAAATGATTTTACCTAAAATAATTTTAGGATTTTTTTAGAAGCTATGAGATTATAAAAAAAAATTGATATAAATCAAGTTTTTTTATCCATATTTTTTTTAAATAAAAAAAATGCAGAGAATTCTACATTTTTTTATTTTTACTATTTACTTATTACTAGTAACTGATTCCTGAAAATTATTCTACCATTTCCACTCAGTTATAAACTCATCTTTTATTATTTCAAAATCCTCATCTTCTTTGTAATCTGGAGTTTTATATTGTATAACTCAAAGTGTTATATCATCTAATTGAGAGTATTTATATCACATAAATCTAGATAAATTTATTGTTATATTGTTAAAAACACTAATTGCTGTTTTATAAGATTTTCAATTCATATTTGGGGATTCTTGTATGGCTTTTTCAAGTCTTTCTTCTCAAAAAAGTATTTCAGTTCAGTTTCTTTTAGGTTTATTTATTGCTTCTGTTATTCAGTCACTATATAAAATTATTATATCACCAGGTTCTAGTTTTATCTCAATTTCTTTTATAACTTTGCTTATATCTTTTACCATACCTAAAGCTACTCATCAAGATTTTATTTTATAAGTCTTTTTTTGTCTTTGTTTATATATCATTAAATATTCATGACCTGCTCAAGTCATAAAAAATCTCTTTTCATCTTCATTCCATCTAACTAAAAGTAAACTCATAAGTAAGTTTGCTTTTATTCTGGGTTTTAAGATTTCATTTGTTTTAATTAAAATATCTGCTCAAGAATTATATATTTTTGAAAATCAACTAACCAAAGCATTTACCATTGTCATTATAAGTCATGCTCATACTCAGTGTCCTGTTGCATCTCACACATAAATATAATAATTATCTTTTTGATTTATCACATCAAATGAATCTCATCATATTTCTCAAGCTGGTTTTGACTTGAAAATCATTTTAAAAGAGGGAACTTTAATTATTTTTTTATCAAGCATTTTTGCTTGTATTTCTTTTGCTAAAGAAACTTCTCATTTTATAGATCTTCAATGAATAAACTCATCTTTTATATTTTTTAGAGTGTCTAGTGTTTTTCAGAAAAAACTTATAGAATAATTTAGGCTTGTATTTTTTGTTTTTGGTAAATCTTTTTTGCTATATTTAAAATCTCAAACTAAAAATTTCTTTATTGCAATCTCTAATTTTTTAATAGGTTTTTGGTAAAAAAATACTATAAAAAACATTATAAACAGAAATTCTATTATACTTGCAAGTATGAAAATTTCTATTTTATAGTCTAGATAAAAACTAGGTAATAATCTTTCAAAATACAAAAAAAATACATTATAAGAAGCTATTATAATTAGTATTATTGTCTGAAATATTATATAAAATGCATTCATAAAAATTAGTTAGTTCATGGTTAATATTTTATAGTTCATAGAAAAGCTTTGCTGTTTTTTTAGTTTTACTATAAACTACGAACTATTAACTATTTATAATATTTTACTATAATTTGAAAAAAAAATCAAAGTTTTTAACATTAATTTTTAAACTTTTTTGATTTACAACTTTTAATGATTATAATCTTTGTATCTAAAAATTAGACAGATAAATGAAAATATTTATTTTAAAGCAAAAAAGCTGTATAATTTTTTTGAACAATATTTTTTAACCCTAAAAACTTGGTATGTGATTCTCAAATGCAATTACAACAATTGATATCTGAAGTTCAAAAATTAGAACTATTATATGACATTTCGACAAAGAAAATAACGATGAATTTCATATACTATGAATAGGTATTTCTAATTCTAATGCTATCAGAAAAGGAAATATACTAGATATGGAAGAGTTTAAAAATAATCTAGATTCTTCTCTTGAAGAAGCTGAAAAAATGGCTTGAGAACAGGTTTCAGGTGCTTATATTTCTTTTAATACTTCAGCTTTAGAAGTTTTAAGAAGTTGATGAATTATTTCCATATCAGGTTCTGAAATAACAGAAGAAGATGTAGATAGAGCTTTAGATAAAGCAAAATCTACTATGGATATGCCAAATAAGGAGATACTAAAAGTAGTTCCTGAGAGTTTTATAGTTGATTTAGATGAGGGTATTAAAAACCCTGTTTGAATGTCAGCTAGAAAATTAGAAATAATAGCAAATATATTTTCTATAAATACAAATATATTAACAAATATAAAAAATGCTATATGAGATATAGGTATAGAAGTTTATGATATATATCCAAACCTACTTTCTTCACCAGAAGGAGTTTTAACAAAAAGACAAAAAGAACTTTGAGTGGTTTGTGTAGATATATGAGCTTCTACAACTTGACTAACAGTTTATGAAAATTGAGTATTAATATACTCTTCAATTATACCACTTGGTTGAGATAATGTAACAAATGATATAGCTTTAGGTTTAAGAATATCTACTTCTTTAGCAGAAAAAATCAAACTTGAATATGCAGAATTAGATTTAGAAAGTGTAGAATCTTATAAAGATAGTGAGTTTAGTTTTGGAGAGTTAGGTTCTTCAGAAGAATGAGAAGTTTCTAGGCTGTATTTATCAAAAATAGCTACAGCAAGATATGAAGAAATTTTCTACTTTATAAGAGAAGAATTAAAGAAAATTAAAAGAGATGGTATGCTTCCAGAATGAGCAGTATGTGTATGATGAGCTTCTAAAATGAAGTGATTTGTAGAACTTGCTAGAAAATGATTAAAACTACCAGTCTTTATATGACTTCCTGTTTCAAAAGATGATTTAATAGATGCTTCTATTTCAGACCCTGTTTTCTCAGCTGTTATCTGAACTATGATTTTATCAAATATTTACTGAGATAATACTCCTATGTTTTCTATAAATATAAAATGATTTTGGGAATCTTTCAAAAAATTGTTTCAAAGGATATTACCTAAGTAGGAGCTAGTTACTAGGAGTCAGTTGTTAGTAAGTTTTGATAACTAATTTAACTAAAAATTTAATTTATAAAAATAACCAAAAAATTATGGCAAATAAAAGAGAAGATAAGCTAAAGGACCTTTTATCAGGTAAAGTAAAAGAAACTACTTCTTGACCACAAGAAGTGAATTTAAAAAATAATATATCTCCTGTTGCTAAAATAAAAGTAGTTTGAGTATGAGGAGCAGGTCAAAATGCTGTAAATAGAATGATAGAAGCAGGACTTGAATGAGTAGATTTTATAGCTATAAATACAGATACTCAAGCACTTTATAACTCACTAGCTTCAGAGAAATTAAATATCTGAAAAATTATTACTTCGGGACTTTGAGCTTGAGCTGACCCAGAAGTTGGTAAAAAAGCAGCAGAAGAATCTAGAGAAGAAATAAAATCTGTTTTAGAATGAGCAGATATGGTATTTATAACTTGTGGTTTAGGTTGAGGAACTTGAACTTGAGCTGCTCCAGTTGTTGCTGAAGTTGCAAAAGAGCTTTGAGCTTTAACAGTTTGAATAGTTACAAAACCATTTTCTTTTGAATGACAAAATAGAATGTGAAAATCTATAGATGGTTTTGATAATCTAAGAGAAAAAGTTGATACACTTATAACAATTCCAAATGATAGAATTTTAGCTATAATTGATAAAAAAACTCCACTTCTTGATGCTTTTTCTATAGTTGATGAAGTATTAAATCAATGAGTACAATGAGTTTCAGACTTAATTACTCAACCTGGTCTTATAAATGTAGACTTTGCAGATGTAACTTCAGTTATGAAAAATGCAGGTTCAGCACTTATGGGTATAGGTTACGGTTCTGGTGAAAATAGAGCAAAAGAAGCTGCTCAATCAGCTATTGACTCTCCACTTTTAGAACTTTCGATTGCTTGAGCAAAAGGTTTACTTTTCAATGTAACAGGTTGAACAGATTTATCTATGTTTGAAGTAGATGAAGCTGCTAAGATAATAACAGAATCAGTTGATCCAGAAGCAAATATTATATTTGGTGCAAGTATAAATGAAGAATATAATTGAGACTTAAAAATAACTGTTGTAGCAACAGGTTTTGATGAAGACTCAAATAAAAGTTATAGTTGAGAATCAAAAACTTCTATACTAAAAACAAATCCTTTTGGTAGAAAACCAGTTTCAGATTCTAGAGTTATAAATTCACCTAAACCTAAACCAAAAACTGAAGAAGATGATTTGGATGTGCCAACATTTTTAAGAAAAAAATTATAAAATCTTGAAAAACCTTAAAAAATTATTACAATCATTGTAATAATTTTTTTAATAAATAAAAATAAAACTATGTTTAAAAAAAATAAAAAAATAGCTTTTAGTTTAGTAGAACTAATAGTAGTGCTTGTAATTTTAGCAATTTTATGAATTCTAGCATTTTTGTGAATAGGTAGCTATACAAAACAAGCAAGAGATGCAAAAAGACTAAATGATGTAAAACTTATATATGATAAGCTAAATCTATATTACTCTGAAACTTCAGAATATCCATTACCCGAAGAAAAAGTAGAAATAAAAATGTGATCATGAGTAGTATGATATCAATGAAGACTCTCAGAAGAAATACTAAAAACTATAAACTATGACTCAGATTGAAAGGACCCAACAACAAATAAATACTTCACATACTATGTAACTCCAGATAAACAATACTCACAACTAATGATAAAATTAGAAGATGAAAACTGAAAAGAAAAAATAAAAGTAGAATGAAAACTTCTATGAATACTAACAGACAAAAATAATACTCCAATAAATGAGATACAAAGTATAAAAGATGCAGGATGATTAGACATATTAAATACAACAGATGAATACATAGCCCATATATCAGAAGAAAAAAAGATAACTTGATCATGACAAGTTTTGAGAATAGCAAGTCCCACATATAATTGTAGTAGACTATTTGATATAAGATGAGATATAAAATGATATTTTGATGTTAATTATAACTGAGAAACTTACAATGTATTTTGTGATTCTAAGTATGCAGATAAAGAATTTTATGATTTTGTAGTATGATGAGATATGGAATATGATTTTTGAAATTTTCCAACTTGATGAGAGGAAGTTTTTGGTTCAGTACCAGGTATATCAATACCCACTTTAAGTGTTGATAGAATTAAAGTAGATGATGCACCAAGTTGAGAATATGTAATAAAAGTACATTGAAGAAATCACTATACATCAAATTATTATACTTATATAGACAAACCAAATAAGACTTATGAAATAAGTTGATTTTTTAAGTGAGAGTTTGTTGATAATATGCCTAGTTATCTATGTTTTTGATTTATAGAATATGATAGAGATTTTAAAAAAATATGGAATAGTACAGTAAATATAATACCTGGAACAGAAACAACTTTAGCACAAAAAGTAAAACCATGAGATATGGAGGTAAAATTTTATTGTGATAATGCCTTAAAACAAAAATGGGTTAATTGAGAAGTTTTAACTCCTTGAAAATATTGGGCTAATCATGTAGCTTTTGAAATAGATGATAGCTCTAATTATATAGATTTACCAAATCATAACCTTAGTCAAACTATTTGAGATACTCAGGCTATAATTACAGATTCATTTATAGAAAAATCTTGAAATATATGTACACTAAATTTTAATAACTCTGGTAGATATCCAGATTCTCCTTGAGTTTGAGAAGTTTATTATCCTGCTTGAACAAAAATTAGATTTCATAGTGCTTGATGGGGTCATAATTATAGAGCAACCAATTGAGTATGTATAAACTTAAATACTTCTACCTACAATAATTGAGCTTTTCATCATTTTTCTTGAACAGTTGATGGTGTAAATTCTTGACCTTGAGTGGATTCTAATTATTTTAGAAAATGAACTAAATTTGTAAAGCCATATATGGCTTTAAACTATTATTCTCATTCTGACGAAAACATACCATGATGATGGTCTTATTTAAATCCAACTTCTACTATTTACATAGATGATTTAAAGTTAGAAGTGGTAGACTAAATTTTAAGGGACATCTGAAAAAAACTCACATCTAGAAAAAAATAATCTTTTTTGTTAATTTCTTCTTAAAAATTTTTCCCTATATAAAGGTATAAGTAAAAATTTTTGCAAAAAAATTATCTAAAAAATATTTATTTTTATTCTTACGAAGAAGTTTTTCAGATGTCCCTTAAAAAAAATTTGCAAAAATTAAAAATATAAATATACTATTTTTAGTTTTTTAGAGAAGAATTTGCTGGTAGCAAATTCTTTTTTCATAAGAAATATAAAATTATTACTTAAATTTTTAAAATTATGTTAGATATAAAACAAATAAAAAATGCTATAAAGCTTATGTGAAAGGAGAAAAATATAGAAGAAGAAAAAATAGTAGAAATAATAGAACAAGCTATAAAAACAGCTTATAAAAAGGACTATGGAAATAAAGATGAAGAAGTAAATGTAAAAATAGATTTAGAAAATGAAACTTTAGAGGCTAGTGTAGAAAAAACAGTTGTAAAAAAAGTAGAAAATCCAGCTCTTGAAATAAGTTTTGATGAACTTTGAGAAGATTCTTGAGATTTTGAAGAAGGAGATGTAATAGAGATAGATGTTACAGAAGAAATACAAAAATGAGATATGTGAGAGAGTTTTGGTAGAATAGCTTCTCAAGCAGCTAGACAAGTAATTATTCAAAAAATATGAGATACAGAGAAAGAAAAAATTTATGAACTTTTTGAATGAAAAGAAGGACAAGTTATAAATATGAAAGTAGAAATAGTAGAATGAAATAAAGTTATATTTGATTATTCTGGTAATCAAGTAGTTTTACCAAAAAGTGAACAAGTCTCTAGAGACAATTATATAGCTTGAGCTAGATTTTATTTATATGTAAGTGAAGTTTCAAAATCTGAAACAGGAGCTCCTAGAGTAGTTTTAAGTAGAAAAAATCCAGAACTTGTAAGTGCTATATTTGCTGAAAATGTCCCTGAAGTATCTGAATGAATTATAAAAATAGATAATATAGTTAGACATCCTTGAGTTAAAACTAAACTTTTAGTTTCTTCAACTATTGATGAGATAGATCCAGTTTGAACTCTGATAGGACAAAAAGGTATGAGAGTAAAATCAGTTATGGAAGAAATTTCAGGTGAAAAAATAGATATAATACCAAATAGTGGTGATTTTAGAGAAATAGTTAAAAAATCACTTTCTCCAGCAGAAGTTTTAAATGTAGAAATAGATGAAGAAGAAAATACAGCAATAGCTTATATAAAACCTAGTGAGAGAGCAAGAGCTGTTTGAAAATGAGGTTTAAATGTAAACTTAGCTTCAAAACTTCTTGATTGTAAAATAAATATAGTTGATGTAGAAGAAGAGAAAGAAGAGGAAAAATAATATAGATTTTAAGAAAAAACTCTAAAAATTTAATTTTTAGAGTTTTTTTTGACAATACAAATATAAATCTTATACTGACTTTATTATATTTCAATAAAAAATATTATGCAAAGTACTTGAAAAGTAAAGAAAATATTGGTCACATTACTGTTATTTCTAAGTTTTATGTTTTGAACTTTAGAACTGACAAATTCTGCAGATTTACTTCATAAACAAGTAGCAGAATGAGTATATGAGAAGTTAGAAAATAGATATAAAGATAAAAGTGAGGTAGAAAAATTAATAATCTACTCAGTATTATCAAGAAAACTAGATGATTTAGTGTTAAAAGTAGAAGATGATGATGTAAGAGAAGTAGTAAAGATTTTAAAAGATATGCTTGACTGAAAGACTTGAATAGCAACAAGTAGTATAGGTTCAGGACCAATTGTAAAACCTAGAAAACCTATAAAACCTGTAGAAGAAAC
>PDWI01009467.1_pt1 | contig 11176 bp, 10 predicted proteins | sample 1430891 | NCBI WGS metagenome assembly PDWI01 (sample SAMN01162508, study PRJNA174530) | Oral metagenome, whole genome shotgun sequencing project. | biome: Marine environment; feature: Marine mammal; material: Swab sample of the gingival sulcus; isolation source: swab sample of gingival sulcus... | reverse complement strand
TGTTTCAATGTAGTCGTAGCGACCATCTGCCACTAACTTTTTAATTGATTGTCTAGCTAAAGGATTGAATTGCACCTCATCAAATACAATTAACGAATCCCTTTTATGTAAATCTACACCATACTGTAATTGAAGCTGTAGAAAAAAATAGTCTAAATCGTTCATGTCTTCAAATAGTGTTTGTATATTTTTAGGTGCAAATGCAAAATCGATAATAATATGAGACTTATATTCTTTTTTAGCAAAAGTTTCGACAATAGTCGATTTGCCAACACGGCGCGCACCTTCGACAAGTAGGGCGGTTTTTGGTGCGCTAGTGTTTTTCCAGTCTAACAGCTTTTCGTATAGTTTTCTTTTAAACATGTCATGTCTCTTTTCTCAAATACGCAGTTCGCTTATTAGGATTATATCACAAATACGCAATTTAACAAAGGCTGTTTTGCTACAAATACGCACTTTAATAGGAGGTGGTAATTCACCTATCTAACTATTATTTATTCCATTATTATTTTGAAAGACACCACTTTGTGTCATCTCGACTGAAAACTAGAGAAATGGATAGCTCTCGCATTTAAAACCCGATATTTATCGACTAGCTTTTATTATCAATCACATTAAAAATATAACAATTTCAACTTAAAATTATAAAATATTTGCCGATAAAATTATTAACATTATTTTTTTAACAAGGTTTATTTTTCGTAAACCTTTATCTATTAAAAAGATATTTTATACACAAATAAACGAGCGATTGCCCATTTATCGTATTACAGTAAATTATCTTATATAAAAGGTTTTTATTAGGGGAATTTTTAGGACGTCATTATGAAGAAAAATCTCGATCGCATTTTTAAAACAGGCGATAAGTTACAGCTTAAAATCGATCGCTGCCCAAACAAAAAATTTCACGCCATTATTGAAGAAGTGCTCGACGAAAGCGAGCTCGTCATTTGCATTGACAATTTTTCGAATCCGATTGACCGCAATTTCAAGGGGTTAATTCACCTGACCGCACATCATCACGCAATGGGCATTTTTAATATGAGCGGTCATATGAAATCTTATGCAACTAAAAACTTTTATACTTATATAGGCATAAAAATAGAAGAAAACTACAAAATTATTCAACGTAGACAGTACTTTAGATTAAAACTATTGCGCGAAATTGAACTAGTGTCTTTAAATGGTCACGCAATTAAAGGGCTGACAAACGATATTAGCGCCGGCGGCATTAAGTTTGTCGCGCCTCTTGATATTTTGACGGGTGCCAAATTTACGATTAACTTTGAACTTGACGAATATGAATATAGTTGCCAAGCAATTTGCTTAAGTAATTCTTTAGCAGATGACGGGCGTTCGCATTTAATACGTGCAAAGTTTATCGACCTTGACGATCGCGACCGTCAAAAACTGATTTCTGGTCTGTTTTCTATACAACGCAACCGTCGCGAAACTACTTAAACCAACCGATAATTTTTTCAAATAACGAGCGCTTCTTTTTAGAAGGCTTGTTTTTGTATTGCGCAATAATTTCTTTAACGCGTGTATCACTGTAGGCCTGCTCTGTCGCTTTAGATTTTTGCACGCGTTTAGCTTTAGCCGTTTGTCTAACTGACGGATTACCTTGATCAGCTTTGCCCTTGTAAACTTTACGAGAAATATGCTTTGTATTAGCTTCAGATGAGCGCGTACGCTTTTTGCTAGTGTGACGTTTTTTCGACCGACTAGCCTTAGGCAGTGGTAATTCTTCGATTAAGGCGCCGATGTGTTCTTCAATTTCATAAAGCGTCATAACATCATCTGATGTCACTAATGAATAGGCAACGCCATCATTACCAGCACGACCAGTTCTGCCAATGCGGTGAATATAGGCATCTTTTTCAAGTGGCAAATCATAATTGATAACCATGTTTAAATCATCAACGTGAATCCCCCTTGCCGCAACATCGGTAGCCACCAATATTGCGAACTTATCGCGCTTAAATTTATTGATGGTCTTTAAGCGACGCGCCTGCGTAAGCGCACCGTGTAAGGGTTCGGCATGATAACCGCGCTGATTCAAAAATTCGGCTACGCGATCAACTGTGCGTCTGGTATTGCAAAAGACAATACAAGATTTTGGTTTTTTTGCTCTTAGTATTGCATTTAATTGCTTGCGTTTTTCATTGTGTTGTACTTTAAAGTACGCCTGATCAATTAAATCGACGGTCTTTGTTTCAGATTCTATTTCTATTGTCTTCGGATTTCTCATATGTGCCCAAGCAATCGTTTGAACTTCATAGGGCATGGTCGCTGAAAACAATAGTGTCTGGCGATCTTTCGGAATTTGTTCAATAATCGCCATTACTTGATCAATAAAGCCCATGTCGAGCATACGATCGGCTTCATCTAAAACTAAATAGCTGATTTCATTAGGATAAAGCGTGCGTCTTTCAAGGTGGTCAAGCACACGACCTGGCGTGCCAGTTACAATGTCGACACCCTTAGTTAATTCGTTAATTTCAACATCAATATTATGTTGACCGTAAACAGCTGCTGCCTTGATTTTCTTATACTTTGCCATCTGTTTAATATCGCTGTCAACCTGTATGGCAAGTTCTCTGGTCGGCGTTAAAATAAGCGCCTGCGGACTTTGTTCGCTTTCAATGCGTTCGACCATTGGCAAACCAAAAGATGCCGTTTTACCGCTGCCTGTCTTGGCGCGCACAATTAAATCGACGCCGTTTAGCACATCATTAATACTGGCAGACTGAACAGGCGTCGGCGTTTCAAACCCCATGTCGACAAGTGCCTTATTTAGTTGTTCTGATAAATTAAATTGTTTAAATGTTGTATTCATAATTCTCCTCAATACTGGCATTGTACCACTTATGCGACATTTTTTCTACATCTATCTATTAAATAATTATTATTAAATGCTAAATAACGCCAATTCTATCAGATATGGCATGATTGTTATTGAGCCCTGTCGTTATTCCTGTTATACTGTATATACTACTGATGTAAGATAAAAAACGATTTGGGGCTGAGATGAACATTCAAATATTTGGTAAAAAAAAGTGCTTCGAAACTAAAAAAGCGCAGCGTTTTTTCAAAGAAAGACGCATTAAATTTCAATTTATCGACTTAATTGACAAGGGATTTAGTGGCGGCGAACTAAAATCGATATTACAAGCTGTCGGCAAAGCCAAGCTGATCGACGACAGCCACGAACTTTACGCTGAATCAGGAGCAGAACACTGCCAAGACCCCAAACAATTGGCAGATATACTATACGATTATTACGAAATTATCAATACGCCAATTGTCCGCAATGGTAAAAACGCAACGGTTGGCAATGCCCCCGACGAATGGAAACAATGGTTATAGCAGGAGAAACAATGTTTAACAATCAACTAAATGAAATTAAATTAACACAGTACTCACACGGCGCTGGCTGAGGCTGCAAACTGTCGCCAGAGGTTCTGGCAAAAATATTAGCTGGCAACAAAGACAATACCCAATATAGTAAATTATTAATGGGCAATCAATCAAATGACGATGCCGCCGCCTATCAACTTGACGATGATACCGTTTTGTTGTCGACAACCGATTTTTTTATGCCAATTGTCGACGACCCATTTGACTTTGGCCGCATTGCCGCTTGCAATGCCATTAGCGATATTTACGCCATGGGCGGGCAACCCGTTATGGCAGTTGCCATATTGGGCTGGCCAATTGCCAAATTGCCTGCTGACGTCGCCGCCCAAGTGATGGCGGGCGGCCGCGATACGTGTAAAAAGGCCGGTATTCCGCTAGCAGGTGGGCATTCAATCGATTCGCCAGAGCCTATTTTTGGCTTGGCTGTTAATGGCGTCGTTAAACCGCAATTTTTAAAGACAACTGACAAGGCAAACGCCAACTGTCAATTGTACCTAACTAAGCCACTTGGTATTGGCATATTGACCACTGCCAAAAAGCGCAACTTAATCATTGGCGACGACCTTGCACCGGCTATTGACGCCATGACGACACTCAACAAAGTTGGTCAATACACGTCTGATTTACCCGGTGTGATGTCAATGACTGACATCACTGGCTTTGGCTTAATTGGTCATCTTTCAGAAATGTGCTTAGCAAGTGGTGTTTCTGCAGTCATCGACTATCAAGCTGTGCCGCAATTGCCAAAAGTAAGTGATTACTTTGATAAGGGCAGCGTGCCCGGTGGTACTAAGAAGAATGTCAAAATGTATCAACACTATTATAATGATGACGCTGTCGGTTATCCTATACACTTACTGTGTGATGCGCAAACCTCAGGCGGTTTATTAATTGCCGTCGACCAAGCGCGTGCCACAAACTTTGAACAGTTTTGTCAGCAGAACAACCACTATATCAAAGCAATTGGTCATACGACAACGCGCACCGAACCACTTATTGAAATTAAGCTATGATAAAGTTAAACCCCGACTTGCCGACAATAGACAATTTTAAAGACATTGTCTTAGACAATAGACCAATTATCGACCTGCGCGCACCTGTTGAGTTTGCCCGCGGGTCGCTGCCCTGCGCTGTAAACTTACCCCTATTAAATGATGACGAACGCGCCGCCGTCGGTACAGAATTCAAAAAAAACGGTCAAGCTAGCGCGATTGCACTTGGCTTAAAACTAATTGCTGGCGATACTCAAAATAAGCGTATCGCTGCTTGGCATCAGTTTATTGAACAAAACCCGAATGCTATTTTAATGTGTTTTCGGGGCGGTATGCGCTCTGCTATTGCACAACAATGGCTCTACGACAACTTTCAAATTGTCGTGCCGCGCATTGCAGGCGGCTATAAGGCAATGCGCCATTTTTTTCTGGCGCAATTTAACGAAGAAGCGCTCGATATACCCTTTGTACTGCTGGGCGGGCACACTGGTGCAGGTAAAACCATTGTCATTAAAACACTTAATAACGCAGTTGACTTAGAGGGCATCGCCGTACATCGCGGTTCGGCTTTTGGCAACTACATTGCGTTACAACCCAGCCAAATCAACTTTGAAAATAACTTGGCAAAAAAACTACTACAGCTCCGCCAAGCTGGTGTCAAGTCAATTGTACTTGAAAAAGAAAGCAAAAACATTGGCAAGTCGCGTTTACCGGACAGCTTTTACGCTAAAATGGAAACATCACCAATTGTCGTACTAGAGGCAAGTTTATCAGAACGCGTTGACAACACATGGCAAGATTACGTTATTGACGACATCGCCAAATACCGTGAGCACTACGGCGCCTCTGGTATAGAAGAATGGGCACACCACTTGCGCGATAGCATTTTAAAGCTGTCAAGGCGCTTAGGCGGTGACCGCACGCAACACGTTGTCAAACTATTTGATGACGCCATTGACAGCAAAAATTTAGAAGCGCATAAACAATGGATAAAATTTTTGCTAGAAAACTACTACGACCCCATGTATGGCCACTATAAAGAAAAGTGGCTAAATAGAGCAATATTTAAAGGCGATCGCGCAGCGGTTGAAGCTTTTTTAAGAACATACTAAAAGTGCTGGGTTTGCCAGCACTTTCGATTTGTAAAACTGTTAATTTATAGTATTGCTTGCATTGCCTTGATAAACTTTTCAGTTTGTTCGATTGTGCCACTTGACACGCGAATGTAGTTGTCTTCGCCCCATAAAAAACCAGGTCGAATGATAACACCGCGCTTTAGTAGTTCTTCATTGACTACACGCGAATCTCTACCGACATTTACCCAAATAAAATTGGCATTTGACGGCGTATAACTTAGTCCTTTGCTGTCAAAGAATTGCTTCATCATTTCAAGTGACTTGTAGTTTAGTTCGACCGTATTTTTAATGTGTTCGTGGTCATCAATTGCAGCCACCGCAGCAATTTGGGCAATGCGGTTACTATTGAATACATTTTTGACTTTTGACATTTCCGAGATGATTTCAGGTGACGATATCATATAGCCAACGCGCAACCCTGCTAGACCAACCACTTTTGAAAAGGTGCGAATAATGACGGTGTTGGGGCGCTTTGCCAAGTAGTCTAAACCATTTGGGTATTGCGGGCTGACACTGGCATATTCGAAATAAGCTTCATCTAGCACTAATAATACATGTTCGGGTAAATTGACAACTAAATAATCGAGTTCATCTTTGGTCATAATATTGCCAGTTGGGTTATTGGGGTTGCAGACGAATACCATTTTTGTTTTATCGGTAATAGCTTCAATAAACGCCTTGAAATCGTGCTTATAATCACCAACCGTTTTTATTGATATTGACTTACCGCCCATTAAATTGGTTGCAATATCGTAAAGCGAAAACGATGGCCATGCAAAGATAACTTCATCATCTTTCGATATCATTGCATAAGCTAACATCTTAATAATTTCTTCACCACCATTGCCAAACATAATCATGTCAGCAGAAATGCCGTAAAAATCTGCTAACTTTTCTCTAAGTTCAGCGGCAGCACCATCGGGGTAAATATGAACTTGCGCGACAGCGTCAATAATCGCTGCTTTTGCTTTGGGCGATGCCCCGAGTGGATTTTCATTTGAAGCCAACTTGACAATGTCGGTTAAACCATATTCATGCTTTACTTCTTCAATTGGCTTGCCCGGCACATACTTTTTAAGCGTCTCCAATTCTTTGCGAAATAATGACATAGTTACCTCCCCCAGATACTATTAATAATCGTATTTAACTAAACTTGTGACATCATAGCCTTTTAACTTTTCACGTCCTTTTAAAAAATCTAACTCAATTAAAAAGATTATTTTTACCACTTCACCACCTAGTTTTTCAACCAACTTGGCAGCTGCTGTAATTGTGCCACCAGTTGCCAATAGATCATCCACCAAGACAACTTTATCGCCTGGTTTAATCGCGTCAAGGTGAATTTGTAATGTATCAGTACCGTATTCTAAATCATAGCTATACGATTCTGTCTTATGCGGTAACTTGCCTGGTTTTCTAATTGGCGCGAAGGGCAGCCCCGTCGCATACGACAACGCCGTACCAAAGATGAAACCGCGCGCTTCTGGACCAACGACAATGTCGCAGTCTACACCTTCAAGTGAAGCAGCCATTTGGTCGACTGTGTACTTTAAGGCCGCACCATCCATTAACAATGTCGTAATGTCTTTGAAATTAATACCCTCTTTCGGGAATCCTTCAATTTCCCTAATTTTCGTCTTTAAATCCATCGTTTCCTCCTACGGCATAAATGATTGATTGTTATTGACAACACGGTATAGTCCGCGCTTAAAGTTTTCAAAGCCTCTTTGGACGCGCGACCCCGTAAAATTATATTTATTGTGTTTGCAATCTGTCATTGCTAGCCGCCCCGCCTGTAGCGTTACAAACCCCGCTTCTTCAAAAAAGGCGATTGCCAGTCTATCTAATAAAATGTTTTCTGAACTCACTAATAATTCTATCATATCTATCGGCGATTGGTGACGAATTTTTTTATAAAGTAGTGAAAAAAGCTGTCTATCAAAGAAGATATCACCAATTGACTTTAATAAATGGCTATGATCAAGCGGGTGATAATAGCACATTGCCGAATTTAGCTGCGAAAACAGCGGTACATCTGCCACAATATCGCTCATTTCAATTGTTTCAGGCAGTATTTTTAACTTACCTATTTTAATCTGTTCGCGGTAGTCAATATTACTATCAAAGCAGGCATAAGCATATTCTAACAGTGCCTCATAACTTGACACCACAACTGGGCGATCGTCAGCTAGCCATTTTTTGAGTATTGTGTTCTCGCGCAATTCGGCATGTTTAACGACACAGCTATTTTTATAAAACAGGGCATGTTTAACAAGTGCATCAACATAGACAGCATAGCAAGTTTTACTAAAGTGATTATCACTTGGCGTATAAACGCGCATATCTTGCTGATTGAGTTGTATCGATTCAACGCCGTTAAAGCGGTTGAGCGCCAAATTAAAGACGCTATCAACCCGACAATGGTATTGCGGCACAGCATATTCGGGTTGATAGTTAAACTGTATCACATCAAGTAGTTTTCCCTTTGCATTACCCACTAGTTTAAGATGATTCGCCGCTCTACCAATGCGACGCGCCTGTTCGACCATCATACCAGTGAGTGCAAAGGTCGGTCTGGCATTGCCAACCCCAAATGGCTGTATTTGTTCAATGCTATCGATCGTCGCATGATTAATTTGCGCTGCGTTGATAGCGGCATCAACTTTAATTCTAGGAAACAACAAGTCAGCTGTTAAATGCGTCGCATTATATTGTTTTAGACCATCAATAAATGACATTAAATTATCTTTTTTTAGCGTTAAACCCGCCGCCTGCTGATGCCCGCCAAACTTTTCTAGTAGATTTGCTTGCCCCCTTATGGCATTATAAATAGAGTAATCGGCAATGCTGCGCGCACTGCCCTTTAATCTGTCACCGTCTTCAGCCAATACAATACACGGCCTATAATAGCGTTCGACAAGACGCGATGCGACAATACCTATAACCCCGTGATGCCAGCCTTTGCCCCAGACAACAATAGTGCCCGATGCCATGTGAACAGCAACACTTTCAATTTTTGTAATGGCCTCTTTTAGTATTTCAGTTTCACTGTTGCGGCGCTGTTCATTTAACTGGTTAAACTTTTCAGCAGCTCTTTTTGCAAAATCTGCATCTTCACTTAATAGCAGCGCCGTGCCTTTTTTAGCTTCGTCTAATCTGCCAACTGCATTTAAGCGCGGGCCTATCATAAAACCAATATGACCAGCGTTAATTGTCTTGCCAGCTAAGCCCGCTACAGTGGCAAGTGCCTGTAGCCCAATGTTTTGTGATGTCCAAAAATTGCTTAAACCAAACTGCGCAATAATTCTATTTTCGCCCTTTAATGGCATAATGTCAGCAATTGTACCAACTGCCGCCAAGGTCAATAGCGCTTTAAACAAATCTGAATCAGTTGCTAAAAATGCCTGCGCAATTTTCAATGCTACACCAGCGCCTGCTAAACGGTTATTTGGATAGGTGCAGTCCGCCTGCTGCGGATTAATAATGGCATAGGCATCTGGCAAAATATCTGGCGCACTGTGGTGGTCGGTAATTATTAAATCGACACCAAGTTTTTTTGCAAGTTCTGCCTGTTTGACAGCTGTAATACCGCAGTCGACACTAATAATTAACTGGCTACCTGCTTCGGCAATTGCCTGTAATGCTTTGTCATTGATACCATACCCTTCATCTAAACGACGTGGAATATAATAGTCTACATCGGCATTTAAATGGTTTAATAAACGGCACATTATTGTTGTTGCCGTCATGCCGTCGACATCGTAGTCGCCATAAATTGTAATTTTTTGACCGTTTTTAAGCGCTTGTTCAATGCGTACAACGGTTTTTTGCATGCCCAACAATAAAAAGGGATCATAAAGATCCCCTATATCAGGCGCTAAAAATTTATCGCGTTTTACAGCATCATCATAGCCGCGTTGTACGAGTACGCGTTCGGCCAAAGATAGACTATCAGTTTGTACACTTTGCTGAAAAACCCATTTATTAATGTGCATTATTCTGTTTTCTCATTATCTTTGATACTGTTAAGTGAATCCGATATTTTTTCGGCCGAATTATGTACAACGCGCTCAGACTGCTCAGCAACTACTTTTTCGGGTTGTTTTGGCACAGTTTTCTCAGCTGGTTCAACCGCCTGTTCTTTTTTTGCCTTTTGCTTGCTTTTTTTGTCTGTTACGTCATCACTATTGATACCCGCATCAATTAATTTTTTTGACAACTGCTTAACTTGTTTTTTTAACTTCATCACTTGAACAATATTCATTAAAAACATCGCTACTGCACCGAGTGTTGCTGATATTAAAATAACAATTGCCTGTGACATTTCAAATGTTCTAAATATCAAATTGACTTCAACTGGTTTAGCGTTGAGTACAGCAAACAGTGCCACAACAAGACCTGTGATAAGCACGACGATAAACGATTTTTGCATAGCTACCTCCTGAGTTTTTTATGGCAAAGCAGTTCAAAATTATTTGTGATTATTTATCTTCTGCGTTTTTTCTTGTTAAAGGCATTTTTAACGACGATCCAAACTGGCGAGGCAATAAAAATAGATGAATAGGTACCAACTAAAACGCCCGCCAACAGCGGAAACGCCAATTCTTTTATCGATTCTACACCCAATACGTAGAGCGCACCGATAACTAACAATGTTGTCAACGACGTGTTAATCGAACGCACTAAAGTGTGTTGAATGCTCTGTTCAGCAATTTTAAAGTTATTGCTCGTCTTAGCGTGTTTGATAGTATCTCTAATACGGTCAAATACAACTATTGTATCGTTTATCGAATAACCGACAACGGTTAAGATAGCAGCGATAAATGGTAGATTGACTGGTATTCTAAAGATCGCATAAACTGCCAATAGTATCAACACATCATGAATCAATGCAACAACAGCAGCGATGCCAAATTTCCATTCGAAGCGCAATGTAATGTATATGAGCATGCCAATTGAGGCGATCAATACTGCCCATAGAGCGCTTTTTAAACTTTCGCTACCAATTGTCGGACTAATCTTTTTAACGCCATTTGATAAATCGCCAGTTGCACCAAACTTGTCTTTTAAGATGTTAAAAATGGCTTGGCGTGTTTCACCATCAACTTCTTTAACTGTTTTGATCATGACACCTTTGCCATCACCACCCACTGAAATAATATCAGCCGATAAATCAAACGGTTTTAAGGCGTCGGCAATTGCAGCTGTATCGACAACTTGATTAAAGCCGACTTCAATATTGGTACCACCTTGAAAATCGATACCTAAATTAAAGCCGAATACCAAAAAGACCAATAGCCCCGCTATCATTGCAGCAAGTGAACCAATAAAGAACTTCTTATAGTTTTTTTCTAAATTAATATTAAACGATTTAACCATGTCAGCCTCCTATACGCCGTACAACTTTTTGTTGGCTAACGATTTTGTGTTGCCTAATATTGTCAATATTAGGCGCGTAATAACAATTGCCGTAAACATACTGGTAACAATACCGAGCATCAGCGTTATGGCAAAACCACGAATTGGACCAGAACCAAACTGGAACAGCACAACTGCTGCAATCAACGTTGTTATATTGGCGTCTAAAATTGTCTTTAAGGCCTTAGAAAAACCATGATTAAGTGCTTT
>PDWI01009466.1_pt1 | contig 11178 bp, 9 predicted proteins | sample 1430891 | NCBI WGS metagenome assembly PDWI01 (sample SAMN01162508, study PRJNA174530) | Oral metagenome, whole genome shotgun sequencing project. | biome: Marine environment; feature: Marine mammal; material: Swab sample of the gingival sulcus; isolation source: swab sample of gingival sulcus... | reverse complement strand
AAAACGGCTTATTTAAGCGCTTTTGCGGCAAGGTTTTGGACTGATGAGATGATAAAGCAATCAAAGACTGACAATGGTGCCATGGATATTTATGGTGCAGCTCCCGAAAGTTTTGTATCAGAGTATGCAGCGACTAATTTTGTTGAAGATTTTGCTGAATCTTTTGCGTGGTTTGTCTTAAATGATAAAATGTCTAGTAAAACAGTCGCTGAACAAAAGATTAACTTTTTCTACAACTATCCTGAGTTTGTAGAACTTAGAGATTATATGCGTAAGGGGATAGAAAAATTAGAATAATAGTTTTGTCAAGCGCTGTTTTGTGGTAAAAGATAAATAGGTATTTAAGTTAAGCTGTGTCATACTGAGCGTAGCGTGAGTATCTTACAGCTTAACGATGATAGTGATTTTGGAGAAGAATACAATGGAAAAAATTTATATAGCGGATGATGATAAGGATATATTACGCTTGCTAGAAATTTTTCTCAGCAATGAGGGCTACGCCGTTACTACTTTTAGTAGCGGCGATGGCCTTTATGCGCATTTTTTGAAAGAACCAGCAGACCTTGTAATACTTGATATTATGATGAGTGGCAATGATGGGCTTACTATTTGTCAAAATTTGCGTGAAATTTCTGCCGTGCCTATTATTTTATTGACTGCGAAAGACGGTGATGCTGATTACGTTGCCGGCATCAGTCTTGGTTCTGATGATTATTTAGTCAAGCCTTTTAATCCGACGATTTTAAGTATGCGTGTGAAAGCGCTTCTTAGGCGCGTTAATATGACGAAAGATAAGGAAAGTAAAGAAATTAGCTGCGCTGACCTTACTTATCTTGAAAATGAACATGCCATTTACGTTAAAGATAAAGAAGTTGAACTGACGAAAACAGAATTTGCTTGTCTAAAATATATGATGCAGCATTTTGGCGATGCGATTTCACGTGAGAATTTGCTAGAAAATGTTTGGGGTTATGAACAAGTGCTTGAAACGCGTGTGACGGATGAAACAATTAGAAAAATTCGCAAAAAATTAAAAGCGCTAGATAGCACGGCTCTGATTAGAAACAAGTGGGGTTATGGTTATATTTTAGAGGAAAGAATTTGAATATGAAAAATATAAAAGTCAAATTAAGCTTAGCGATGGTTGGTAGTACACTGGCGTTATTTTTATTGACCTTTGCTGTGATTAATTTTTATCAGCAACATTACATATTTAACACGGCGATTTCGTCCTTAGAAAATGAACTTAACTACTATCAAGCCGATGCTGAAGTTGCTTTTGATAATTACAATCAAGGTTTTTTTGATGTACAGATTTTATTTTTAGACGAAATGCCTATGCCACGTGATTTATATTATCGTAGTCATGAAGAAAACTATTTAGAAAATTTATATTTAACGGGAGAAATCCCTTACGATCAAGCAAGTAAAATCAGCAGTGAATTTGGAGAGTATTATGTATTATTGACAACTCTACCCCATGAGTTGATTTTTGATGAGAATGGAAATGAATTAGCTGAGAAAGAAGTAGATATTTTGCTTTATACTGATATTACGATTTCTGCTAATATTGTCGCTACGCTCAATCAAATTTTTCTAGCTATGTTATTACTGGTAATTGCAGTAGAGGGAATTATTGGCATTTATCTCGGTTCTAGTTTTGAAAAAGCGCAGAGTAAATTAAATCACTTTTTTCAAAATGCATCGCATGAATTGAAAACGCCTTTAATGTCTATACAAGGTTATGCAGAAGGCTTGAAAACGGGTGTGATTGATGATACTGAAATGGCTAGTAGCGTTATTATTAAGCAAAGTGAAAAGATGCGATTGTTAGTCGATGAAATTTTAAATCTATCAAAATTAGATAGTAAAGAATATATCTTTAAAACGGAAAATGTCGATATTAGAGAAATAATAGATGATAGCCTTGAGAACTATCAAAAGCTGGCTGAGCAAAAAGGTATAGCAATAAAAATGGATATCTCCGATAGTGATTATCTCGTGAAAGCCGACCCCTTGCAGCTTTATAAAGCGGTAAATACAGTGATTGACAATGCCTTTCAATATTCAGATGCAGAAATCAGCTTGAAAACATATGCTGAAAAAAATTTTTTATGCCTAGAAATTTATAATAGCGGTAAGTCTATAGCCGATGAAAAAATCAAGCATATTTTTGATAGATTTTATTCAAGCAGCGCTAAGGGTACGGGTGTTGGCTTAGCAATGGCAAGGGAAATTATCGTTCAGAGTAAGGGCAAAATTGCCGTAAAAAATGTAGAAGGCGGCGTAATGTTTTTATTAAAATTAGTATTGGCAATAGATAGTAAATAATTTTATGCTAAAATTTTTTTAGGAAAAATTAATCCTTGACATTCACTAGGGATTGTGATAAGATAGTCCTTGAAATTTAATATTTCCTTATTGAGAGCGACTGAGGGACTAGGCCCTATGACGTCCAGCAACCGGTTTTAACACGGTGCTAAATCCTACAGACTATGTCTGAAAGATGAGGTTTACGCTTGCGTACACATTTTTTAGAATGGTGTACGTTTTTTATTTTAGGAGGAGCTATGAGAAAAAGATTTTTTACTTCTGAGTCTGTTACAGAAGGGCATCCCGATAAAATCTGCGATCAGATTTCTGATGCGGTTTTAGATGCTATATTTGCGCAGGACCCAAAGGCGAGGGTGGCTTGTGAAACATCTGTGACAACAGGACTTGTTTTAATTTCGGGGGAGATTACAACAGAATGCTATGTTGACATTCAGAATATTGCGCGTGAAACGATTAAAGATATTGGCTATACTTGTTCTTGTGCTGGTTTCGACGGTCATACTTGTGGCGTAATGGTAGCGCTTGATGCGCAGTCGCCTGATATCGCTATGGGTGTAGATAACGATTACGAGCATAGAAAAGGTGGTTCTACGGAAGCTGATTATAATACTGGTGCAGGCGATCAAGGTATTATGTTTGGCTACGCGACAAATGAAACGCCGGAACTTATGCCGCTGCCAATTTCACTGGCACATAAATTAGCACGTAGGCTTGCCGCTGTGCGTAAAGACGGAACACTTGACTATCTATTTCCTGACGGTAAAACGCAGGTAACAGTTGAGTATGAAGGCGATACGCCTAAACGTGTGGAAACTATCGTTATTTCTGCGCAACATAAGCCAGAAATTAGTTTGGAGCAAATTGAAAAAGATTTGATAGAAAATGTGGTTAAGCCTATTGTGCCTGCAGAATTTTTAGATGAAAATACGAAGTACTTTATCAACCCAACAGGTCGTTTTGTCATCGGTGGACCACAGGGCGATGCTGGTCTTACTGGTAGAAAAATCATCGTAGATACTTATGGTGGTTACGCTAGACATGGCGGCGGTGCATTTTCTGGTAAAGACCCAACAAAAGTTGACCGTTCTGCTGCGTATGCTGCGCGTTATGTTGCCAAAAATATTGTTGCAGCAGGGCTTGCTGATAAGTGTGAGATAGAGCTTGCTTATGCTATTGGTGTTGCCAGTCCGGTTTCTATTTTAGTTGAAACATTTGGCACAGCCAAGATTGCTGAAGAAAAAATAGAGGAGCTAGTTAGGGAGAACTTCGACCTAAGACCAGCGGCTATCATTGACCACTTGCAGTTAAGACGTCCGATTTATAAGCAAACCGCTGCTTATGGACATTTTGGTCGCGATGATTTGGATTTGCCATGGGAACGATGTGATAAAGTCGACATACTTAAAAAAGCACTTTAATAGTTTAATATGCAATAAAAGAATTGATATTAATGCGTTTGAAACAAAGCTTTCTTTTATTATTAATAACGAAAACAAATGCACTCATCGCAAACAAAGTTCACAAGGAAGATTTTGCTCTAGCAAAATACTCTTGTGAACAGCGCAAGCGACTGCAACGAAGTGAAGTCGCGAAAGCTAACCGTATTTAAAAATGCCAGCATTTAAGAGATGAGCTCATTCCGCGCCTACGACGCTACATTCGTCGCGCTAGCGCGCTCAATATAAATAGTCTTATTCAAAAATAAAAATACAAGTATTTTATTTTTGAATAATCTATTTCTGCTCATCGCTTTTAGAACGCGGGATTAGCTCTGGCTACGCTGGTCGCTAAGAAGTTCGCTCAAAGTGCATTTGTTTTCATTATTTAAAAAAAAGCTTTTGACAAACGCTAGAAACGCCAGTAAAGTATTAATATCAATATTGGTGCTTATATAGTTATCTATTGTATTTTTATATGAATTATGATATGATTTATGTAGCTAAAAAGATGAGTTGTTGTTATGCACCAAAAAGAGCAACGGTGTGCGAACCGTTGCTCTTTAATTTGGGCAATTTTTGTTGTTTGTTTTTAATCTCACTTTATTTATGGTATAATAAATTAAAGTGAGGTTTTTTTATGCAGATTATTGGGCAGATTGTCAATGTTATTTTTCATAATCCAGAGAATAATTATAAAGTGTTAGCGGTGGAAACGGAGAATGAACTCGTTACAATTCAAGGTTATTTTGATGAATTGGTAGAGGATTTAGATTATGTTTTTACTGTAATTGAAAAGCAGCACGCTGTCTATGGTATGCAGTATGAAGCGCAGGCATATCAACTAAAATTACCAAGTGAAGTTGAAGCGATAGAGCATTTTTTAGCGAGTGGTATTATTGCGGGCATAGGTGCTGGTTTTGCTGAAAAAATTGTGGCGAAATTTGGCGTAGAAAGTCTAAATATTATTAGAAATAATCCAGAACGTTTGAAGGAAATTGCGGGCATTGGCAAAGAAACCTATAAAAAAATAGTGCATTCTTTTAATGAACAATTAGAACGTGAAGAGATTTATTTTTTTCTCAGCGGCTTAGAATTTAGTCCCAAAATGTCACGCAAGATATACGACTGTTTAGGTGAGGCAACTATTGAAAAGGTTAAAGAAAATCCCTATCAGTTGTTGGGCGAAATTCAAGGCTTGGGTTTTAAGAAATTAGACCAAATTGCCATGCGTTTAGGTTTTAAAGCCGACTCGCCTTACAGGCAAGAAGCCGTTGTTTTACAGGTGTTACACAATTTTAGCTCGCAGGGGCATATCTATGTACCGCGTGCTGAATTTTTAAATGACTTTAAAAATTATATTGCTAAAACAGAGGATGAAATAGAGAATTTATTAGATGAAATGGTCGTAAAGGGTAGCGTAGTCTATCAAAAAACCAAGGGAGATAGAATTTATTTAAAGGCGCTTCATCAACTAGAGTTAGACATTTTACGCAATATTATTAGACTCGCTTCTGCGCCATTAGAGAATTTAAGCCTAAGCAGTGTCGGTTCAGAATTGGAATTGACAGCAGAGCAACAACAAGCTGTCGATAAAGGCTTAAATGAAGCGATTTATATTTTAACAGGTGGTCCTGGTACGGGTAAAACAACGGTCTTAAAAGAATGGGTTAGGCGTTTAGAAAAGTTGGATAAGACTTATGCGCTTTGTGCGCCGACGGGTAGGGCGGCTAGCCGTATGGAAGCCGTTATCGGCAGAAGTGCTTCTACCATTCATAGACTGTTGGAATTTCAATACGAAGGCGAGCTCGATAGGCTGTATTTTAAACGCTGTCAAAATAATCCTTTAGACGCTGACTTTGTCTTTGTCGATGAAACATCTATGCTTGATGCACCTTTATTCAACGCACTTTTAAATGCGCTAAAGACGGGGACGCGTTTGATTTTAATCGGCGATGTCAATCAATTACCTGCTGTTGGTGTCGGTGCGATTTTGGAGGATTTATTAAGTAGTACGATTGCGCGTTCAGAGTTAAAACAAATTCATAGGCAAGCAGCGGATAGCTTAATTTTAAAAAATGCCCATGCACTATTAAATGGTCAAAGCATTAGTATGAATAAAAAAACGGGTGATTTTTATTTTGTTAGACAAAATAATAACGCTAAGATTATAGAACAATTAAAACGCATTACAAAAGAGCGTTTGCCTAATTACTACGGTGTAGAAGCGAAAGAAATAACGGTTTTAACACCGATTAGAGCGGGTTTTCTCGGTTGTGAAAACTTAAATAAAGAATTACAAGCTGCTTTAAATTTCAGTAGGGAAAAGTTTTTTAAACGTTTTAGCATAGGCGATAAGGTTATGCAGAATAAAAATAATTACAGCTTGGAATGGGTGACAAAGACGACAAGGGAAAAGGGTCAAGGTATTTTTAATGGTGAAATTGGTACGGTTACTGCTTTTAGTGACGGTAAGCTATATGTCGATTTTAGCGACGGCAAAAGCGCTGCCTATAACTTTAATGAAGCGCTTGATTTGACCTTGGCATATGCCTTAACCATACACAAGAGTCAGGGTAATGAATTCGACTATGTGGTTTTGGTGCTGCCTAATGTTCCGCCCTTACTTCGTTCGCGTAATTTGCTCTATACGGCTATTACGCGTGCCAAAAGACATCTAACCGTAATCGGCGATGTTTATAGTTTTAACCAGTTAGCGTTGGCTGAACAAAATCAAAAACGCTATTCTAGTTTAGATGAACGATTGAATGAGGTGCTTTGTGAGTGATTTATTAAAAATAGTATTTCCCGATGACTTGCAATGCCTTATTTGTGAGCGCTATAAAAAACTGAACAAACTTGGAATTTGTGATGCTTGTCAAGCACAATTAGAGTTTGACAATAAAGTTCGTAATTTTCCTTATATTGACAAAATAATCGCTACATACCAGTATAATAGCATTGCTCAGTCTTTGATAGAAAGATACAAACGTGGGGGGCAACGATATTTGTCAATTTTATTTGCAAAAATGATTGCAGAAATTGTAGAAAATGCCGATATAGTTATTGACTATATAACATGGGTTCCTGCAAGTAGAGCAGCTAAAAGTGAGAGAGGCTTTGATAATGGTAAAGATATAGCCGTTGAATTAGCCAAGCTTTTAGAATTACCAGTTAAGGCTTTGTTAAAGCACAAGGGTTTGCAGCGAGCACAAAAAAATCTTTCTGCAAAAGAAAGATTTTTAAATGTTGAATCTGCATTTATATGTGAAAAAGAAGTTAGCGTAGGGGAGCACATATTGATTGTCGACGACGTTTTGACGACGGGGGCAACAATGCAGAGCGTGGCAAAAGCGATTCTAGAGGTAGAAGCGCAAGTGAATATTTACGCAGTAGCTGTATTCGATGTATAAATAGCGATGTGCGTGCGCCATAGGCGCGGAGTGAGTTCACATTTTGCTGCAATAGTTGGAAATAATGAGAAATGGGGGTGTAGCAATGAAAATTTCTAGAGGCGTATATTTTAATAAAATCGCCAAAAGTTATAATGCCACGATTGATAGCACTGCTAAGGCGTCTGGCATCAGAAGCATTCAAGATAAAATTGAAATTTCTGATATGGCGCGCGAGGTACAGGTTGCTACTAAGGCATTTAAAGATTTACCAGATGTAAGACATGATTTGGTTAAGCATCTTAAAGATGCAATCGCTAGCGGCACTTATAAGCCGTCTGCAAGCGATATTGCTAGAAAAATGCTGTCACTTAGTGAGGCATAGGCTTATTCAAGAAGAGGTGAGAGATGACCAACTATTTTAATGATTTAGTAGAAATCATGCAAAAAGAGGTCAAACTCTATGACGAATTAAAGATTATTGAAGAAGCGAAGAAAGATATCATAATCAACAACGATGTAGAGGCATTGGAGGCCATTACACTTAAAGAACAAGGATTTGTTAAGACCATCGTACAGTTGGAATCACTTAGAACCAGAGCTGTCGATGGTCTTTGCCGTGAAAAAGGGCAAGGACAGATAGAAAAATTAAATGAAATTTACGATTTCGTTTCTCCTTTTGAACGCGACCAGTTGAAAGTGTATGAACAGAAATTAGTGCGAGTAATTAGTGACATAAAAGACGCTAATGCTCTTAATAAACAATTAATCGAACAGTCATTAGAGTATATTGATGTAACATTGTCTATTGCTAGAGAGCTTGGTATGGAAGATGCAGGCTACGGCAAAGGCGCTGAAGAGAGAGAAGTTAAGTCAGATAAGGGCTTATTTGATGCGAAAGTATAGGTGATAATATGGCATCGACATTTTTTGGATTAAACATTGCAAGGTCGGGATTATTTGCTGCGCAACAAGCGCTAAATGTTGTTTCACACAATGTTTCTAATGCCGATACGGAGGGTTATTCAAGACAACGACTTACTACTTATCAATACAATCCGCTTAGGTTGATGGGTGACAAGGGTATGCTTGGCGCAGGCGTCGATACAGATGCTGTCAGACAAATTCGCGATAAATTTTTAGATTTTAAATATAGAGAAGAAGTCAATATTCAAGGTGAGTGGAAATTCAAGCATGAAACTTTTGATATGATAGAGTCTATATTTAACGAGCCGACAAATAGTGGTATTAATAAAACAACAAACCAGTTTTATGAAGCGATACATGAGTTTAGTAAAAATCCTGAAAGTTTGACGACGAGAGCGCTTGTTCGTCAAAGAGGTATTGCTTTAACAGAAAGCTTGGGCAGAATGTTTGACCGTTTAAAGACGGAGCAAAAGGATATTGATTTTGAAATCAATACTGTTATTTCACAAATTAACGGTTATGCGAAAGAAATTGTCTCTTATAATAAAATTATCCATCAAACGGAAGTTGATGGCGGTGTCGCTAACGATGTTAGAGACCAACGCGCCCTTGTTGTCGATAAATTGTCTGAACTTGTCGATGCTAGAGCCTATGAAGAAACTGTACAGTTAGAAGACGGTTCCTATACGCAGCGTTTCCATGTGACAATTATGGGTATGCCGCTCGTTTCGCATTACAATACAAATGAATTAGAACTAGAGAGCCGCAAGGTTAAGCTTCATGCCGATGACGCGCATGAATTAAAAGAAGTGAACTGGGTTGATGATGGCAAGAAAATTGCTAGTTTCCAATGTAGTTCTGGTCGTTTGCGTGCACTTTTCGATATGCGTGACGGCGACAAAGAAGAGAATAAGGGTATCCCTTATTACATAGATAAATTAAATGAATATGTCAATAGAGCTTTTGTTGAAATTAATCGTATTCATCAAAAGGGTTACGGGCTGAAAGATGAAGCTGGTGTTACCCAAAACGGCATTATGATGTTTACTATGGATGGCTTAAATACAGCTGAATTTGAAGCACATCTTAAAAGTAAAGGCTTGACAAGGATTAATAATACACCGACACCGCCGACGGTAGAACTCGTTGGTGCAAAAGAAGTTGGTAGTGCTGATGTTCCAGAATTAACGGGTATGACGGCTGAAATCACACAAGCTTGGGCGGATTTTAATGCGGAAACACTTACAGCTGCACAACGTGATGATAAAATAGCGGCGGCAATTAGAAATGAAGTAGATGCACAAAATAATAAACTCTCAATAGAGATGGAACAATATAATGATAAAGCTAATGTTGAACAGGCAACTTATGTTAAAAAGACGATTATGAAGTTATCTGATGATAAGTATTATCTTGTTGACCAAGTTAGTTGTAATCAATTTAAATTGTCGCAAGATGTCGATTTAGACTTGAATAAGTTTGCGGCAGCGATTGACCCTAAGAAATTACCTGGTGATAAGAATAATGCGCTTGATCTTGCTAATATTCGTAGCAATCAGCAAATGTTTGCTTGGGGTAGTCCTGATGATTATGTCAACAGCTTAGTGGCAAACCTTGGTGTTGACTCGCAGGCGTCGGAAAAAATTGTTAAAAATCAAAAAATATTAGTAACAGAAGTTGAAAATAGACGTCAATCAGTCATGGGTGTTTCGCTTGATGAAGAGATGAGTGAAATGGTAAAATTTCAGCACTCATATAGTGCGAATGCTAGGGTGTTGACAACGATGGACGAAATGCTAGACCTGATTGTTAATCGCCTAGGCTTAGTCGGCAGATAATAGAAGAGTAGGGAGTATGATATGAGAATTACCAACACGATGATGAATAACAATATGATGTATAGCATCAATAATAATTTGCTCAGAATGAGCGATTATATGAAACATCTCAATAGTGGTAAAATGGTAGCAAAACCGTCAGATAATCCCGTGGCAGCGGCAAAAATATTGCGTTTTAATACGGATTTATCGGAATTAGAGCAGTATAAAAAAAATGTGCGTGATGCGCTCAGTAATCTCGATGTGACGGAGAACTCTATCGCCGAACTTGGCGAAGTATTACAAAGAGCAAGAGAGCTTGCTGTTCAAGCTGCTAATACAGGCGTTTACTCTAAAGATGAACTTAGCAAAATTGGTACAGAGATTGAGCAATTAACAGAGCATATGATTACGGCGGGCAACTTTAATCTCGCGGGTAAGTACATATTCTCTGGTTACAATACAGACCAGCCATTACTTAATAAAGACGGCACGTTTAACGCTAATGCTGATATGGATTTGGACAATGTGACGGATGCTACTGCTGATCGATTAGCATTATTGGTAGGCACGCGTGAAAGCATTATTTATTCTACACATGGCGTTAATGTCTTTGGGGAAGCTGCTGACTTTACGATTGGTGGTGCTAATGTTCGTTATCCTAAATTGATTGGCAATATGAAAGAATTTGCTGAGGCATTACAAAATGGTGACGACAGCGGCATTCAGAAATTTTTAGGTGTGGTTGATGAAAGAATGAAGAAACTACTTGCCGAAAGAGCTGACATCGGTGCACGTTCTAATCGTTTAGAATTGATTGAGCATAGAATAGATGATGACCACATGTCATTTACTGGTTTGCTCTCTAGAGCGCAAGATACCGATATGGCAGAGGAGATTATGCTCTTTAAAAATGCTGAAAATGTCTATAGGGCATCACTATCGACGGGCGCAAAAGTAATACAGCCAACGCTAGTGGACTTTTTAAGATAATGAATAATTGTACCCCACGTTGTCATCCTGAATGCGAAGCATGTGAGGATCTTAGCGTGGGGTTTTCGTTTTTTATTCTATAATTTGACTAACGCAATTGCGACCATTTGCCTTGGCTTGATAAAGCGCTTGGTCGGATAAGCTGACATATTCTTTGCTGTTGACTGTAGGCTTAGTTATGCTCGCTACACCTATACTAATGGTTAATTTATCATAGTTACTATAGGGATGATTGATGTTTAAATCTTCTATTGCTTTTCTTAGCATTTCTGCTTTTTC
>PDWI01009464.1_pt1 | contig 11180 bp, 9 predicted proteins | sample 1430891 | NCBI WGS metagenome assembly PDWI01 (sample SAMN01162508, study PRJNA174530) | Oral metagenome, whole genome shotgun sequencing project. | biome: Marine environment; feature: Marine mammal; material: Swab sample of the gingival sulcus; isolation source: swab sample of gingival sulcus... | reverse complement strand
TAAGGATATTTTACCATCAGGAAAATCAAAAATAAATAAGTAACAGTTAGATAGTTAAATATAAATAATAACTGTCTATAAATATTATTATACGAGGAGCGATTAATGAAGAAAGTAAAAATTGGAATAGTTGGAGCAGGCTCAATAAGTGCATTTCATGCTTTGGGATATAATAATTGCGAAGAAGCAGAGATGTATGCTGTATGCGACCTAAAATATGAAAGAGCCTTAGATTTTGCTAAAAAGTATGGTATTGATGAATCGAGAGTCTTTGACAATATAGATGATATGCTGAAAATAGATGAATTAGATGCGGTATCTATTTGTACTTGGAATAATGCACATGCAGAGTGCTCTATCAAAGCGATGAGGGCGGGCAAAGATGTATTGTGCGAAAAACCATTGGCTATAAATTATGAAGAAGCCAAGAAGATGCAAGAGGTTAAAGAAGAAACTGGGAAGCTACTTATGGTAGGCTTCGTTAGAAGGTTTGCATCTAATACTGCAGCTGTAAAAGAATTAGTAGAAAGTGGAGAAATAGGTAATATACATTATGCCAAACTTTCCTATGTTAGAAGGTGGGGTAATCCAGGTGGTTGGTTTAGCGATAAGTCAAAATCTGGTGGTGGACCTATTATAGACTTGGGTGTACACGTTGTAGACCTAGCTTGGTACTTAAGCGGAAAGCCAAAGTTAGAATCAGTTTACGGTGTTACCTTTAATGATCTTGGAATGATGCCTAATATAAAGGGCATATCAAAGTACCAGTCTACAGATTATAGCGAATTTAATGATGTAGAAGATGGTGGAACTGCAATGCTCAAGTACAGTAATGGGCTAATAGTTTTACTTGAAACATCTTGGACTAGGCATATAAGAGAGGACAAATCATCCTTAGAGCTCTTTGGCTCAAAGGGTGGAATAATGGTAGATCCAGTATATGAAATTTATTCTAGACAAGGCGATTATCTAACAAATGTGAGACCGCAGCTAGATAGTCAAGGTATAGATATGGAGGAGATATTTACTGGTGAGATGAAACATTTTGTCGACTGTGTGAGTGCCAAGACTGAATGTATTTGTCCTGTAGAAGACGGTGTTGCTGTAATGCAGATGCTTGAAAGTATATACAAATCTGCACAATTAAACAAAGAGATAAAAATAGAGAATTAATTTAATTTTTCATAAAATATTAAATATAAAAAAAATTTACAAATCTTAGGCATCTAATTACGAATGAGTAATTGGGTGCCTAAAAATTTTCTCTATTTTTACCTATATGATATAATGGGTAAAGAAAATATAAACTTCGAAAGGATATTTTATGGATAATGCTTTTAAAAAGGGCTTAGATAAAGGGAAAGAAGCCATTACTAAGTTGGTGGATTTAGTTATGGATGATTCTGCCTTTACATATGCGAATAGAGAAAAACCTAGCTTTGAAGAAGTAAAGTCTGATGATAGTGTTTTTGATACACTTAAAAATTCAAGTGTAGCCATTTATGACAAATTAAATTTTATGTCGACTAAGGGAGATAAGAACTTGATTCTTGTAGAGCAAATACTTAGAGATTTTGACTTTGTTTTTAGTCATGCAGGTATAAATGAAGCTAGCGAGAAGTGCAAGGATGTACTTTATAAGATAAATAGTGGTGAAGGTTCCTTAAATGAAGAAATAATGCTGAAGATAATTGATTTATACAGTACTTTAGAAGAAAATAAAAACGAAATTATTCCTATTATTGAGAAGGAACGTAAGTTTTCTGAGGCTATTAGAAAAGGTATGAAGTCTTTTGAAAATGAGCTTAATAAGAACTTAGAGTTAGGATTTGCGAATATGAAGCGAGAGCTTGAAAAGAATTTAGGTAATTATGAAAATTCTGTTCACAGTATGCTTAGCTATGAGAATATAAATAAATATGATGATTCGCATGATTTTAACCGTAGTTTGAACAATGAAATTTATAAGATTTCTGCGGAGATAGAGAGCAGTATAGAGGATGGAATAAATAAATTAACTTATAAGTTGAATAAGTTTTTTGCCCTTTATATCAGAAGGATGACTATGGATATAACCGATGATTGGGATAGAATCAAGAAATTTGAAGATGAGATGGCTGATGTTTATTTTATGGAGATAAGCAATTTTAGGCATGAAAGCAAGATGCAAGCCTTAGAAATTAATAAAATACTCGATGAGCACGGTTCCCTTTACAATAGAAATTACAAGAAAATTAGAGCCCTTAATATGAAGGGTGACAATGTTTTTCAAAAGTTAATTCAGGGAAACAGAGATAAAAAAGAAATAATTCTTTCCTACCAAACAAGGGTGAATGAGGAAGTTGAGGACATATTAAAAGACTTAGTTGAAGAGAGCACAGCTGATATTAAAAGGAAGTACTATAGAATATTTAATGAGCAGGTTTACCAGCTCCAGATGGCAGTTAAGAACTACTATATTGGAGATTATAATATAGGTGATGGTCTAAGAGAAATCGAAGTAAATATGGGCAAGATAAATAAAATGATTGAAAGTGGTGATGGAAATGCTAGCAGATAATAAATTATCGATTCACTTAAAAAGTGAAAAAAATAAGAGCATAGAGGAATTGCCACAGAAGATAGAAGATATAGTTGAAAAGTCTTTTAGGCATAATCATAATAAAAAGGCAAGTGTTTTAAAGGATTTTAAAGAGGGTGGGCTTAGACTTTTTTTTGAGGACATAGCCAATCTTAGAAATACCGATAAACGTTTGGACGGTTTTGATTATAATAAACTTAGCAATACTGTTAATAAGAGTGTTGATAGGCTTATGCTCGAAGAAAAGAAGTGTGCGGATAAGTATATAGATGAAAATTCTGAAATTACCGAGCTTATGTTTACAGACATCCAAGAGGCGATTTGGAGGAATGATGAAATAAGACCTAAGATAAGTAAACTAGACTTATACATTCTCTTTGATGAAAAGGAACTTGCAATCAAAAGGATAAAGGACGAGGGCAAGCTACTTCCTTATGATAATTTAAAAGGACTTAATAAAAAGTTAGACCAGATGCAAAAAGAGATTTCTGTTATTAAGGAAAAGAATTTAAAGAAGCGCGAAAGGGAAAAGAAAAGACCTATAAATATACTTATAGCGATTATTTTGCTTAAGATAATCAGCTCTATTGTTAGCTATTTTATTCCAGATCCTGAATCTAGCATAAATGTATCTAGGGATATTTGGTCTAGTATTTTTGGTGCGTTTTCAAATGCCTTTTCAAAGCTTATGGATAGTGTTGGAATGTTGTTTAATACAATAAATACGATTTTTTCGATAGTCTTTGCAGTAGTTCTTGGCGGACTTATAATTTTCCTTGCTATTAGAGGTTTTATAAGTGTTTACAAGGGAATTATGAAGAAGATAGATGATAAGTATGATGCTATACTCAGCAAGGATTTAAGCAAGTGTGTGAATAAGAAATTCAAAGAAATAGAGGCTATGGAAGAAGATATTTTGACTGCTTTTAGAGGACATATAGACGATATTGCCTTTTTAACTGAAAATGGATATAAAAAATATATCAAGGAGAGTCTAAATACTGTAATTACTAGGGAACGTTGATTATGAAAAATAAAAGTAGATTTATATTAATTTCATCTGTGCTTGCAATAGTGATTTTGTCATTCACAGATTACGTACTAAAATTTCCATACATAATTAGAACTCCTTTTAAACTGATAATGTTTATAGGCATAGTTTTGTTTTATGCAAAACTTAGCGGTGAAAATATAATAAAAAGCTCAGTAGAAAATCAAAGAGGGGGCAAACTTGGTTTTAAGATAACCTTAAGTGCCTTTGTATTTGTAGTAATTGCCTTAGCCTACTACTTTTTGAGTGGATTTATAGATGTGGCAAGCATAAAGGCAGATGTAAGTGAAAAGTACAAGATAGGAAAGACTACCTTTATCTTTGTTGCCTTATATATTAGTTTTGTTAATTCATTTTTGGAAGAACTATTTTTTAGGGGATTTTTATTTCTCAATTTGAAAAGTTTGTCACGAAAAAAACTGGGATATATTTTCTCGTCAGCTCTATTTGCGATTTATCACATACCAAATATCTACGGTTGGTTTAGCCCTGTAGTAATGGGACTGGCAACACTTGGACTATTCGTAGGAGGGCTTATATTTTCCTACTTAGACGATAGAAATAATAGTTTTATAAATAGTTATATAGTACACATAAGTGCTGATTTAGCCATTGTGATAATAGGGTATTTTTTACTTTATTTTTAAAGTGCTGGTAGTAGTTTTTAAGTTAATAAGAAAATTTTAATACATAAAAGTTTTAAAAAGTGTTTGTAGTTTAATAATTAATGATTAGAAATATCTTTACAAATAAGACTAAGTAGTGTAAAATATTTACACGAAATATATTTTAAATGTAAAATTATTTCGTGAAATGGAGGTTTTTATGTTAAAAAAAATGATTGTAGAAAACTTTATGTCTTTTAGGGAAAAAACAGAGTTTAATTTCGAACGTTCCAATTATAAATTTCTAGAAGAAACAAATACATTTAATAGTGTAACTAAGGGTAGCTTCTTTATTGGTGGTAATGCATCTGGTAAATCAAATTGCATACTTGCAATTGAGCTACTGTTGGAGATGATGTTTAAAAATGGTTCAGTTCCGTGGAACATATTTATATGTAGATTTTCTACGGTATCAGAGGCAACTCTATACTATGAATTTATTATTGAAAATAAGATAATTAAATACTCGATTTCTTGGAGTATTGATGGAAATATAAAAAATGAAAAACTTATATTAGATGAAAAAGAGGTTATGTCTAGATCTTCTAATGAAGCGATTTATCGTGAAAATAATTCTTATAAATTCACTACTTTTGATAATTTAGTAAGTAATGCATGTTTTCTTAGGGATATATATTTTAATACATCTTTTAGGGATTATCCAATTTTGCAAAAATGGTTTGAGTTTTTGAAAAATTCAATTTCTATTAATGCGAGATATAAAGTTATTAGTTCATATAATAAAGAATTTAATGCTGTTTTGGATGAATATTTATGTGATAATGGAGAGAAGGAAATTAATACTATACTACCAATGTTATTGAATGATGTTCAAATACAATATGATAGTAAGTGTGAGGGTGTAGGATATTCTTATAATAGTGAAACTAGGCAAGTTTTTATTAGGCGAAATCGTGTTAATGTTGCTTTTCATTTATTTGAGGAGTCTGAAGGGACTCAGAATTTAATAAATTTATTACCAGCTTTGATTAAGGTTGTTGAAAAAGGAGGGATGCTTATTATTGATGAGTTTAGCTCTGCTTTTCATAACTTTTTAGAAAGAAAATTTGTTAGATATTTCTATGATAATTCTAATAATTCTCAATTATTTTTGGTAACTCATTCAACCAATTTATTGTCTTCTGAGATTTTGCGTCCAGACCAAGTGTTTACATTTAATTTTAAAGATGACACTGGGAGTAAAGTTATAAAAGTTTCTGAATATGCTAAACCAAGAGCTGCTCAAAATTTTGAAAAGATGTATTTGAATGGTATGTTTGAAGGGATTCCTTTAGATGAATAAGGTTAAAATTAATAAGGATAAAAATATAGGAAGAGTTATATTTGTGGTTGAAGGCTCAAAGTATGAAATAAATATAATTAAAAAAATTTTTACAAAAATTTTTGACTATGAATTGATTGTAAGGAGAAATAATAATAATAAATATTTAGAGTACAATTCAAAACTAAATGATTATTCAAAAGTTTTTCTTGTAAATGCTGAAGAATCAGCTTTGAAGCATATAGGTTTGACTAATGAATACATGAATAATTTGATGGAAGACTTGATACTTAAATATGATTTTAGCATTGATAATGCATCTATATACTATATATTTGATAGAGATCCAAAAAGTAACAAGTTTGATTTGATTAAGAATTTGCATACGATTTATTATAGTGCATTAGATAATGGGTTTAATAGATCTGGGCTATTATTGCTTAGTTATCCTTCTATGGAAGCTTTTACAGTTACTAATTATTTAGAAAATGCATATGAAAATTATTTTGAATTGGGCAGGGATTTAAAATGTTGGAGTAAAGAAAAGGGATATATTCCTAATAAAATTACAGAAGAAACTTTGTGTTTTGCCTTTAGGGAGTTAATTTCTGCATTTAAATATTTAAATATAAACTACTCTGATTTTAATATTGATGATATGAAAAATATAAATAATTATATTCTTTGTAAACAGGAAGATATTCGTAAAGAATATAATGGGTATGCTTTAATGAGTTTGTTTATTTTAGCTTTGTTTGATTTAGGGTTGATTGAATATTAAAAATATAAGAATTTCAATTGTAGATTCTATAAAGGGGCTGTTATAATAGCCCCCTTTTTTAAAATCTACATATCTTCAGTTCTTAATTTCCTTCTTTTAGCATATCTATTTCTTTCGCCTTCGTTTAGAATTTTCTTCCTTAAACGAATGCTGTCTGGTGTTACTTCGATATACTCATCATCGGCGATAAACTCCATTGCTTCTTCAAGGGACATCTGTTTAGGTGGCGATAATTTTACTGCATCATCATTTCCTGCTGCCCTTGTGTTTGTTAGTTTTTTGGACTTTGTTGCATTTACTGTAATGTCTTCGCTACGGTTGTTTATACCGATTATCATACCAGCATAAAGCTCTGTATTAGGATGTATTATCATTGTTCCTCTGTCTGAAAGACTGTTGAGGGCATACGGTGTTGATGTTCCATTTTCTCCGCTTATAAGCACACCGTTATTTCTGCCGGCGATATTTCCTTTAAATTCTTCAAAGCCGAGTAGGGAACGAATAATTATTGCCTCTCCACGAGATTCAGTAATCATATATGATCTAAATCCGAGAAGACCTCTAGTTGGAACCTTGTAAATTAGCTTAGTGTTACCATTTGTAGATTCCATATTTATCATTTCACCACGTCTGTCGTTTAGTTCTGAAATAGCACTTCCAACATATTCATCAGGTAGTGTAACGATAAGTTCTTCGATAGGCTCTAACATCTTGTTTCCTTTGTTGTGAAGTATAACCTCTGGTTTAGAAACATTGAGTTCATAGCCCTCCCTACGCATATTTTCTATAAGGATGGAAAGGTGAAGCTCACCACGACCAGAAACCTTGAAACCATCTGTTCCACCAAGTTCTTCAACTTTAAGGGCAACATTTACTTCAAGTTCTCTCATAAGCCTATCTCTGATATGTCTAGTCGTAACATATTTTCCGACTCTTCCTGCAAAAGGTGAGGAATTTACTAGGAAATTCATAGAAAGAGTTGGCTCTTCTATCTTTATCATTTCTAGCGGGTCTACGTGATATAAGTCGCAGATTGTTTCACCTATAGAAATATCGCTGATACCACTAATTATGGCTATATCACCACTTGTTATTTCATCAACATCTACCTTTTTTAGTCCTTTATAGAGTTGTAGTTTTCCGATTTTACCACTGGCAACACTACCATCTCTTTTGGAAATAGCGACAGTCTGTCCTTGACTGATAGAACCCTTTGTAACTCTACCGATTCCAAGACGGCCAATAAAGTTATCATAGCTTAAGGCACTTATCTGTAGCTGAAGTGGTTCATCGCTTAAATCTGGATAAGGCTTAGTCCTCTCTACTATAGTTTCAAGAAGTGGGTCTAGGTTTACCTTTTCATCATTTAAGTTGTGGACTGCATAACCATCCTTAGTAGCTCCATATAAAATAGGAAAGTCTAGTTGTTCGTCGTTCGCATTTAATTCTACGAAAAGATCAAATACCATGTCTACAACTTCTTCTGCTCTTTGGTCTCTTTTATCAATCTTGTTGATAAAAAGAATAGGATTTAGGTTCATCTCTAAAGATTTTTTAAGAACAAACTTAGTCTGTGGCATAGGTCCTTCAGCACTATCAACCAATAAGATAACAGTATCAACTGTCTTAATAATACGCTCCACCTCTCCAGAAAAATCTGCATGCCCAGGTGTATCAACTATATTAATCTTGTAATCTTTGTAATCTACAGAGCAGTTTTTTGAATAGATGGTAATTCCACGCTCTCTTTCAATGGCATCACTATCCATTACTTGCTCAACTCTTTCTTCGTTATCTCTAAAAACCCCCGTTTGGTTGAAAAAGGCATCTACCAGAGTAGACTTTCCAGCATCAACGTGGGCAATTATTGCAATGTTAATTATTTTCTTCATATTTCATCCTTTATTAGAACTTGCTAGATGTTTCCATCAGCTCTAAGCCTTCATTTCTTTCTTGTATCATCCTTATAGACCATTCGTTTTGGAAAAGTAGGACAGGTCGTTCTTCTTCATCCACACCTTTTATCGTATCCATTGTAAGGTTAATATCATCTAGTTCGTAGCCGGGTGCAACCCAACGGATAAACTTATAAGGTTGCATTTCCATCTTTACTTCTACATTATATTCATTATTTAATCTGTATTTTAGTACGTCGAATTGAAGTATTCCTACAACTCCAACGTAAAGTTCTTCCATTCCAGAGAAAGGACGTTTAAATATTTGTATCGTACCTTCCTGTGCAAGTTGTTCAAGACCCTTTACAAATTGTTTTCGCTTCATAGCATTCACTGTAGATATTTTTACAAAGTGTTCAGGTGAAAAACGTGGGATTGTGTCATAAACTAGATCTGCATCTTTAACACTAAGTGTATCACCGATATTGTAAATTCCAGGGTCATGTAGACCTATTATATCTCCAGCATAAGCCTCTTCAACAAGGACTCTCTCGTCAGCCATAAACTGAGTAGACTGGGCGAGTCTTATGCTTTTACCCTTGTTTACGTGGTTTACAGTCATACCTTTTTCGTATTTACCAGAGCAAATCCTTATAAAGGCGATTCTATCTCTGTGAGCCTTGTTCATATTTGCTTGTATCTTGAAAATAAATCCTGTAAAGTCGTCATTTGTTGCTTCTACTAGACCCTTGTTACTTTTTCTAGCAAGTGGTGGTGGAGTAAAACTTAGGAATGATTTTAGGAAGGGCTCAACACCAAAGTTAGTAAGGGCAGAGCCGAAAAATATCGGTGTAAGCTTACCTGACAAAAGCTCTTCCTTATCAAATTCGTCTCCAGCCATATCTAAGAGTTCTATATCTTCCTTTAATTTTTCGTGAAGTGCTTCACCGATATACTCGCTAAGAACGTCATCATCAATATTTGCCTTTACTACATTTGCTAGGTCGGCACCATGGTTAGCATCATCAAAGAGATATACCGCTTTTTCAAGCCTGTTATAAACACCCTTAAAATCTTTACCATTTCCTATTGGCCATGTTATAGGGTAGGACTTGATGTCGAGCACGTTTTCTATATCATCAACTAGGTCAAATGGGTCTAGCCCTCGTCTATCCATCTTATTTATAAAGGTAAAGATAGGAATTCCACGCATTTTACAAACGTGAAATAATTTTTTAGTTTGAGCCTCGACACCCTTTGCACAGTCGATAACCATCACTGCAACGTCAGCAGCCATAAGAGTTCTGTATGTATCTTCCGAGAAATCTTGGTGACCAGGTGTATCTAGTATATTTATGTGAAAATCGTCGTATTCAAATTGTAAAACAGAAGAAGTAACCGAGATACCCCTTTGCTTTTCTATTTCCATCCAGTCAGAAACTGCATGTTTATTAGCACGTCTTGATTTGACTGAACCCGCTTCTCTAATTGCACCACCGTAGAGCAAAAACTTCTCTGTAAGAGTAGTCTTACCAGCATCGGGGTGGGATATAATGGCGAAAGTTCGCCTCCTATTTATTTCGTTTTTTAAATCCATATTTACCTACTTCATTTTATTTCTTTTCCGACTATCTATAATAGCATAAATAAAGGCTTTGTAGCAAGCATTGTAATAAATATAAAATAATTTTAATACTTGCTAAATTAAACATTCTCATATTACGATAATATAGTAGAGTTAAAAAATAATTTTTTTAATTATTCACTAATAGATTAATTTTATTAGTCGATAAATTAATTGTAGGCATAAATATAAGTATTTAAAATTAAAAATAAGGATATTAAAATGGATAAAATACAATTATCTACACTTGTAAAAAAAGTCGAGGAAGTACCAGTATTTCCACAAACCGTAGTAAAAATAATGACTTTGCTAAGGGATAATAATAGTTCTGCCCTTGATATTGAAAAGGAAATAATGAAAGACCAAGGACTTACTACTAAGGTTTTAAAAGTAGCAAATTCTTCCTTTTATAGTGGTAGAAGACATATAAAATCTGTAGGTGAGGCAACGGTTTTACTAGGGCATAGTGCGGTCAAATCACTCGTGCTGGCATCTACTGTTGGTAAGGTATTAGAGCAGGAATTAAAGGGTTATGAATACGAGAGGAACTCTCTTTGGAGACTATCTCAAATATCTGCATTTACTTCGAGAGCAGTAGCTAAAAATGTAAGGTTTAATGATGTTGATCAGGCTTATACTGCAGGGCTTTTAAAAGACGTAGGCAAGGTTATTTTGGATGAATATGTTCACGATAGCTACAGAGAAATAAAAAGATTGGTTGAGGATGATATGTTAAGCCTTGATGAAGCGGAAGATAGGATTTTAGGTTTTAATAACTGCGAGGTTGGAGCTAAGATTATTGAAAAATGGAACTTAGATGATGAGCTTGTAGAAGCGATTAGATACCATCACAATCCACTTGATGCAAAACTAAATCCTGACTTAGTAGCTATTTTACATGTTTCTGAGTACTTAGTTATGATGATGGGAATTCATGAAGGAATAGATACTTTAAATCACCAGTATTTTGGTGATGCAGCTAAATTAATCGGACTTGACGAAGACGATTTAGAGGACATAGTTGAGCAGGTTCAAGAGATAATTTTAGACGAGAATATATTTATGTAAAAATTGTTAATAGTGTAGTCATTTAGTTAAACTAAGTGGCTACTTTTTTTGTGTCCTAAAATATAGTTTTAAATATTTTATAAAATATTTAAAAAGGTGTAAGATTTTTCTTAAATTCTTGTTTATATTAGTAGAAGGATAAAATATTATTTATCAATCTTTTACTTATTTTATATGTTATAATGAGCAGGTAAATAATAAGTAGGAGAATTAATAATGATATTTTTAATGGC
>PDWI01009463.1_pt1 | contig 11181 bp, 7 predicted proteins | sample 1430891 | NCBI WGS metagenome assembly PDWI01 (sample SAMN01162508, study PRJNA174530) | Oral metagenome, whole genome shotgun sequencing project. | biome: Marine environment; feature: Marine mammal; material: Swab sample of the gingival sulcus; isolation source: swab sample of gingival sulcus... | reverse complement strand
GTGTGTACCCTTCAAACTAAGGGCAATAACAACTTCAAATAAAAAGCTGTCTGTTGTTCCGTAGTTGTGTGTACCCTTCAAACTAAGGGCAATAACAACATCAAAAATAATTCTGTTGTTAAACCCTTTGACAATAAAGGATAGCATATCTTTTTAGAAAGTCAATAACACCCTATAGACTCTTTAAATTCTGTAAAATCTTATCGACCTCTTTATAACCTCCCAAATGGTTAATGCAAAATAAGGCTTTGTTTATCATATTCTCAAACTGTTTCAATCCTAATATAAAAACGCACTTGTTGCTTGATCAAACAGATTTTGTCTTTCAAACAAAGTTAAGTTGTGTCTACCCTTCAAACTAAGAGCAATAACAACTATTATCTGCCAGTATCGCACATTTTAATAGTTGTGTCTACCCTTCAAACTAAGAGCAATAACAACATCGCCCAAATCTAGCCCATGCCATGGGTGGTTGTGTCTACCCTTCAAACTAAGAGCAATAACAACTTGAACAATAATAAACGGAATTATTTACTAGTTGCGTCTACCCTTCAAACTAAGGGCAATAACAACGCCCGAAAGATGCTATTGAGTTTGCAGGAAGTTGTGTCTACCCTTCAAACTAAGGGCAATAACAACTAATGGTGTAACCTCCCTACCCCTTGGAGTGTTGTGTCTACCCTTCAAACTAAGGGCAATAACAACAGCGTAGGCGTTGAGCTTATCGGTGTGAATGTTGTGTCTACCCTTCAAACTAAGGGCAATAACAACATCAAAAATAATTCTGTTGTTAAGCCCTTTGATAATAAAGGATAGCATATCTTTTTAGAAAGTCAATAACACCCTATCGACTCTTTAAATTCTGTAAAACCTTATCGACTTCTTTATTGTAAGCCTCCCAAATGGTTAATGCAAATTGAGTTTTTGTTCCATCATATTCCCAGCTAGAAATAAATTGATCCATCTCTCTTTTACTAGGAAATTCGTTATGGAAAAAACAGTTTCGAACCCGAGTTAAAAAATTAGATGTTGCTTTATCAATCAAATTTTGTTTTTCGAGCCACTCCAAATAAGCACTGTGAGGAACTTCGTTGTTTTCTTTATTTTTGATATCTAAATATACGATATCTCCCAAATGCTCAAAAATAGATTTTTCTAGTTCAAACACTTTATCCACCAACAGTTCTTGTGCTTTTCTATAAGCATTTAGTTCTTGCTTTATTCTTGCTAAATCAATACTTTCTTCATCATTGGGGAAATATTCTAGCAAAGGAGGCAAGCGTTTCGTATCGTAGTTAAATTTTAACAATATCGACGCATTTTTTCTTTTACACGTGGTATGAATAAATCGACCCGAATTATTATCATCAGCTTTAGCAATAGGTCGCCTAATTGTAATCTCCTCATCTAATAAAACATTGTGCTGATTCAGTTTTAAACCTTTTTCTACTCCGTTTTCCAATAGCTGCTCTATCATCAATAGGGTTATGCGATCTTGTTCTTGCAACAGCCTTATCGCTTTTTCGCCTTCGGCAATCATTCGAGTCAAGTTTTTACCTATTTGTTCTTTTTCAACTTTCTTTCCTTTTGAAACTTTCTTTCCTTTTTGATAAATCTTATCAATATAACCTTCAACATAATCAGCATACTTGGGCTTACTGTTTGGTTGAAAAGTGATATCTGTTTTGTATCCCTTATACACACGCTTATTGCTATAAAATGCTTGCACATCATCATTGCGAATACATTTCCACCACAGTTTGAATAGTTCATTTAGTTTATTATCGGCATTAAATGAAACATCATGCTGCTTTAACTGTTCTTGTAATAGCTCCACTATGGTTTTATCAAACAAATTGGTTGGTAAATCAATAGGCTTATCAGAATCACCTTTGCCATACCCATTGTTTTGCTTCCAATTCTCAAACGAACGATTGTCATTTCCTTTTTTTCTTTTTTTATAGGAATAAGGCATTTTGTCTTCGGATATGTCTTCTACTAACCACGAAATATTTTTTCTTTTTTCGTCTATTTTATATCCCTTTTCCGAAAAATAAAATTGATATAAGTCGAATGTTTTTTTCTTCTCTCCAAAATGTTTTGGTTTAATAAAAGGATGCCCACCTGTTTTATGCAATTGAAGTTCTTTAAACAAAATGGTTTTCAACAGCTTTCGCTTTTCAGCATCAGCATATAATGCCAAGCACTCTTGTATTTTATCGTAATAGAAAGATGTTATTTTTTGCTTTTTATCTTTATCAATCACCAAACGAACAATATCCTTGGCAATAAAAGTTGCCATTTCTCCTACTTTGGGTATTCTGCCAGCTTCTAGAGCCTTAATTTTTTGTTTACAGTCCTCTTTCTCTGATTCAATAAATGACTTAAACAATTGCTTTTTATCAACATCTTTTATATTTAACCAATAGGCTAATATTCGCTCAGGCACTTGCTTTACGTTGATATTATAAGGGGCTAGAATTTTATTGAGATTTGTTTTTCTATCATGTAATTCTTTTAGACGTTTAGTAAATTTTGCTTTTTTATCATGTAGTTCTTTTGGATCTTGATTACGATAGGCTTTTTTAGAATCAATGCGTTTTTTAAAAACATGTAACGGAGGTAACTGCTCTTTTACACTTTTAATAAATTCAATGTCTTTTAATCGATTGTTCTTAATATAATTATTCAAGACATTTTCTACTTCTCCGTTTTTCAGATACTCAAGCAATATCACTTTGGGTAATTCATGTACACTTAAAAAGGCAGTGGGTGCTTTTTTAGTTATCTTACCCTTTTTATATTTAGGTCTAACTACCACTTTGTTAGTATCCTTTTCTCTTGGACTATAAAACAATCCTATTTTATTATTCTTGATATGATAATGTGGTGCAAATTGAATAAAGTTCAAATTTGAAGCCTGTATTTTAGATAAAAATTCAGTAGCTATAACTGATGCATCTTTATTTTCAGAAGGCAAAAAATGGTCTAACGAACCAAATGCTCTTATTGTTTGTTCTATGTTTCTATCCCAATCGACACCAGCAACATGCTTAGGATAGCTTTTTAGCAAAACTTTTCCTAACTCGATATGAAAATACCACTTCTTAAAAATGTTGTTCATATCAATAAAACGCAAAGCATGATAGTAAAATCTATTGCTATATCTTACCTGCTTAATTAAACTATCAATAGAAGTGCTCCATTTATCTTCGTCAGGCGAAATGCTATTATTTCTGATATTTATTTCGCTTTTGGGTGATAAATTAGGATAAAACGATTTCTTGTCTTCCTCACTCAATCGTTGATAAAGAATATTAGGACATTTGTTGATTTCATTAATCATATCCAAAGAGAGTGCTTGTTTTCTGTCGGCACTAATTAATTTGTCGGTAGGAAGTTTAACACAAAATGCCATAAAAACTTCACGTGTAGCCAAAAAACATTTTTCGTGAGTCCCCTTTAGCCCTTTTATTTTACTGATAAAAAGATTAGCATACTCTCTTTCTATAAAAAGACAAATAAAAAAAACGATTCCATGTTCGGTAAATGTATTATCCTCTTCAAATAGCTTTATATCCTTACAAAGCATAAAATCATCTTCATTTAAAACATCTTTAAATCTTTTTTGGGTTAATTTGATGGCTTTTGAAAAAGCGTCTTTAAGAAAATCAACAAAATCATTATTGGTTTTACTATTTAACGTTATCTTATGAGATGTTTCATTTTGCTTGTTACAATAATGAGAATAACTATTTCTAAAACCATTGATTTCTTTAAAACAGTCTTTTAATATACGACGCATATTTCCAAAATCAATACCCTGCGATTCGTTTGATTCTTCATCTCGAAATATATCATCATCAAACAATTTTATCATCGGCATATAACGCTGTGTTATGGCAAACGACAAACGATGATTACCCTTTATACTTTCATCAAAAAGAATAAATTTATCTATCAGTCTGTTCTCTTGTCCTCCGTTCTTCTTTTTCTGATTCTTTTTCTGGTTCTTTTTCTGGTTCTTTTCCTCTAATTGTCCCGCTTTAAGCAACTTCTCTGTTACAAAATTCGATATTGCATAAAGATTATATCGAGCCATATTAAATAGTATGCCAAAATATTGCGGATCCTCTTTTATCGTTTTGATGTTTGGTTGTGTTATGGTTGTCATAGTGGTAAATTTATTAGGTTTCACGACTCGAATATACAAAAAGGAATTTATTGTATAAATTAATTAGCAGCCCAATATACTGCCTATATCAATTTATACTTTTACTAAATGCCCCCTTTCTCTACTCAACACCACTACATCAAACCAACTGAAAATAAACAGTTAATGCCTTTGTTTTTTAACAAAAGTACTTCCAATTGAATTGGAAGCCCATTGCGTATGCACAAAAGCACTTCCAACTCAATTGGAAACACTATTGTGTATGCACAAAAGCACTTCCGACTCAATTGGAAGCCCATTGTGTATGCACAAAAGCACTTCCAACTCAATTGAAAGCACTTTTGTGTATGCACAAAAGCACTTCCGACTCAATTGGAAGCCCATTGCGTATGCACAACAGTACTTCCAACTCAATTGGAAGCACTTTTGTGCAAAAACAGGTGTTTTTGGGGATTATTTGAATGGGGAAATAGCTGTAAAAGAAAATAGAAACAATAAAGAGAGTTATTTTGAAAACAATGCCTATTTAAGGAGACAAGCCTCTTTCTTTATCCCAATTTACTTCTAAATAGAATAGGATTAATATTGAGACTGGCAAGAACTTTGTCTTGAAAGACTGTATGAATAAATCAAACAAATAAGATCAATAATACTATAGCATTACAAAAGATGTTATCTTTTAAATTTTTGCTTCTTTGATTTGAATTAATATTAAATAAACCAATAAAAGACTAAACAACATGAGAAAAAGAAATTCATTTCCAACTATTCAAGAAACCGTATTATTTTCTATGAAACGTGCTATAATATTGATAGGCATAATCGGATCATTTTACTCTTGCAGCAACAACAAATCCCCTAAAGTAGATAAAATGTTTTCCTTTAATAAAAAGGATACTAAAACTTTTAAATTAGAGGACTTACAACAAATAGTTAAAAGTTTTAAGTTATTAGACTTACAAAATAATATAGCTCCTCTGCTAAAAATAAAAAAAATCTATTTCGATACGAAACAGCTTTATATTACTGAGCCTACAGGTAAACTTTATGTTTATAATAAAAAAACAGGTAAACAACAATTTATCATTGACAAAAAAGGCAGAGGTGCCAATGAATATCTAATAATAACCGATATAGTATTACAAGGTAATGAGATACATATTTACGATAACAAAAGAAAACAAATACTCAAGTTTAAAAAAAGTGATGGTACTTTTATAGGCTCTAAGACAATTGATATTTATGCCAATGGAGGGGTAATAAAATACAATAATAGTATCTTTTTTTCTTTCAATTTAGGAGACCACTTGATTACAAAAACCGATACAAACTATCATATCCAACAAAAATATTTAAAGAGAGTTTTCTTTAATAGCGAACTCGCAGTAAACACTTTATTCAAATCAGATAAAGGATTATTTTATTTATTTCCTTTTTCTGATTCCCTATATCATTATTCAGACAGTAAATTTCAACTATATAAAGTAATTAGAAATAAGCGAAGTACTTCAAAAGTAGGAACAGAAAAACAGTTAAAAAAATCTATTCCTTATTATAATGGAAGTTTCATTTTAGAATGTTTTGTCTCTAATAATTTAGAAATGGCAAGTATTTTTCCTGCAGGATTGCTATATCTAAAAAAAAATAACACAATAACAACATACAACTTTAAAAGCTCATATAAACCTTTTATCAATAGGTGTATTGTTAATTTTACTAGAAGTGCAGATGGCAACACTCTATATGCCTATGAAAATGATGCTTCTAAAATAAAAGAAGCTGTAACAAAAAATATAGCTACATATAAAAAATTATCAAATGACAACAACTGTCCTTATGCTGATTTTTACAAATCTCTGTTAAATAAACTCCCTGAAATAAACGAAGACTCATCGCCTTTGGTTTTTATTGCCGAGATAAATAAATAACACATTCAAAATTATTTTGCACCCATCGCCCCAAAAGATAAAAAATCCTTTGGGGTTTCTTTTTAGCTAAACAGGCAATATCAGTATAAACAAAATAAAAAACCATAATTACAACCGTTACACCTAGAAATAAAACATTGCAAAGTCTCAAAAAATAAGCATCTACATCTATTATCTCTATTTATTTTGCCCAACACCATATAAAAACCGTAACTTTGCTTTGTCCTAAAACCCTTATGGATTTTGGGTTTAATAAGAATTTTAACAACAGGAATTTTGATTCCTACTAAAAACAGAAAAGATGAAACAAACAATTGATACCTACAATTTTTCAGGTAAAAAGGCAATTATTAGAGTAGATTTTAATGTGCCACTAAACGATAAATTTGAAATTACCGACGATACCCGCATTCGTGCAGCATTGCCAACTATAAAGAAGGTTTTAGAAGGAGGAGGAGCTGTAATCTTAATGTCGCACTTGGGACGACCAAAAGGTATCGATGAAAAATTCTCATTAAAACATATTGTATCTCATTTATCGCAACAATTAAATACTGAAGTAAAATTTGCTGACGATTGTATTGGAGAATCAGCCCAAACAATGGCAAACGAATTAAAATCAGGCGAAGTATTACTATTGGAGAATCTGCGTTTCTATGCAGAAGAGAAAAAAGGCGACGAAGCTTTTGCTCAAAAATTAGCCAACCTTGCTGATGTATGGATTAACGATGCCTTCGGAACAGCACATCGAGCTCATGCCTCAACTGCTATCATTGCAAAATTCTTCCCCAACGATAAAATGTTTGGATATGTAATGGAAAACGAATTGTCTAGTGTTGATAAGGTATTAAAAGATACACAACGCCCTTTAACTGCAATTATGGGTGGAGCAAAAGTATCTTCTAAAATTGAAATTATTGAAACTCTAATGGACAAGGTCGATCATCTAATTATTGGCGGTGGAATGACCTATACTTTTGTGAAAGCAATGGGTGGCAACATTGGTGATTCATTGGTTGAAGATGATAAACTAGCCACAGCTCGTGAAATATTAAAGCGTGCAGCTGATAAAAATGTTACTCTACATCTTGCCACAGATGCTTTAATTGCCGATGCTTTTGATAATAATGCCAACACGAAAGATTGTGTGGTAAACGAAATTCCCGAAGGCTGGATGGGACTAGATATTGCTTCAGAAACCAAAAAGAATTTTGCTAAAGTAATCGAATCATCAAAAACCATACTTTGGAATGGTCCTGTAGGAGTATTTGAAATGGATACATTTGCCACAGGTACTCGTGCCATTGCTGATGCTATTGTTACTGCCACCGAAAAGGGTGCTTTCTCGCTAATTGGAGGAGGCGATTCTGTTGCAGCAATCAACAAATTCAACCTTACCGATAAAGTAAGCTATGTTTCTACTGGAGGCGGTGCATTATTAGAATATATCGAAGGAAAAGAATTACCTGGAGTAGCAGCAATACGCAATTAAAGCCATAACTAATATTTAATAAAATGTAGAGACAGGATTCGTTCTGTCTCTACAGTCATATCTATAAATACCACATCGTCTTATCGCCACATTATAGCATTATCTTATTAGAAAAAGCAATACAGATTGTGCTTATATCTTTAAATGAATAACTAAATTTGTGGCAGAGAGAAATAAAACCATTTTATACCATTTACAAACAAATTCTATATCAACATTATGGTTGAAGAATTTGTGCGAAATGGAGTTATCACCAATAAACAATAAATATGAAAGTACTACTTCTAGGATCAGGAGGGCGAGAGCACGCTTTTGCATGGAAATTAAATCAAAGTAAACATCTAACTAAACTCTTTGTAGCTCCCGGAAATGCAGGAACAGCCGATATCGCAGAGAATATACCTCTTAATCCTAATGATTTTGAAGCCGTAAAAGATTTTGTGATCAATCAATCTATCGAAATGATTATAGTTGGTCCTGAAGATCCTTTAGTTAACGGTATCCATGATTTTTTCTTAGCCGATCCACAACTTCAACATATCCCTGTAATAGGACCTCAAAAAATGGCAGCACAATTAGAAGGCAGTAAAGATTTTGCCAAAGAATTTATGCTACGCCACCAAATTCCAACAGCGAAATATAAAAGCGTTACCAAAATCAATATTGCTGAAGGAATAGAGTTCTTAGAACAACTGCAAGCTCCTTATGTCTTAAAAGCTGATGGCTTGGCAGCAGGAAAAGGAGTGTTGATTATCGACAACATAGAAGAAGCAAAAGCAGCATTAAAAGAGATGCTGAATGGCAAATTTGGAAGTGCAGGAAACTGCGTTGTTATTGAAGAATTTCTAACAGGAATAGAGCTTTCAGTATTTGTTCTTACCGATGGCGAAAGCTATAAGATATTAGCCGAAGCAAAAGATTATAAACAAATAGGAGAAGGCAATACTGGTTTAAATACAGGGGGAATGGGAGCCGTTTCACCAGTGCCTTTTGCTCAAGGCGATTTTCTTCGCAAAGTAGAAAAGCAAGTTGTGATACCTACTGTTGAAGGGCTTAAAAAAGACAATATTCCTTATCAAGGATTTATCTTTATAGGATTAATGAATGTAAATGGCAACCCCTATGTTATAGAATATAATGTTCGCATGGGCGATCCCGAAACAGAAGTGATACTACCTCGAATAAAATCGGATCTACTAGCTATATTCAAAGCTGTATCAAAACAAGAACTAAAGCAAACCACCATTGAAATGACTGATGAAACAGTAGCCACCGTAATGCTTGTGGCAGGTGGTTATCCCGAAGATTATCACAAGGGAGACGAGATAACAGGACTTGATACAATTGCTGATAGCGTTTTATTTCATGCAGGTACAAAAAGAGAGAATGATAAAATTGTAACCAATGGAGGGCGAGTAATAGCCATCAGTTCTTTCGGAAAAGAGATGAAAGAAGCATTGCAAAAATCATTTCAAAATGCAGAAAAAGTCCAGTTTAAGGGCAAATACTATCGTAAAGATATTGGCTTCGACCTTTAAGGAGAAGTCAATATCTATTTTTAAATCAATAAATTTTAAATATGCTATTAAAGGTACTACGCAAACCAAATTTATTAAACTTTATTATAGCTCCTATCATTTTGGCGATATTGTGGATTCCCGCATTTATTCATCCTCATTTGCTGGAAAATGTATTAGGAGAAATGCCCATTTACGAAGGGCTAAAAGCTTTAACAAACAATAATCCTATTGTATTAAATATTATAGCGTATTTTCTATTGATAGCACTATCATTTTTAACTGTTCGTTTAAATGAGCGTTTTTTCTTTATGCGAGTAAAAACCGATTTATCAGCAGTTCTTTTTGTTTTAATAGCATCGGGCACAGTAATGCTTAATGGAATGCATCCTGCATTACTTGCCTTGTTATTTATTTTCTTCTCAATAGAGAACACACTCTCTATTTACCATGGAAACAAAACCATAGAAAAATCTTTTAATGCAGGATTTTTTATAGGCTTGGCTGCCATGACCTATTTTTTCTCTTATATATATATCATTTGGTTTTGGATTACTCTATTTCTCCAAAAAGAATTTAAAATAAGAGAAATGCTTGCTGCTCTTGTGGGCTGCATCGTTCCGCTCTTTCTCATTGGTTCCATCTATTATTTACAAGACAATTTATTTCTGCTTTGGGAAAATATTCAAGTAATATTCACCAGTGATATAACCTACAGCTTCGATACGAAACAATGGAGTTATTGGGCTATCTTAAGTTTCTTTTTGTTGGTTTCTATTATTTTCACTTTACAAATTAACGATGAGCAAAGTATTCGTTCAAGAAAAAATGTAACAATACTAACCGTATTTTTACTGGTAACTATACTCACTTTCTTAATTAATCAATACAGAGGCGTAGGACTTTATTTCTTTACAGTTATGCCAACCACCATGTTTTTAAGTAAATATTTTATACTAAGTCGATATTCTTGGCTAAAAGAAATCTTTTTTATTTCATTCATTGGGGTTACCATAGTAGTGCATTTGATTTAATTTTTTTAGCATGATATTTACTACCAAAGGCATTGTTTTAAATAAAATACAATATGGTGATACTAGTTTAATAGTGGTTATCTATACCGAGAAATTTGGTATGCAAACTTATATGGTAAAAGGTGCTAGAGGTAAAAAATCAAACAAAAAGAACAGTCTATTCTTTCCATTTGCTCTGTTAGATTTAGAGGTATATCATAGAGCAAATAAAAACATGCAATCATTAAAGGAAGCACGCATTTCGCAGCCCTTAAATGGAATTCTTTTTGATATTCATAAAAATGTTACGAGTTTGTTTCTCGCCGAAGTGGTTCGTAAAACAATTCAAGAAGAAGAGTCTAATAATAAATTATTCGATTTTTTATACAATAGTATTTGTTATTTCAACCTAAATGAAGTCAATAATAGCATCTTTCATCTATTCTTTCTATGTAAATTCACTAAGTTTTTAGGCTTTTACCCACAACTTAACTATTCTATAGAAACATCTTTCTTCGATTTAGATAATGGTACATTTATCTCCTATCAACACGCTCATTGTCTCCCACAGAAAGTAAGTAAACAGCTTTATTTGTTATTTAAAAGTACATTGGGCAATTTTCCTAGAATAGATATCCCTTCAATTGAAGTCAATGCTATTCTAAATGGCATACTTAATTTCTATGCCATGCAAATGCACGGCTTTAATCGACTAAATTCACTTGCTGTGATACGTGAAATAGCTGACTAAATTTAGCAGACTACAACAAAATGCTTTTTTGATACTTGGTATGTAGAGTTATTTTTCAACTCTTATAAATAGGAAAAGAGACTTTGAGACTATCCAAGATAGTATTCAAAATGGATGTATGTACCTTATAAGAAATTAGGCAATGGTGGATAATCACATAACAAAAGAACAACAGACGGGGCTACTAGACAATAAAATGAATATATTTAACGTGAGTTCGATTTAAAGTAAATCAATATAAAAATTATGGGTATCTATTGATTTTAATTTACTTTTAGCCTTTAGCTTATAGCCAATAATAGTACT
>PDWI01009462.1_pt1 | contig 11182 bp, 10 predicted proteins | sample 1430891 | NCBI WGS metagenome assembly PDWI01 (sample SAMN01162508, study PRJNA174530) | Oral metagenome, whole genome shotgun sequencing project. | biome: Marine environment; feature: Marine mammal; material: Swab sample of the gingival sulcus; isolation source: swab sample of gingival sulcus... | reverse complement strand
TCCAAGAGCTAGGCTTGAACGAACGGAAAAGAACATCTTCCTAAGATACGGAAAAAAGAGATTTGTTTTTAAGGGAGGCTCAGGCTTCGAAAACTATAAAACAATTTCAGATTCGGAATTTCCACAATTAAGCATATCAAAAAGTAGACCAATCGCCTTTTATGAGTCATTCATAAAGTCAAAAAAGATGGATTTTGAATCTATCCCCGAAAACAGCATGGCTAGTGACGACACATACAACGAAACCATTAAAAACTTCAAAGAAAACGCTCTAAACTACTTTGAAAAGGCAATTGAATCAAAAACTTACAGCGAAAGTTTAGCAATAGCCTATTTAGCAGAAAAGGCAAGTAGAAATGAATATACAGAGGCAATAAAAAAAGCCCCAGCGACTCAACTTAGCAGAGAAGAAAAAACTTATAAATCATGTCCATTTTATAACAATTTGCAAAAAAACAACCAACTCTTAAGCACTCATAACAATAAAAAATTTCAGCGAATCAACAAGCTTATCGGCGAGGCTGACATAAGCGTCTTTAATGACTACAGGCTAATGTCATACTTATTGGACAACGGAAAAAAATGGTTAATTCCAAAACTTGAAAAAATAGCCTTAAATTTGAACGAAGACCAAATCAATGCAGAAATTGCCGTTGGTATTTTGGAATTTAGCATGGACTACTCCAGATTCTATCCAAATAAAAGAAATAACTTGCAAAAAATAGTACCAAAGTGTCTAAAAAAAATAACTGATTCAATCTTATTTATCGATGACGGTTTATACATTTCATCAAACGCAAAAAGCATTGATACAATAAGAACATTGCAACAGGCAAATATTTTAATGCGCTACGGAACTGAAATAAGCACAAAGAAAATTTGGCGTTTTGTAGGTCAGATGCTTTCATCTTCCATTCTCAACTTTTCAGGAGATTCCGCAAGCATCCCAGCATTCTTCAATATTCAGCGAAATGAAGACCGTTTGGGTATAATGGCAAATGACAACCTTATCTTGCATGCGGAACAGCTTTACAAATATGTAGTTTCAACGCCAAATTATCCTCATAGAGAAAGCTTATCTCTACAGTCTGAAGCAGGAAATTGGGCATGGACTGTATCCGATAAAATTGAAATTATAGAAAACACAGCTAAAATATTCAGATTCAAAGTCAGCTTTAAAAAAGGAAACTCACAATATCTAATAATGAAAGGAATTAGACCGTTCTATCGAATAAAAATATACGGTTTAAATTATAAAAGCGATCCACGATTCGAAAATTACAAGTCATCAGGCTATATTTATGATGCAAGATCAAGGACTCTGCTTTTAAAAGTCCAGCACAAACAAGAAACAGAAGAAATCACCCTATTCTTGGGACGACCTCCTCAGCCAAAACCAGTACCTGTGCCAGTTACAACAGAAACGGACGGAACTGAGGGAAGTGATGCTAATAGAGATGGCACAAATCCTGAAAACCCAGAAAACCCTACAGGAATAACTGATATACCGACTGAAGAGGGTTTCACTGAAATAAATGAAAACAAATAAGGAGCCAAAGCGTAAATCTTATGAGAAATGCTAAAACAAGAAAAATAAAAAAAATTCAGAAAATACTTATATATATCATAGCATTTTTAATTGTCATTATTTTTTTGGGAACAGCCATCGGACTACTAAAAAGAAAGGCAAACAACAATGAAAGCACAAAAACAGAGTCTCCTTCTGAAATTAGAGGAAACAAAAAATTATTTACCGATTTAGGAAGACTAAGAACCAACACTGGAGATGAAGAACCTTGCATAGTTGTTGTTTTTCCAGTTTTTGAATACAACAGCAAAGACAAAGCTTTTGAAGAAGAATTAGTTCAGAAGAAAGAAGAAATAAGGAGCCTAATTTTAGCATGGTTTACACAATATAAGGCTCACGAACTTTACTCAATGTCAGAAGTAGAAATAAAAAAATCTTTATTAAATGCAACAAATTCCATATTGGACTTGTCTAAAATAGAAAAGCTGTATTTTAAAGAATTTGTTATTCTACAGTAAGCTAAGGTGATAAAGAAGGAGGTATATTATGACGCAACCAAGCCCTGCAGCACAGATAATGATAACAATAATTCCCATAGTTGGTATAGTTATGGTATCTATTCTGCTTTTCTTTTTTCTATTATGGCGACATAAACAAATTGTTTGTCTAATAAAAAGTAATAATTATACCCGAAATAAAATTGAATTATCAAGCTTTTGCCTGCTTTTAGGAATACTACTTTTTGTCATCGGTTTGATACTAACGGCGCTTTTTGCCATTATTGACGGAATAGGCTTTGTCCTTTTGGGAGGCTTAATACCCTTGGGCTGCGGAATAAGTTTCTTATTATACTTCGTTATATCAGAAAAAATAAAAACAAAGAGTTTGCTATGATGAATTTAACACGATTCTTAAAAAAAGAAACAACTTCAAGCAAGCAAGATAAATATATATGCCGAGCTGTATTAAACGGAAAGCCAGAATATTTTAGCGTATTGGTATCAAAATACCAAAAACGAATCTATTCCTTAGGCATCAGTTTTTTCAAGAACCACGATGATGCAGAAGACTTCGTACAAGATGTAATGCTAAAAACTTTTTCAGCCTTACCAAAATTTAGAGGCGATTCAGCATTCTCAACTTGGCTGATGAGAATCGCTTATAATACAGCAATAAATGCAATAAACCGAAAAAAAGAATTCGTTTCAGCCTTTGAAGACTTTCAGATAAGTTCAACGGAATTAACGCCCGAAGAATGGCACATCCAAAGCTGTATAAAAGCCTCGATAAGAAAGGCAATAAACGAACTCCCCGAAAAGTATAGAATATGCGTTGATTTGTATTTCTTTTATCAAATGCCATACGCTGATATTGAAACAATAACAAATATACCAATAAATACAATAAAATCACATATTTTTCGTTCAAAAAAAATCCTAAAAACAGAACTGGAGCGAGAAGGTATCTGTGGAAAAGAGGTCTCTCAAATATATCCAGTCTTTTTTAGGTTGAATTTAGCCTATGACATGTAAAAACGCAATGGAACAATACATGATTCTTGATAAGAATACAAGAGTTCCTTTATCAGTGACCATACACCTCTTAAGATGCAGAAAATGCCGAAAATTCGTAGAATCAATGGCAAAGGTAAAAGATTTATCTAAGAAACAGTTCTCCTCAAGAAGAGGTCTTGATAAAGAATTTATGAGCAGAACAATGCAAAAAATCGACTTACTCACTCCTGATTTAATGAAAATACAGGCAGAAAAGCATAAATTGCCCCCCACTCGCTTTTTACCATGGATAAGCCTAGGCGTTCTCATGATACTAGGATTAAGCTCAATACCATTTACAAGCATGGGCAAATGGGCGGCACAAGCCTTTCAATTGAAATTCGTAATTCCTACATCTCTAATATCAGCACTTTTGGTAAGCATCTATGCTGCTATTTTCGTAGGTAGAAACTTAGACTTCTTTATTAAAAAATTTGATTTTTTATAGGTAGAATTACGGAGTTTTTTTCGAAGAATCGTCTTCTTCTTCATCATCTGAGTCATCAGCGTAGCTATCAAAAATATTTGATGAGAAGAAGCTTTCTAGTTCTCTTTCTCGATACTTCTTGCAGTTTTCAAAATTTTCTCTAACCGTTTCAATAGTTTCCTTATCTAAAACCAATTTTTTATCTTCTCTAAGATAAACGACAAAATCTTCAAAAACCGACAAAGGCAACCAAGGAAAAGCTATTTCAAAAATATTAAACCAATCACAATAAGGCAAAATAGATTCTTTTGTTATAACAACACCTTGAAAGGTAAGCTTGTCTCTAGCTTCAGGTCGTAAGGTAAAGAGCTTTTGATTAAGTAAAGAACAATATTCCTCAGAAGGAAAAAGACCTCCAACCTTTCGTATCAAAGGCATTTTATGAACAGGAGGTATATCAGCCAAAATAGAAGCTGTAACAATATTCATGCCTTCACTATAAATATCAATAAGCTCCCTATGCTCTATTTCTGCAAGTTCAATTGTCTGTTTAAGATCACCTTTCTCAAGCAAAGGTTGTAAAATGCCTGCATTATCCAAAATAAAAACTCCAAACCAAAATATTTAAGTAAATTATAACATATTACTAAAAGTCTTTCAAGTCAGTGAAGCATAGACTTAAATTCAAGAATTTGCATCAAGATGCCGATGCAGAAGTATGGAAAATTTACAAAATTTTATAAGCAAGTTAGAACCCGCAATTGAGGCTACAAGTGATAAGTTAAATAAGCAAATATTGCCAGAAATGCAAGAAAATTACAACATTCAAGTAACTGCTATAAAAGCAATTAAAAGCATACTACTGAAAAAACGATTAATCCAAGACGATCCATATAAGTATGATGAAAAAATAAAAGATATTGAAGTCCCTGAAAATACAAATTTTCCTGAGTCGGAAAAAGCAGCTAAAATCGGCGTAAGACTATCAAAATATGAAATGATGCTAGATTATCTTACCAGCTACTATCAATTCAATACTAATTTTTTGGATCCAAAAAAAATATCAAATTTAGTAAATTTCAGTAAGTGCTTTTTATGGTCGGAATTCACAAACACCTCGAATGATACAAACACAAAAAACCTTGCTGATATAATTCAAAGCGTCTTATCTGGTCCAGATAAAATGTCATCAGGATTATTGAGAGATTCACTTTCACACTTAGCAAAAACAAACCAGCACATTACTCATACGCTAAACCAATTATCTAAGTTTAATAGAGAAAAATACAAACTAGAAGTAAGAAAGAATATAGTTGGAAAGATAGAAGTTTCAGAGGAAGACTTAACAAATCCATCTAAAGTTTTAAAAGACATAAAAAAAATTATGTATTCAAATGATAAAACGCAGCCATTCTACACCGATCTAGTTTTAGAAACTATCAAAGATGACTTTAGTCCAGAAAGCGCTCAAAGACATCAAAAAATATTAAAAAACCTTGAATTAAATTCTAACGAAAAAAAAGAAGTAAAACAAGCAGTGAACTACAGGCTTATTCTTCTAGATGGCTTTAAACTTTTAGGCAATTCTGGAACTCACTTTAATGAAGCCTTAACAAAAATAAAGTATAATGATGAAATAATTTATAAACAAAAACTCACCCCTTTCAAAAAATTATTGCTTGCTCTGCGTCAAGCACTCAATATTGCTGAAAAGGAAAAGGAAATTACTATAAGTGTTGTAAATCCAATAACACAAGAAAGACATAGACAAAAAATAAGTTATAACAAATTTATAAATGATCTATCAAAAAAGACAGTCTTATTCAAAAATATTGCTAATCCATCATCTCCTGTACAACAAAAAATTAAAAAGTTTACAGAAGAAGTCCTTTTAGATAACTTAACAAAACATTTAAGTGAAAGTAATGAACTTTTAAAACAAATGGCAGGTTTAGATGAATTTTACAAAACAATCAATCCCGAACTAAGAGGAAAAATAAAGGGTATAAAGATTGAAATTACAACAATAACAAATTATTTACTAAAAGCAAATCAATGTAGAGCCGAATATACAACCTCACTTGAAGAAGAAGAACAGATGAAGAAATTGGGTTTAGTTTAGTTTAGGTAGTATAATATAGAACTCTTATTGAATAAAAAATAAAAAAAGATTAAAATGAAATAACTTGTAAAAGTCAAACGAATTTTGCATGTTGCTAAGTATAAGACCAAAAATATGGAGAAGGATCTTGAAGAAGAACATTAAAAGAAAAAAAATAGTATATTTTACAGTATTAATCGTATTAAATATTTTATTTATGAATTCAATATTTAGTCAAGAAAATATTGAAAACGAAAAGCAGGACTCCTATCCACAAAAAGAATTACAAATATGTATATCTGACGGCATACCAATGCTCCATCCACATGTATCTTTCAACGCTGATGAAGCTCAAATGCTAACAGCCTTGTATGAAGGTCTTTTCACTTATGACCCATACACCCTACAAGCTGTTCCAGCTCTCGCTGAAAAATGGAAGGTAACAGGCGGTAGAACATGGCGCTTCACAATACGAAAAGACGCAAAGTTCTCAAATGGAGAGCAAATCACAGCTCAAAGCATCGCTGATTCATGGTTTAACTTAATTACACCAAACGCAGATTACCAGTACGCATCATTACTCGATTGCATAGACGGAGTACGAGATTATAGAACAGGTAAATTAAAAAGCAAAAATCAAGTTGGCATCAAAGTCGCCTCAGAGTATGAACTTGTTGTATACACAAACAGCCCATCAGAACATTTACCAAATATTTTATGCCACCACGCTTTTTCAGTTGTACATAAATCACAATTAAAAGATGCTAAAAAATTTAAAAACATCACAAGCATTAGTTCTTCAAGAAAGGCGTTTAAACCAATTTCAAGTGGTGCTTATAAAATCAGAAAATTCACAGATTCCAGTCTTTTTCTTGTAAAAAATGAAAACTATTGGGACGCAAATTCTGTAAAAATACCAGCAATCATCATGCATTTGAGTCTAAGTGCAACTCAAGCCGCTAAAAAGTTTAACTTAGGTGAAATAGACTGGCTTGCCAGAGCTGATGTAATAGAAAAAATTGGCGAAAGACGATACATCAACATTGACCCTATTTTTGCTACAGAGTTTTTCTTTTTCAAAACAAGTTCAGCAAATGTAAAAAATTTAGAATTAAGAAAGGCATTGCTTTTAGCTATTCCGTATAAAAAACTTCGAGACGGATACGGAATACCTGCATCAACACTTATTTTTCCACTTGCAGGATATCCAAGTATCGAAGGTATTGAAGAATACAACATCTATAAAGCTAAAGAAATGATTGAAGCCCTTGAACTAAAAGACGAAGAAAAAATAATTACAATTAAAATTCCCGAAGCACAATATTATAAAGAGCTTGTAGCAATATTAAGCGAGGCGTGGGAGAAAATCGGAATAAGCGTTGCTGTTAAAGAATTCTCGTTTGCAGATTACTACGATGAACTTAAACCTGCAGACTATAATATTGGAATCATATCATGGATCGGAGACTTTGCAGACCCACTAGCCTTTTTAGAAATGTTTAGACCGAAGTCTACACTCAACGATTCAAGCTGGGAAAATAAAGAATTTGAGCAAAAACTAAGAATTGCTGGTTCTGAAAAGAAAATCAAAAAACGATACGAACAACTAAGCCAAGCAGAAAAAATACTGCTTGACAATGCGGTAATCATTCCTTTGTCACATAACACTAGCGTAAATATTCTTGATACATTCTCACTTAATGGTTGGTATCCAAATGCGATCGATATTCACCCATTTAAGAGCATGAAATTCGTAAAACCACAGCCTCTACCAGGTGTAGTTAAAAAGAATTAAGAGCGAACAAAGTGTAGTAATAAGTCTTTATCTTTGGAATAAAATCGTATAGAATACTGATCAACTTCAATAATATCTATTTTATGCAAAGCATTTTTAAAGGCTTTATCAAAGGGGAGACCTATAGTATTTGTAGCATCAATATTTTTTGTCTCTTTTACCTTTAACGAGAACTTGTACTCAAACTTATTAAGCTTTCTTCTAATTTTCCAAGTACCATAATAGCCATTTATCCCGCTTGTTGCCTCAAATTTACCATTACTACGAAATAATATGCGTGAAGTCTTCAAATCCGCACTTAGCATACGAAATTCATCTTTGAATTTACAACCTGATAAGATCCAGACTCTTCCAGGTAAATACTCATCAACTGGAATCTCAGGAACTTTTTGAGCATAGCCATAAGCAGATTTCTTATTAGCATTTGCATTTCCCGCCTCAGATACAGTCTTACAGGAAAAGCTCAAAAAACTAAACACAAATATAGTAAAAAAAATAATAAATAACCTTTTCATGCAAATATTGTATTTAAATTCAGATAAAGTGTCAAGACTTGCAAAAAATCAAATTTTTGAGAAAAGATACAATACCTGATTTTTAATTTAGGATTGCATTTACCAGAAGAGAATTTGAAATAAACTGAGACCAAGAACTTCCAAGTTCAACATCCATAGGAGCAATTAGACTTACACGCTTCAAAACATCCCTATGAAGAGTCGAATCATCTGCTGACTTGTACTTAGCAATATATTCAATATAACCAATTTCTTGACCAGCCTTGATAGGAGCATGGATGGTCTTAGGCTGTACAATTCGTTGCTCAATACCCTCGTACTTTTTATTTACAGTAATATAGCGAGTAGATAAGTCGCTTTTAGCTATTAACGGTATAAATGCAGCATTAGAAATATCCAAATTGGAATCTAAAATCAAAATTTTTTTTAATAATTTCTGATGCTCGCTTATATCAATGGTAACAAAATTATCAAAGGCATATTCCATTAGTTTTTTACTATTTTTCTCTCGAATTATCTTGCCCTCAAAAAAACTATCACCTGTACCACCAAGAATAACAGCTAAAAAGCGAGAGCCTTTTCTTTGAGCGGTAATAGCAATATTAAAACCTGACTTGTAAATAAAGCCAGTTTTTAGACCATCACAACCAGCTATTTTATGCAGTAAGGTATTAGTCGCTTTTTTCTTACTGGAAATAAATTTCTTTTTTTCATCCTTACTTAGAGGATTAGGCTTTTTAATCAGATTATGAGCTTTGGGGTAAACAACTTCTTTTACTCCATGAAATTTCTTAAGATTCTCAGGTCTTTTGCGAATATAATTAATACAGAATTTTGCAAATTCTCTCGCTGTTGTTTTATTATCATCGCTTAACCCGCTTGATTCAACAAAATAAGTATTTTTTAAACCTAAGCTTTTTACATTCGCATTCATCAATTTTGCAAATTTAGAAACAGAACCACAGGTATAAATTGCAAGAGCAAGAGCCGCATCGTTTCCAGAACAAACAGACATACCGAGTAAAAGCTCGTTAAGGCTCAACCTTTGATTTTCACCCAAGCCCATAGCAGAAGATTTTTCAGGCAGAAATTCAGCCCAAGATTGCTTTGGTGGAATAATTAGCTTTTCAAGGTTTTTAAACTTATTTTTTTTATCGTTTAAAGCCGTATCAATCGCAACAAGCTTAGTCAAAGATGCAGGTGGAATTATCATATCAGCATTTTTTTCAAGTAAAATACTTCCAGTCAAAACATCGACAAGAATATAAGATTTTGCTTTTACATTTAAATTTTTATCTGATAATACATACTTATTTGAGTTTAATTCTATTAGATTTGGATTGTATTTTTTCTGTTTATAAAATACGCTTAGGGCCTTACTTTTTATTTCATCATCTATAAGTATTGGGTTTGCATTTTTAAATTTAATTGCTTGAACAAAAATATAAATTTCAAAAAATATAAAAAATAAGAAAAGAACTGCAAATGTTAATGAAATAAAAAAAAGTCTTTTTCTAGCTCTTAAAGTCATAAGCCGTTATTTACTTTGCCTGCTTCAATCGCTTTAATAAGATTTCTGCCTCATAGTTATCAGGATTCAAGTCTAGCGCATATTCCAAACTAGTAATGGCTCTATCAATAGCCTTTCTTTCTGCCAAAACAGTAGCCATCTGATATTGCAACAGGCTTTTTTCTTTATCATCATTGCACATCGAAACAGCCAATGAAAAAGCTTCTATAGAGTCAGCAATTTCACCCTGCAAGTAATATATTTGAGCTGTATTGGCTTTTGCAGCGAAGGCGTTATCAGGATTCATCGAAGAAGTCGCAAAATAAGCCAATGCATCATTATAGTTACCTTCCAAACTGGCTGCCAAGCCCTTATAAAAAGCATCTTGACTTCTATTTTCTATATCAGCTACACTGAAGCAAGCATTGAAATCACGATTTTTTGAAAAATACCACTTTGCATATTCACGAATCTTAGGAGAATCGCCCCGCTTCTCGAGCATTTTCCAAATCTTTCCCATACCACGAGAATTAGCTGACGGGGTTCCATCTTCAAATTGCTCATATCTAAATTTCTCTAAAATAAATCTAGGATCAAAGTCTTCACCTTGCATTGCCCTATCAAAAAGATATTCAGGCTTATAAGTCATATTAGGAGAGGAAAAATACAAGTGTTCCATTTTCATTGAATAAAAGCCTCTATCCTCTAAGTATTCTGTAATATCATCAGAATCAGCTTGCTCTCTAAGACTCATAAACTCACGAGTGTATTGAGCTACAACAGGATAATAATTAGGGAACAAATCCAAGCACTCAATCAACATATCACTGCGCTCTCTTTCGTCTGGAGCAGTTAATGCAAGATCATAAAATACCACAGGATTTTTCTTAGGGCTTCTGTCAGCGGCAGCAAGCCAAAAAGCTCTAGACCTATCAGAATCACCTTGACCAAAAGCAGCATCAGCAGCAAGCATCAAGTGCCGTCTAGCTAAATCTGCAGGTTTACCTTCACCACCTACTCTATCAGCATAGTTTAAAGAAAAGAAAAGATCATCAAAGATAGGTGCAAAACGACCAATATCATAAGCGAGACAGCTCCAGAAAAATGGATGCTCAGGAGCTGTTTCTCTATCTAAGAGTTCTCGCATATTTGCGGCTTCTTTAAGTCGCCCTCTAGAAGCAAGGTTCAAAGCAGCATTTTTTAAAAATATTTGATTTTTCGTTAAGTCATAAGCAGATTTTAATAAGCTAAAATCAGAATCAAATGTATTAAACTCAATATCCGTCATAACACAAGCCTCAGCGGCAAGTCCAGCATAACGAGTATTGCGTAAGTTTTCACAATAAGGTATGGCCTCAACAGCTCTATTGTTTTCTATTAAAATTGAAACAAGCATAGCTGAGAGTTCAGCTGATGATGGTTTCTTTTTTAGTCCTTTTTGTAAGAAAAAAATTGCTTCAGGAACAGCATTTAACTTTAACTGCCTTTTTACAATGCTGGCATAATTTTTATAAGTTTTAGCCTTTCTTTCGAGCCTACCTAGTTTTCGTAAGGCCTTTGAACTGCGCCCTTCCAGTATATAAGAATCAATACGCTGTAATTTTTCATTGAATCTTTGTTCAGCGTTTTTTCTTGAACATGAAACAAAAAAACTAAATGATAAAATTAACAATAATGAAATAAAACTTATTATTTTTTTTCTTGTAGAACTCATACCTTAAGTTTAAGCTGTCTTTCTAATACTGTCAAGTAC
>PDWI01009461.1_pt1 | contig 11182 bp, 4 predicted proteins | sample 1430891 | NCBI WGS metagenome assembly PDWI01 (sample SAMN01162508, study PRJNA174530) | Oral metagenome, whole genome shotgun sequencing project. | biome: Marine environment; feature: Marine mammal; material: Swab sample of the gingival sulcus; isolation source: swab sample of gingival sulcus... | reverse complement strand
TACTGCAAGTTAACATCCATTACTTCCAACGCTGAATTATAAGCCTCTTTCTTAGCTATATCAGAGCTTACACTCAATACGTTTTTCAAATTAGCATTTGATTTAGCATTAAATTTAAGAGTAAACAATGCCTCATCACTTGCTACTGATGTTGCTTTTGTTGAGTTCCAACTCATTGCAACCAATCCATTAGCTGCTCTTGTTGCTCCAACATTCTCTTCAGAAATAGTCAACTTTCCACTTTCTACTCCTTCGAAACTCAATACATCAGCATCAAACTTAAATGTATATTGGAATCCTTCTACATTGCTCATATTCTCTGCATAAACAGGTACCTCCACTACACCTGACTCAAACTCAACAGCATCTACTGCCAATCTCAAGTTCTCTGAGCTTCTAGCTTCTGTCATATCCAATGACAAGTTTATATCTCCCATCTTTATTCCGTAGAAATCTACCACTACATCTTCACTTGCATTCACAGGTGTAGTAGTCATTACATTCTCGCCATAAGGCTTTCTTGCATTATCAAACTGGTAACCTTTGTTCACAAACATCCAAGCATCTCCCATATCTGTAATCTTAGCAAGTATCAATTTTCTCAATATCAATACGTCTGTAGAAGTCAACTTATCATCTCCACTTACATTAGCAGCAAGTAGCTTATAAGGATTATCTATTTTCTTCAATCCAAGTATATGCTTTTGTATCAAAACGATATCCAATGTAGTAATACCTCTCAAGTCTATATCATCTTTCTCTGGAGCAACTATATAATTTCTATTGGCATCAATCTCAAACTCATAAGTTCCATTAGAGCTAGTATTCGCAGGTGCCATTTCGCTACCTTGCAATTCTACACTAACATCTGACACAGGCTCGTTATTTATATTAGTTATTGAACCTGATAACTGTACCAATGGAAGAAGTGCAGGATCACATGCATTGTTATTATCTTGGAAATCTATATTTGTAACACAATAATCAGTAGTAGTGCTACCATCAGGGAGATGTGCAGTCACATACATCCTAACCTCTGTCAAATTACCAACAATAGGATCTACAGGATACCAATTATCATGTATAGTATCAAGACCACAGTAATAAACTCTACTGTTATCATCAGGATCTTCTGAGAATGAATATGTCAAATCATCTGAACAAGGATGTGATGAACCTACGCAACAATGCTCTACCCACTGTGGACCAACCTCTATCATTGCCCAATCAACCTTTCCATCATTGTTTATATCAGATGGCATCATCTCTACAACTATATGATCTATACATACAGGTGTAGGCTTCTTGCAGTTATTTACATTGAAGTAAGTATCACAAACCTCTATATTACCACATCTATCCCATACGTACCACACTATTCTGTGATGTCCTACAGGATATACTCTATCCGGATCAACAGCAACAGTACCACCTTTAATAACAGATTTGGCACCAAGAAAATCTTTTGAGTCTATGTCGAAAGAGCCATCATTATGTAAGTCTATCCTATATCTCCAACTCAACTCATCTTCCAGAGTACACTCATTCTTATCTTTAGCAGACATAGTCAACTCTATCTTTCCTCCGGAGCAATCTGCACTATAAGTACAAACTGACTTTTCTACACAGCTAGTTGTAAATTCAGGTCCTTCTGTATCGCTAATCATTATCACTTGGTCGTAAGTCCAAGTCAGATATTCTCCATCTTCTTCCTGACACCAGTCCATAACAGTCCACTTTCTTATCACTTTAGCACATATACCCTCTATCTCAAAATTACCATCATTGAATGTATATAAATAATCTTTGTAAGTAACACCAACTAATGCACAAGATCCTTGATCGTAAGTAGGATATCCGGTAATGTCGGGATGATAAGCGGCAGTACTATTAGGACATCCCTCTATAGTAACGTCCTCCGGCCAAACGATATCTTTTTTATCCTTATTGAAAGGCTTAGGATTGTAGAAATGTATCACTTGTGTACAAGAATCTACCTTCTTTCCTCCTTCCTCAATATAAAACTCTCTGTATATGTTACCGGTGTTACACTGATCTCTATCATCAATCTCCTCCAACTTAAGACTAGTGCTACAGTTATCCAAGGCATAACCATCTAGGATATTCATACTTTTCTTACGGTCTTCAATAGCACCAGGTACTTCACAATCTTTCAATATTTTATCATAAGGATAAACAAAAGTATCTGATTCTATCTTAGTAGTCTTTCTCTTATCAGCACCAACTACTACTGTTCCGAAGAATCTGCTCAAATCATCAATCTCGAAAGGATAATCACAAGGCACACAAACACTAGGTACACACTCTATGATATCCCCCGGAAGTTTATCCTGTACTTCGACTTGTACCATACAATCGTTATATCCTCCTTTACCATATGCTCTCATAACAACCACTATGTTGTTGTTAGGAATATCACTACAACAGAAGCGAACATAATCAGAGAAATTACCATCTTTCAATTCAAGATCATTACATACTACCAAACTATCCATTCTTCTTACCTTAATACTATCCAATTGACAATCGTCGTAAGAGCCACTGTCAAACTTATCTGCTGCCACTACAGCTGTACCGTCATAAGAAAGAGAAACTGTAGTAAACTGCTGACAAACAGCAACAGGCGGCGTCTTATCCTCCACTGTTACTTTCCAATCACAAGCAGTCTTATTTCCACATTGATCATAAGCAGTATATGTTACTGTATTTTCTCCATAAGGAAGAATCCTTGATACAGGCTTTCTTGTCTCAGCTGTATCAACAAAAAGAACAGGACTACCATATTGATTTTCAACAGAAATAGTCCAAACCACATGATTTCTACAAGAATCATACATCTCAGGAACAGGGAAAGTAAACATTGCACCACAATCTACACCGCCATTACTTGCCGGATCAAAACCGCCAAAAGTATTAGTCGCTATCACTCTATCTTCAGGACACGTAATATCCGGAGCTATATTGTCAGTAACCTCTATAGTCTGTATCTTGACATCAGTGGTTCGGTTATGATCCACACAAGTATTTTGCATTACAGTCCAAGTTCTAACAGTCTTCTCTAAGCAATCCTCACAAGTATTTACCTTAATATCCACATAAGTTGACATTAAATTACACATTGTGCTGCAAGAGTTGTCTAGTAAAAATGTATCTATCTCATCTCCTCTAGCTTTTTCTGCCTCTGTAGCATGCAAATCTTTATAATAAAGATAAGGCCATCCTGTTACATCAGGATCAAATGTACCATCACCTTTTTTGGCATCCTCAGCATCTTTACAAGATATTGACTTGTCTTCGTCCAAAGTCTTAACCAAATCATCTGGAAACACTATAGCCGCGTTGAATGTTCCATCTAGAACCTTAGCGGTATCATGATTAGTAAAATCACCCTCTGGAAGTGCTACGACTGTCATAACCACAGTACAAACATCCGAAGTATTACCTGCACCATCAACCAAAACATAATCCTTCTCGACTATTCTTATAACGTCGTCATCCAGACCAAGAGCAGCTGAACAATCATTAGTTGTAACAACCTCATTCGTAATTACCCAAGTGTCACCTGTACAGTCTACCAATGCAGTAGGCTTAGGAGGCGTATACGCCGGCTCTTCAAAGCACACAATAGCTACCTCTTTTCTACCACCAGGACAATCAATAGCAGGAGCCAATTTATCTACAAAAGAGACCTCTCCCATAGCGGAGTTAATATCATCTCCAGCTGCATTCACTGCCCAAACTATGACCATATATACCTCTCCCAACTCAATATCAGCAAGATCTACAGTAGGGTCTTCTGCCTTAGGCACAATCGTATCTCCCGCTTGAGTAAGAATAGCAATCTCAAAGTGATCTGCATCAGGACAGCCAACTCCAGCATCAGTAAGAAACATATCTGCAGTAAGATCTGCTTTACACTCTGCGTTTAAGGAAACATCCACTCTGTCATCCATCGCAAGTACACATTGAGCTTTCGCTTGGTTTAAATTAAATGTAGCCAACAAAACTGCCAGCAGCACCAGCCAGTTTCGGGCAAAATTCGGAATCGTAAAATTCATTTTCTTCATGAGAACCATTGTTTTAAGTTAAAAAATACTGTTATTAGGGATATACAATTCCACCATCATAAAGGAATATCGATCCCAAATAATTTTCTTTAAGTTTTGTTATAAATAAAATAATAAAAACATGCCGCCGACCACCAAGGTCAACAACGCCTACTATCACTATACATCTAAAAAAAGATGAACTCAAAAGGTTGGTTTTGTGCTACCCGACAACATACAAGACACACTGCTGTACACACAGTGCAAGCATATCCAAATGCCTACCGCAGCCCAAGCCGCGAAGAAAGGCAGGATACCCTCACGTCCAAATACAATTACCAAATACCACTTATGTAGTTTTCTCAGTTCGATCAATCCAATAACCCCAAAATATAATAAGTACAGCACACTAAAATGTCGCCAAAAAAAATGACGAAAACAAACTTCAGTGAAAACTATACCAATACAATATTGGAATCAAATCTAATATCTAATCTTACAGGTCGGTCTCCTAAAATAAAAAACGATTTACTCTCAGTACATAAATCCATTAAATATTTTAAGAATGTATAGTTTTCTTATTATCACAGTGCAAATATATGCTTAAAAAAAATATATAATATTAATTAATGTAGGTATTTTTTAAATTATTCTATTTTGCAATTTGTAATTTATTGATTATCAATATTAAATAAATTGAAGGAATTTAAAATATAAGAATAAAAGATTATATATAGCTAAAATTGACATATAAAAAACCTTTGAATAAGTATTAAAGGAACCCAAACTATGGACGATTTTTTCGTTATCAAAAATTTTAAATCCTCACAACCATAAGGTTGCTGTGGTTTAAAATTTCCTCTTGCCTCAAACTCGCCTCATATTTTGGGTTATTCAAAGGTTTCTATAAAAACCTTCGCAGCAACTACCTTATATCATTGTGATGATAAACCAAAAGTGGTATTTTAGAATTTAGGGCAAAAGCTCTTGTTTTGGTTCTATTAAGTATCTTTTTCCAAAAACTTCTTTTTCTCGTACTCATTATTAGTAAACTAGCCTTTTTGCTTTCTATAAAATCATTTATCTCTGAAATTACAGAATTATCTTTTTGCTCGTACAAAAATACTTTGAGGCTTTCCGAATCTACAAAACCCGATATTTTAGTTTCTTGATTTTTGGCAATAACATGCAGGTTGGAGTCATATCTATCCGCAAATGTCACAATCTTATCTATTGTATTTTCACAAATATCATCACAATAAAATATCATGTCACTAATGCCCTTGTAGTGTACATCAGGTGGAATTAGCAAAACAGGGCATTTGGCATTTGCAGCAATATCTGAAGATACACTACCGAACAATTTGTCAAGCAAACTATTTGTGCCGGTAGTCCCCATAATTATCAGGTCATAATCATATGACTTTTCCAACAAGGTCTCTTGAGTAAATCCAAGCTCTAAACTATTAGTTATCTCAAGTCCGTTATTTCTCTCTATACCTGCCATTAGAGCATTCATATTTTCTTTCACAACTTCGACCATGCCTGCCGAAGAATCTACAAACTCGGGAAGCACAGGATCGAAAGAAGGATTATACACATGGATTATTTCAAAAGAAGTATCTGTACCTTTATAAAGATCCAAACCATATTGTAGTGCATTTTTTGATACATTTGAAAAATCTGTAGGAACTAAAATTTGTCTCATTGTTATATTTTTAGAAACCTTTGAACAAGTATTAAAGGAAATCAAACTAATTGGCTACAATATTAAAAAATTATCTTTGCAAATAGATAAGTTTTTTAATAAAAATCGTTAGATAGGTAAAAAATTAAGGCTTAGGGGTATTCGTAATTGGACAAATTAGACCATTTTTGTACCTTTACGCATTGTGATTTGTGTTGTACACCAAAGCGATTTAATGTGGGCACGTTTGAATTTACATACTGAATTATACAATATTATTTATGAAAAAAATTATTACACTCGTTCTTATTCTTGTAATTACAGAATCTTTTGGTCAAAACTTTTGGAAAAAAGTCAATGATAACCAAGTACCAAACAGTAGGGAAATTGATAGAGGAGTTATTCCCGTCAAATATGCCACCAATCAGTTGGATGTGCAAAGCGTAGTAAATTATTTAAAAAATGCGCCAATTGAATTTAACAAAGAAAAAAAGTCTTTGCCATTGTATATACCTATGCCCGATGGCAGATACGAACTATTTGATGTGGTGTATTCTCCTGTGATGATGCCAAAGTTGGCAGAAAAATACCCTAACATCCGTTCTTACAAGGGTTTTTCAAGGGAACATAAAGATATGAATATAAGATTCAAGATAGGACCTAGAGGTTTTTATGCTTCAATTGCCTCCCCCAAGGGAAATATTTATATAGACCCCTTTGGTAAAGATGTTAGAGACTATTGTATCTCATATTTCACAAAAGACTATGTAGTCGATATAAGTGATATGAATTTGACCTGTGGCACCAAAGATGATCCTAGTCTTCTGCAAAAGCCTTACAATCCTGTAAGAGATACCGATATTTCTTTGAGAGAAGATGTGGTATGCGACTCCATACATCAATTGAATTACACATTGGCAATCGCCTGCACCGGGGAGTGGGGAGCGACTAGAGGTACAGTAGAAAAAGCGTTAGACGATATGAATACGTCTGTAAACAGGATTAATCAGATTTATGAAAACGAAGTGGGAATACATTTTATACTTCACGAAGATAATGACAAATTAATTTGGTTGGACGGCGATGATGATCCATTTAATAATCCTACAATGGGACACAAACTTTTAGGACAGGTTCATCAAGTCATATACAATACCATTGGCAATGACTTTGATATTGGTCATATATTTACCGTTAGATGCTCCGATGTAGGTGGCGTTGCCAATTTGGGTGTAGTATGTTCTAATGGAGCTAAAGGAAGAGGTGTAACCTGTCACTATAGAGACAATCTCAATTACATAGTAACAAACGTAACTTGTCATGAGATGGGGCATCAGTTTAGCGCACAACATACCTTCAACTATTGTGATGGGGAAAATGAATCCTCATATGGATACGAACCGGGCGGAGGAAACTCTATAATGGCTTATTGTGGACTATGTGGTGGTGGTAGAGACATCGATTATCCTTGTTTAGAAACTTTTCATGCATTTTCTATAGAGCAGATAAAGACTTTTAGTAGAGATTATAATGGGAAAAATTGTGCTGATTTGGTTTCAAAATCAAACACAGACCCGATTGCTTCTATTGATTATGAAAATGGTTTTTCGATTCCGATAGGGACTCCATTTGTATTGGAAGGAAGTGCTTATGACTGCGAAGACGATAATTTGACTTACTCTTGGGAACAAATGAATACAGGACCTCCTGCTACTCCGGGAGCCCCGATAGATAATTCTCCTCTTTTCAATACCAGAGAACCTGTTCGAACACCGGTACGTTATTTTCCTCAACTATCTTCTGTACTATCAGGACAAAAAGAAGAAAGCAATAATTCAGAGACTTTACCCACTTACTCTAGAGATTTAGATTTTAGGTTTTTGGTTAGAGACAATCATGCCAATGATGGAGGTACTGATTGGGTTGACCTGAAATTTTATGCTGATGGTACTGCAGGACCATTTGAAGTTACATATCCCCAAAGTACCAAATTACGCCAAATAGGAGATACTATAAATGTGAAGTGGAATGTTGCTAATACTGACAATGGAAATGTCAATTGTCAAAGTGTAAATGTACTGCTATCTATGGACAAGGGATATACTTTTCCTTACGTTCTAAAATACGGCACCCCCAACGATGGAAGCACTGTGGTTTTCATACCGGATATGGGCGCTGATGTGGATGAAAATGGCTTTAATGCAAGGATAAAAGTAGAAGCTAACGACAATATATTTTATCAAGTATCCAAATACAATTTTAGAATATCCGATAGAAAAGATACGACATTTGTATTTGATGTATCCAATGCTAACCGGAAAATATGTCTGCCTTTGGATTACGATATCAATATAACTACGAGAGGAGTCAATGGTTATCAAGATGACCTCAGATTTGAAATAATAGGTTTGCCGGAGGGCGTTGAATATAGTATTATCCCGCAAACGATTAAAACGGGAGAAACTGCCAAAATAGAATTCAATTTTGACAATTCTAATACAAATGGACACTACGAGCCAACTGTACTAGGAATATCTTCAAACGGGGATACTATAAAAAGATTTATGTCTTGGAATTTTTATTCCAATGATTATTCGAGTACCAATATTTTGAATCCTATTCCCGGCAATTCAGGTATTGGACAAAACGTATCTTTCAGGTGGAATAAGCCCGGAGGTGCAAGTTATGTCAATTTTTATCTATCCAAGAATCCCGGTTTTCCAGAAGATGAGACAATATCTGAACTTGAAATTTATGATACTATTTTTAGTCCTGAAGTTATACTAGATTATTCTACGCTTTACTATTGGAAATTGGAGTACAAAAATGGATGTGGCTTAGTACGAGCAGACACTATTTATACGTTCGCTACAAAAGCCTCTAACTGTAAAAATATAGAATCAGAAGACGATCCTGTTTTGATAAGATCTTCAGAGCCTGCACTTATGGGGATTGAGATTTCTGATGATGTAGATGTGACTGATGTAAATGTTTATTTCACAGGCAAGCATACACGATTTAGGGAAATTTCAGCATCTCTTATATCTCCAAGCGATACAGTGTTGTTATTTGGCAATAGAGGATTCAACTATCAAGGTGCATTTGATTTAGGTTTTGATGACCAAGCAGCTGATCGTATAAAGCAACCTCCCAAAGGTTTGTTTAAGCCGGATAAACCTTTGAGCAAATTCAATAATAAAAGTGCAAAAGGAAAATGGTACTTGCAAATAATAGATAATCAATCACAAAAAAGTGGAAAACTAAACACTTTCAAACTTGAGTTATGCTCAGATGCAGTGCTTGACAATCCTTACCTGGAAAACAATAATCTATTCAAAACAGCAATGAATAAAGCTTGGCCTATCAATAAAGATGCTTTGTTGGTAAAGGACAATAATAATACTGCTGAGGAATTGGAATTTACATTGGTAAGATTACCTAAAATATGTGATGTTTATTTGAAAGATGAAAAATTGAAAGTAGGAGATCGTTTTACCCAAGATGATATAAATCATTCGAGAGTAAAAATTCTCTATCAAGGAAATAGTGTGATTTACGATGACTTTGACTTCACAGTAGTAGATGGAGAAGGAGGCTGGATTGATGTTACCACATTCTATTTTGTCTCTGACGAAAAGGTAAATATTCAAGAGGTAATTTCACAATTCATTGATATATACCCTAATCCCACAAATAATTTGACAAGTGTGAGTATAGACCTTCCCGGAAATTATACACTAAAAGTTTATGATACTAAAGGACAAGTAATACTACTAGAAGAATTGTCGGGACAATCTGTTAAGAGTTTGAATCTATCAAATTTAAACTCAGGATTTTACTTTATCAATATATTCAATGAAAATTACAATTATACAGGAAAATTGATAAGAGAATAAGTTGAGGATTACATCAAAAATACCTATAAGAAATACTCTTTTGCACTGATACTTCAAAAGAATATGGTTATTTTTTTATTTGAGTAACCCAGGTAGCGAAATTGGTGCTATACTATTTGTACTTCACAAGTAGTATAGCTGTTTTTTATACTGTCTTATATGCGACAATTTATGGTTCAACTAAAGCTGCTGATAAATCATCGCTAAGCTAACTTATTGATTTCATCTTCTGTTAAGCCCGTCAATTTCATAATTATTTCCATTGACAAGCCTGCTTTTAATGCCTTTTTAGCAATTGCTATTCTCCCTTCTATCAATCCCTCTTGTTTTCCTTCTATTCTTCCCTCCTTTCTCCCTTCTATTAGCCCCTCTTCTTTCCCCTCTATTCTTCCTTGTTTTAGACCCTCTTTTCTTCCTTTTTCAAGATGGGTATTTTTAATATTAAATATATCTCTATAAGCATTCATACTTGCCTCATATTGTCTATACTCATTGGGCTCTAACCTTGCTATTTCTGCAATTTCAAATAATTTCAAAAATATTTTCTCTTTCAATTTGGAGGGGATTCTATCCAGTTTTGGGAGATTCTTCAAAACAAACATCCACTTGTCGAAACGTGTCTCCAACTCGCTTTCTGTCTTTGTAAATTTTGGCATCTCAAGATAAATATAGTGGAATTTATCATAAAAAACCTTTTTTGTCTCTTGCTCTGTCAACTTAACATCATGAAGATATTTATCTTTGTCACTTTCTTCAAATTCAAAATCCAAAATACCTATCGTATAAACAGACTTTAACCTAAAATCCCAATGTCGCCCCTTATTCCTAGCTTGTTCTTGTATTGGAAATGTAGAGTAAAATACCGTCCTGTCTTTAAAAAACTTCTGCTCAGCTTTTTGCATTTCTACGATAAAGCGTTCTCCTTTTTCATTGGTACAATATATATCGAAGATAGCCTTCCTATCTCCAACCGAAATTGGCAATTTATCATTTGGCAAATACGATAACTCTGTTATCGTACCCTCTCTATCTCTCAGCAATTCATTTAGAAAATCCAATAACAAATCTTTATTTGGCTCTTCGCCAAACAACCTTTTAAAACCATAATCCGTAAATGGATTTATATATTTTTCTTTAAAGACTGACATTTTACCCGTTTGCTACAAAGATACATTTTTTTGTTTTAAATCATTAACTTCTAACATTGAATATTAGAAACCTTTGAATATTACACCAAAGAAAAAGCCCCCCTTCTTTAACTTGAAGAGAGGCCATCCCAAAAACCGATTTTTCTTCGGCTTAACTAAGAATTACGGTTTTACTTTAGTATTACCATTTTCTTAGTCGCTGTATAATCTCCAGACTCTAGTCTGTAATACAATACACCACTCGCTTGAAGTTCCTTCTTGCTTATTGTTTGCGTATTATATCCCGCTTTGCCTGTTTCGCTTATCACTTTTACCAATTTTCCGGTTACATCATATACTGTCAATGTATATTCTGATGACTCTGGTAACTCAAAACCTATTGTA
>PDWI01010503.1_pt1 | contig 11184 bp, 12 predicted proteins | sample 1430891 | NCBI WGS metagenome assembly PDWI01 (sample SAMN01162508, study PRJNA174530) | Oral metagenome, whole genome shotgun sequencing project. | biome: Marine environment; feature: Marine mammal; material: Swab sample of the gingival sulcus; isolation source: swab sample of gingival sulcus... | reverse complement strand
ACAGGATTGTCTAACAAACCACTTGCAATCAAACCAGCAGGATGAGCCATATCCACCATAAATATTGCTCCAATTTCATCGGCTAATGCTCTCATACGCTTGTAATCCCACTCACGAGAATAAGCCGAAGCACCTCCTATAATCAATTTTGGACGCTCTTTTCGTGCCACTTCTTCCATTTGGTCGTAATCAACACGCCCTGTTTCTTCCTTTACATTGTATTCCAATGCTTGATACAAAATACCCGAACTATTTACAGGCGAACCGTGAGAAAGGTGTCCTCCGTGTGCCAAATTCAAGCCCAAAAATTTATCGTTAGGTTGTAAACACGCCAAAAGAACTGCCATATTCGCTTGTGCTCCCGAGTGTGGTTGCACGTTTGCCCATTCTGCTCCGAAAATCTTTTTTACTCTGTCAATTGCCAATTGCTCCGTTTTATCAACTTCTTGACAACCACCGTAATAACGCTTCGTAGGGTAGCCTTCGGCATATTTATTGGTAAGCACACTTCCCATCGCTTCCATCACTTGCTCACTGACAAAATTTTCAGATGCAATCAGTTCTATTCCTTTTATTTGGCGTTGTTTTTCACGCTCTATAATATCAAAAACCTCGTTATCTCTTTTCATTTTCTTAAATATTTACTTTTTACGTTTCTTCTTTTTTCTTACCGACCAACCAAAATGTCCTAACTCTTTTCCCAATCCGTAATAATGTCCGTGCGAATAACTAATTAGTTTGGCTTTTTCAAGGTCAAATTTATCGGTTTCAGGGTTAATAAATTCTGTTTTGGCCTGAACATTAACCACTTCGGCAATATTGAACATTAACCACTTCGGCAATAAACATATCGTGCGTTCCAAGTGGTTTAATCTCTTTTACTTTGCACTCAATACAGAGTGGCGACTCTTCAATAATAGGAGCATCAACCATCTCTCCTTTTACAGCAGTTAAATTCATCTCTTCAAATTTATTGCAATCTTTTCCACTTTTCACACCACACCAATCGGTTGCTCGCGCCAACTCTTCGTTGGTTAAATTTATCACAAATTCGCCTGTGCGTTTGATAATCTCGTACGAATGTCTGGACGGACGAACAGAAATATAGCACATCGGTGGATTGGTGCAAATCGTCCCTACCCAACTAACAGTAATAATATTGTACTCCTCTTTTGAATTTCCACACGATACCATTACGGCAGGAAGTGGGTACACCATTGTTCCCGGTTTCCACGAAGTGTGTTTGCGTACATTTTTTTCTTTGTTTTCTTTTCCCATAATTGAGTATATTTCTTTATCATTAACTATCTATTGAGACTCCTAATTGCTTATTATTTTTGAAGAAAACATTAAATATATAATATGGGGCTTCTTTTTGATGAAATGTTAATTCAAATCCCTCTGAACTAACAAAAATATCTATTTTTGAAAAATGTTTTTCTAGAGATACAAACTCCATATCTATATTTTCAAATTCCTCTTTTATTGCTTTTTCCGATTCTGATTTTATTTGTAATTCATTCTCCAAAGCATTTAATAAAATTAGTTTCTGTTTTTTATCAACTCCTTCTTTATTTCCATTAATATAAACAGAAATATTTGTATTTAAGAACTCTTTTTGAAACTTCCAAATAACCACATTATTTTTTATGCTTAAACTTTTAATATGACCAAAATCAGAATCAAGAACTGTTAATGTTGGTTTTCCAAATAATTTGCTAAAAAATCCCATATCTTATTTAATTTTTACTTCTTCCAATTTTGCCTCTTTTTCACAATAATGACATTTGAGTTTTATCTGATTTTCTTCGGATAAAATGATATGTTTGGTTAGAATTGGCTGATGATTGGTAATACAAGCAGGATTAGGACATACTGCCGTAACTTCAATACTTTTAGGTAGTTGTAAAGGACGTTTCTCTACCACTTCATAATTTTTGATAATATTGATTTTGGCATTGGGAACAATCAGAGATATTTTATTGACCTCTTCATCGGCAAAAAACTTATCTGCAATTTTAATAATTCCTTTGCTTCCCATTGTTTTACTCTCAAGGTTATTCCCAAAAGTAATCGTATTTTCACAATGTTGTAAATGAAGAATTGTAAAAACTTGAAACAATTTCTCCGACGGGATATGGTCTATCACCGTTCCGTTTTTTAGTGCTGCGACTTGTAATTTCTTTTCCATAATTATCATTCTATCATTCTGGTTATTATTGCTTGACGAACATACATACCATTTTTTGCTTGTTGGAAATAGTACGCTTTCGGACTGCTATCCACATCTGGAGAAATCTCATTCACACGAGGTAGTGGGTGCATAATTTTTAACGTATCTTTTGTATTTTTCAACATTTCATTCTTTAAAGTATAACTATTTTTAACCCTTTCAAATTCAAGCATATCAATAAAACGCTCTTTTTGAACTCTGGTAACATACAAAATATCGGCATCATTAAAATTATCGGCTAGTTGAGTACTTTCCGTATATTGAATGCCTTGTTTTTGACAAAATAATTTGTACTCATTCGGCATTTGTAACTCATTAGGCGAAATAAATTTGAAAGTAGGCTTAAAATGTGACATTGCCATTATTAACGAATGCACGGTACGACCATATTTCAAATCACCGACCAAACAAATGTTCAAATTCTCAAGTGTTCCTTGCGTTTTCAAAATAGAGTACAAATCCAACAACGTTTGAGAAGGGTGTTGATTTGAACCATCTCCTGCATTGATAATTGGCACAGGTGAAATTTCGGAAGCGTAACGTGCTGCTCCCTCCAACGGATGACGCATAACGATAGCATCGGCATAATTAGACACCATTTTTATCGTGTCGTGCAGTGTTTCTCCTTTAACAGAACTTGTTGTAGAAGCATCTGAAAATCCAATAATACGTCCACCCAGACGGCTAACGGCTGTTTCAAAACTTAAACGAGTACGAGTAGAAGGTTCAAAAAAGAGTGTCGCAATGACTTTTCCTGCTAATGAATTGCGATTAGGATTTCGTTCAAAATCAGATGCTAAAGCCAAGATGTCTAATATCTCATCTTTATCAAAATCTGTTATAGATACCAAATTGCGATGTTTTTCTTTCATATAGATAGTACTTTAGATTTATCGCAAATTTACTCACTTTTTTTGACTTAATCCCTAATTTATATAAACTTTTTAATAGATGTTTTTTGTAAAAACAAATAGGGTCTGTTACTAAAATTCCAGTAAACAAACCCTATCAATTGTTATAGACCCATTTTTCTATTGATTAAAAATGGATTTTGTTTTTGCTCTTTCTTTTTTTAGCAACTGTTTTAATTTTGCCAAAACGCCTGTTTTTTCTTTTGCTAAGTTATTCTTTTCACCTTTATCATTCTCTAAATTGTATAACTGTTCTTGCTTTTGGTTTCCTAACTCAATATCAACATACTTGTTATAAAACAGTCCATCACTTGACTCAATATATTTCCAATCTTGTGTGGTAATAGACAAAGTCTTTGCTGGGTTATTAGTAACGATATACTCTCTACCTTTTTTCTCTTTTCCAAGCAATACTTTAGAGAAATCCTTACTATCGGGAGCCGATTTTTCAGGTAATTTAGCCCCTATTACAGAAGCCAAAGAAGCAAAAAGGTCAACTTGTGAGAAAAGAGCATCATTGACTTTATTGTTCTGAATGCCTTTTTTCCACCTTATCATAAATGGGACACGTGTTCCTGCTTCAAAAGCAGAATATTTTCCTCCTCTAAATTGAGAAGAAGGCTTGTGATTTCCTAACAATTTTACAGATTGGTCTTTGTATCCATCATCTACCACAGGTCCATTGTCGCTTGTGATAATAATAATTGTATTTTCATCTAAACCTAACTTTTTAATTGTTTCAGCAATTTTTCCAACAGAATAATCCAATGAAAGAATCGCATCTCCTCTATACCCCATTCCACTTTTACCTTTAAAACGGTTGTGAGGCATTCTCGGAACATGAATATCATTGGTTGCGAAATAGAGGAAGAAAGGTTTCTTTTTATTATTGGATATAAACTCAACCGCTTTTTCGGTAATGATATCGGCAATATCTTCGTCGTGCCAACGTGCAGAATTCCCCCCTTTCATAAAACCAATACGAGGAATACTATCCACGATAGCCATATTATGCCCTTGTGATGGGTGTAAACGCAACATTTCCGGATTTTCTTCTCCACTCGGTTCTCCTTCAAAGTTTTTATTATAATCTACTTGAATTAAATCATTGGGGTCAAGATTATCTACCTTACCATTTTCAATAAAGACACAAGGCGTTCTATCGGCAGTAGCTGCCATAATATACGAATAGTTAAATCCGATGTGTGATGGATTGGGTTTTACTACTTCGTTCCAATTTTGTTTTCCTTTTTCGCTTCCTAATCCTAAATGCCATTTTCCCACAGCTGCTGTTGCATATCCATTGTCTTGGAAAAGGTCGGCAATCGTATAACGAAGCGTGTCAATGATTAAGGCATCATCTCCGTTGGCAATTCCAGTTCCTTCTTTTCTCCAAGGGTACATTCCCGTTAAAAGCCCATAACGAGATGGAGTACTTGTTGCCGAAGTACAGTGTGCATTGGAAAATTTCAAACTTTCATCTGCAATGGATTTTATATTGGGTGTATTGATTGTTTCTAAAGTATCCAACCATTCAATGTCTCCATAACCGACATCATCAGTTACAATAAGGATAACATTGGGTTTTTGTTCTGTTGATACACAGCCGGCAATAGCAAAAGGTACTGTTGCTAATCCCAAATGAACGGCTTTCTTCAAATTATTATTCATATTCAGTAGATTTAAAATTAACGGTACAAATATAGTAATTTTTTGAAATAAAAAAGTCCCACTTCTAAAAAGCGAGACTTTTTTGTTTTGTTATTTATTCTGATTATACAAAAAGCAGTATTAGAAGTTGTGCAGCCAATATTCTCAAAAACATTGTTAATGGATAAACAGTAGAATAAGCTACAGCAGGTTCATCATTTGTACTAATAGAAGTTGAATAAGCCAATGCAGGAGGGTCAGTTACACTTCCTGCCATTACCCCTATAAGTGTGAAATAGTTTAACTTCATCACTTTACGTCCAACAATTCCTATTATTAAAAGAGGAATTACTGTTATTAAGAAACCAACTCCAATCCAACTTAAACCATTATCAACTACAGTTTGTACAAATTTCTCTCCTGCTCCTAATCCAACACTTGCTAAAAACAAAGTAATACCAAGTTCCCTAATCATCAAATTGGCACTTTGAGTAGTATAGGTTGTTAATTTGAATTTGTATCCAAAACGCCCTATTAAGATAGCCACAATAAGTGGACCTCCTGCTAATCCAAGTTTTACAGGCATTGGAACACCTGGCAAGAAAACAGGAATACTTCCTAATAAAATACCTAAAAAGACACCAATAAAAATAGTAATTAATGGTGGTTCATTTAATTTTTTCAAAGTATTACCCATTAAACTTTCAACCTTTTTAATGGCATTTAATTCTCCCACAACCGTGATTCTATCTCCCACTTGAAGACTCAATTTCTTAGCTCCCAACAAATCAATACCGGCACGATTAATACGAGTTACATTTACATTATAGGCTGTACGAAGTCGTAATTCTTCTAATGTTTTACCATTTATCTTACTTTGAGTAACCACAATACGACGAGAAACCAATTGTTTTTCAGAAGGTCTCCAATCGTGTTCTACTTTTTTACCAAAAAATGCCAAAATAGCTTCTTCATCAATAGGTGACATAACTACTCGCAACAAATCACCTTTATGTAACACTGTTTCGGTTTGAGGAATCGAATATTCGTTATTTCTAAACATTCGAGAAGCAACAAAATCACGATTAATCATCTTCTTAATATTATGAAGACTCGCACCGTCAATAGAATCATTTGTCAATTCAATTGTTAAATAATTGGGTTGTTCTTTATCCGTATCATTTTCCAAAAGCTTCTTACCCTCTTCTTCAAGGTCAATTCTAAAAATTATACGCATTACAATAATACTTAAAATAATACCCACAATTGCCAAAGGATAAGCTACCGCATAAGCCGCTCCAATAATACTTCCATCTGCAGTTTGTCCTACAGCCTCCATCACTTGTTTATAAGCTTGTGTTGCTGCTCCAAGTCCCGGAGTATTCGTTACTGCACCCGACATAATACCTACCATTATCGGCATTTCTGCAACACCAAAGAAGTAAAATGCAATTGTCAAAAGAACTCCTAATAAAATTATTCCCATAGCCAATAGGTTCAACTTAATACCACCTCCTTTAAAGGCTGAAAAGAAACCAGGCCCTACCTGCAATCCAATAGAATAAACAAAAAGTATTAATCCAAACTCTTTAATAAAGTGAATTAAATGACCATCTACTCTAAATCCAAAGTGACTAACTAAAATACCAACAAACAGTACAAATGTAGCACCGAGTGATATTCCAAAAATTTTAATTTTTCCGGTTAATACTCCCAACGATATAACAAAAGCATAAACCAATACCGTATGAGCAACTCCGCTGTTAAAAAGTAAGTTATTTAACCATTCCATAACTTAAATAATTGTTGTTTTTTATATTAATAATTATCTCATTTTTTTTAGAAGTCGCAAAAGTACAAAATTCTACATCAACGAACAAAGTTTATTATGATTAATTCTAAATCGTACCATAATAAAATAAAGTCGATAAAAAACAATTAATTAAAAACGTTCTGAAAAATATGACTACTTTTGTACTTTGATATAATAAAGAAAACAATGAATACCGAACTCCAACTGATAGTATCTCCAAAAGAATCGGCAGAAGACAAACTGCTTTTGTTGATTATAGCCCAAAAACTTTCTATCGATAAAAAGAGAATAACAGGTTATAGAATACTAAGAAAATCGATTGATTCACGTTCAAAAAGAGTCAAGATTAATCTTTTACTATCTGTTTATTGGGATGAGCCGTTTCCCTCTATATCAATTACTCCACCCGATTACCAAGAAGTAACCCAAAGTGAATCTGTTATTATAGTAGGTTCAGGGCCTGCTGGATTATTTGCGGCATTGGAATTGATAAAACTAGGCATCAAACCGATTGTTTTAGAAAGAGGTAAAGATGTCAAAGAGAGAAGAAAAGATATTGTAGCATTAGACAAAAATGTTTCTTTCGACACTGATTCTAACTACTGCTTTGGAGAAGGAGGAGCAGGAACATTTTCAGACGGAAAGTTATATACCCGTTCCAAGAAAAAAGGACACGTAAAAACAGTCTTAGAAACATTCTACTTGCACGGTGCCAAAGAGAACATTCTATACGAATCACATCCACACATCGGTTCGGACAGACTCCCGAAAATCATATCCAATATGAGAGCAACAATCATCAAATATGGTGGAGAGATTTTATTTAACAAAAAAGTCAATTCTTTAATAAAAGAACAAAATAAGGTGGTTGGTTGCACCACTTCTGACGGAACAGAATATAGAGGTAAAGCGATTATTTTAGCAACAGGACACTCTGCAAGAGATGTTTACGCAATGCTTAATGAACAAGGGATAGACTTGGAAATCAAAGGATTTGCAATGGGAGTAAGAGTGGAACATCCACAAGAATTAATCAACTCGATTCAATACCATACGAAGAAAAAAAGTGAATATTTACCGTCAGCCTCTTATAGTTTAGTAACACAAGTGGATAAAAGAGGAGTTTATTCGTTCTGTATGTGTCCTGGTGGCTATATTGTCCCGGCAGGTTCTGATTCAAATGAAATTGTCGTTAATGGAATGTCAGCCTCAAAACGCAATTCACCTTATGCTAATTCAGGAATTGTAGTTGAAATACGCCCTGAAGATATTCCACAAGAATTTCACAAGGAAGGTGCTTTAGCAGGATTAAGATTTCAAGAACACCTCGAAACATTGGCACTTAGAAATAACGGTGGCAAAGGATTTACGGCTCCGGCACAACGATTAGTCGATTTTGTGAATAATCGACTTTCAGACACCCTTCCCCAATGTTCCTATCTACCGGGCGTTATTTCGTCTCCACTGCATTTTTGGTTACCTGATAACATAAAAGAGAAATTACAAAAAGCATTCGTCCATTTTAACAGAAAAATGAGAGGCTACCTTACCAACGAGGCAATTATTGTAGGGGTAGAAACACGCTCTTCATCTCCTATCAGAATTCCGAGAGATAGAGAAACTTTTCAACATATCAATACAAAAGGATTATTTGTAGCGGGAGAAGGTGCAGGATATGCAGGAGGTATTACCTCTTCAGCAGTAGGTGGAATTAATTGTGCAATAAAAGTAGCTGAAACAATGCAAAATGAATGAATTTTGTTCGTTCAAAAAAGAAAATAAGAAAAAATAACCTATTAACAGTAAAAAATATATCATATTTCTTTGAGGATTAAAATAAAACCCTTAAATTTGCACGCTCAAAATTTTGTATGTATCACTTTTAAATAAAGGAGGAATTTAACAATAGCTAGGCAACTTAAATTTAGAAAACACGGTAGAAGATTCAAACAGAATCCACATCGTATTAACGATGAGATAAAAGGCTTACAAGAAGTAAGACTTGTTGGCGATAATGTAGAACAAGGGATTGTTTCTTTTGCAAGAGCTATGCAATTAGCTGATGAATTGGAACTTGACTTGGTTGAAATATCAGCATCTGCCAACCCACCTGTGTGTAAGATATTAGATTATCAAAAGTTTCTATATCAGTTAAAGAAAAAGGAAAAAGAACAAAAGGCAAAATCAACAAAAATTGTAGTAAAAGAGATTCGTTTTGGACCACAAACCGATGACCACGATTACCAATTTAAGTTGAAGCACGCTATTGAGTTCTTAAAAGCAGGAAACAAGATAAAATCGTATGTCTTCTTTAAAGGACGTTCTATTCTTTTCAAAGACCAAGGAGAGATTTTATTGCTTCGTTTTGCCAGCGACCTTGAAGAATATGCAAAAGTTGACCAACTTCCTAAGTTGGAAGGCAAAAGAATGATTTTAATGCTTTCGCCATTAAAGACGAAATCAAAATAAAATAAATTTAATAAAATAAATAATAAACAAGATGCCAAAAATGAAAACTAATTCCGGTGCTAAAAAAAGATTCGCTCTTACCGGAACAGGAAAAATTAAAAGAAAACATGCTTTTAAAAGTCACATTTTAACTAAAAAAACTAAAAAGCAAAAACGTAATTTAACTCAAACAGGAGTTATTAATAGTGTTGATGCTAAAAACATTAAAGCATTACTTTGTAAATAAATTTAATTTTTAATCGAATGGATAGCTCAAAAGATTGTTAAAAACAACGCTATCATTCATAATTTTTTTAATCATGCCAAGATCAGTAAATCACGTAGCTTCACGTAAAAGAAGAAAAAGAATTTTAGCACGCACTAAAGGATATTTTGGTGCTCGTAAAAATGTATGGACAGTTGCCAAAAACACTTGGGAAAAAGGTCTTCTATATGCATACAGAGATAGAAAAAATAAAAAACGTACATTCCGTGCTTTGTGGATTCAACGTATTAATGCAGCAGCACGTTTAGAAGGATTTTCTTACTCAAGATTAATGGGTGCTTTGAAAAAAGCTAATATAGAAATCAACCGTAAAGTTCTTGCAGACCTTGCAATGAACCACCCTGAAGCATTCAAAGCAATTGTTGAAAAAGCGAAGAAAGCATAAAACAACAAACATAAAAACAGATAAAACGCAGTCTCTAAATAGAGATTGCGTTTTGTTTTTTAACAAACAACACTATCACAATTATTAGTGATAAAGCATAACAAAAAATCATTACAATAAGGGATTGATTTGAACTCATTTTATTCCTACTTTTGTCATAGTATAAATTTATACTACTGTAAATCGAATGAATGACTTTATATGTTAGAAATAATTAATAAAAATGAGAATGGTGTCGTTTTTAGATGCAAAAAATGCCAAAAAGTACACCTTGAATTCAACAATTTCAATCTTAATTTTTCAGCTAAAGAATACGAGCAGTTTTCTCATTATATACAAGAAATAGATGGGGAATATTGGGAATTGGTAAATAAGCATAGTCCTTTGAGAAGAAAAATATGTATTCCCATACGAGACGATTCAACTTGCATTGTACTAAATAAAGATGAGTTAAAACAGTTACAACAACTATTATCAACCAATTTAGAAACACCCATTACCGAAAAGTTAATTAATCGATTTACGCACTCACATCATCTAAATTAAATACGATTAATTACCTATGAAAATAAAAGAAAGCACCTCAATATGTGTAGCCTGTCCACCGTGTGGGAGCAGTTGCTCTTATCTCAACAATGAAGTTAAATTTATTATCTCTTCACAAAAGAAGAGAGTAGTAAAATTAAAATTTGATACTTCTTATGCTGTCTGTCAAGGCGAATGTAACAAAGAGTGTATGACAGATATAAAATTAGTTGAGGAAAAGCTATAAATGATTATTTACGATGATTTTCTAAGACCTCCTTCATCGTAATAAAATTGTAGTTTTTCTTTACCCAAAACGCAATCTCTTTTTCGTATAAATCACGTGCAGGAATACCGAGTTTTTTCTGCTTTAACTTTCTACGTAAAAGGTCAGAAAACAGATAGCCGATAAAACTATTGGAACGTTTTTGCGTTTTTAAGTTCAAGTTTTCTTCTGTTATCAATTCATTTGGATGAATAAGGAAATTTATCGGTTTGACCGTATTTTTGGTTTCTTGGAAAAGTAGATAACGAGTTAATTTTGTCAATGCAGGAGAGATACGCATAAATGTTCCAATATACGGAACAGCGAATGATGACACAGGAATTTCAAATAAGTCTAATTCGCCGATTCTTGACATATTCTGTTCTGAAACAAAATAGGGTGTTCGTGGTGCTTTAAGCCACGCTAATTTCTTTTTACTACCCAACGACATAAACATATCTATCCTTTGTGGTGCAACAGAACTATCAATTTTAAAACCCGATTCCACTAATGCTTTGGGGGTAAATTCATTTACTCTCAAAGCAGGAGCACGAAATGAAATAACCTCTTCTCCTGCAATATCTTCCAAAATCTTTTTTGCTTCTGTCAAATGATACTTTTGGTCTTCAAAAGACAAAACATCAAATGCTTTGTCGTGTTCGTGCGTC
>PDWI01009459.1_pt1 | contig 11184 bp, 9 predicted proteins | sample 1430891 | NCBI WGS metagenome assembly PDWI01 (sample SAMN01162508, study PRJNA174530) | Oral metagenome, whole genome shotgun sequencing project. | biome: Marine environment; feature: Marine mammal; material: Swab sample of the gingival sulcus; isolation source: swab sample of gingival sulcus... | reverse complement strand
GGATTTGGTGTTGAGTACCCGTTTTCAGTTTGGTTTCTTGGGATTATACAATAGAAAAATTGGTTTAACACCTTTTGAGCGTTTCCATTTGGGTGGCGACGGTCTGTCCGGTTACAACAATATAGACGGACGTGAATTAATAAGCATGCGTGGTTATAGCAACGAGAGTTTAACACCCGATTATTATAAATCTCGCGATGCACAAGGGGGTACCATTTACAATAAATATACTTTGGAGCTAAGATACCCTGTGTCTCTTAACCCCAGTGCTACTATATATTTTCTTACCTTCTTAGAAGCAGGAAATTGCTATCCCGACTTTAAAAACTACAACCCCTTTAGCATATACAAATCTACCGGATTTGGTGTGCGTGTGTTCTTACCTATGTTTGGTTTATTGGGATTGGATTGGGGCTATGGTTTAGACGATGTACCCGGCTTGCCCAATGCTTCAGGTGGTCAGTTCCACTTCTCTATCAATCAGTCAATAGATTAATGAGTTAATGTGACAATTTGATAATGGGTTAATGTGATGATATGCTAATGTGGTAATGTGGCAATGAGTTGGAAGACAGGAGACGGAAGTTGGAAGAGGGAAGCAAAAAGAGTTATTAGTTTTAAGTGTTGAGTTTTTAGTTGGTAATCCGCGTTTTTAATCCGTGTCATCCGCGTTCCAAATAAACAATTCAACCATTAAGGCATTAAGAAACCTGAAGAAATGTGACAATGCGGTAATTTGGTAATGTGCCAATGAGCTGGAAGATGGGAGTCGGAAGTCCGAAGACCAAAGTTGGAAGTGATTATGAATTGCTCATTACTAATTGTTAATTACTAATTGATTACAACCTAATACCCAAAACCTAATACCTAAAACCTATTATCACTTATAATAGTTTGGTATGGTTAATGTGGTTGGTAATAAGATGAAAGACTGAAGTTGGAAGCTGGGAGTCGGAAGTCCGAAGACCGAAGTTGGAAGTAAATTATAAATTACGAATTATGAAACGAAGTTCGGCGAAGCCAATTGTTCATTGCTAATTACTAATTATTAATTGATTAACGCCAATAGCTAATGGACAAAAGCTAATAGCTAACTAAAAAAACAAAAACATATGAAAAACATGATCAAAAAAATGGCATTATTGAGTATAGCAATCCTTGGCTTTACTTTGATGTCGCAAGCACAGAAGTACGCTTTTATCGATTCTGAATACATTCTAAAAAACGTACCTGAGTACCAAGACGCACAAAATCAATTAGACGAATTGTCAGAGTCTTGGCAACAAAAAATAGAAAAGAAATTTGCAGAGATTGACGATTTGTATAAAAAATACCAAGCCGATGCCGTATTGTTACCTGCCGATATGAAAAAGAAGCGCGAAGATGAAATTATCAATATGGAAAAAGCGGTGAAACAATTTCAACAAGAAAAGTTTGGACAAAATGGCGAATTATTTAACAAACGTCAAGAGCTTATCAAACCTATTCAAGATAAGATTTACAATGCTTTGGAAGAAATAGCCAAAAGCAAAAACTATTCTTTTATTTTTGATAAAGCCAGCGGCACTACTATTATGTATGCCAACCCCAAATACGATGTTAGCGACGACGTATTAGACGAGCTGGGTTATAGTTTTAATACCAGACGAAATAAGGAATAATATATAAGAAAAGCCTATATCAAATGTATAGGGAAGTCTTGTCAGACCTCAGAGGTTTTAAAAAACCTCTGAGGTCTTTTTTTTCCTTTCATGTTTTTCAAGTATATTTGCACCAACAAATCACTACTATTAATGAGAATCAAATCAACACTTTTCATCTTCTTGCTATTTGTGGTATCACAAACCTATGCACAAAACTGTATTTTGAAAGGTGTAGTACGGGATGCACAAAACAACGAAAGTGTGCCTTTTGCCACTGTAAAAGTATTGGAGGGTACACAAGCTGTGGTATGTGATGCTGAAGGCAATTTTGTTATCAACAACCTGAAACCCGGCTATGTGGTATTAGAAGTAGCTTCTATAGGCTACAAAACACAACAAAGCTACGAGATTTTGGTAAGCAAGCGCCAAGTAGCTTTTGTAGAAATAGATTTGGAACCACAGGCCAATATTTTGAAAGATATAGAGGTGCGTCCTTCCAATTTTGTAAAACGGGAAGAAGCCCCTGTATCTATGCAAAGCATTGGTATCAAAGAGATAGAAAACAATCCGGGTAGCAACAGAGACATCTCCCGGGTTATCCAATCTTTTCCGGGTGTGGGTTCTACCCCTGCCTTTCGCAACGATATTATTATACGTGGCGGCGGTCCCTCAGAAAACCGTTTCTTCCTGGATGATGTAGAAATACCCGTGCTCAATCACTTTGCTACCCAAGGCGCTTCGGGTGGTCCCGTGGGTATTATCAATGCCGATTTTATTCGCAATGTAGACTTTTATTCTTCGGCTTTTCCGGCAGCTAAATACAATGCGCTGAGCGGTGTGCTCGATTTTAAACAAAAAGATGGTAATAAAGACCGCGCCAACCTGCAATTTGCCGTAGGCGCCAGCGAAGCTTCTTTTACTGTAGATGGGCCTTTGGGCAAAAAAGCTACCTATGTGTTTTCTGTACGCAGGTCGTATCTGCAATTTCTGTTTTCAGCTATTGGTTTGCCCTTTTTACCCACCTTTAACGATTACCAACTCAAAACCAAAATCAAGTTTAACAAAAGAAACCAGTTGAATATCATTAGTATAGGCTCTTTAGATTTTATGAAGATAAATAAAAGTTTGGAAGACCCCAGCCCTTCGCAACAAGCTATTCTCAATTCTATTCCGATAAACAACCAATGGAGTTATACCATTGGCGGTGTGTATAAGCACTTTTTTAAGCGTGGCTACCATACGGTAGTAGTGAGTAGAAATATGCTCAACAACGAGTTGTACAAATACCCCGAAAACGATGAGAGCAAAGACCGTAGTTTTGATTACACCTCTGCCGAGACCGAAAACAAACTCAGATACGAATACCATTTGCTGCACAACGATTTTAAATATGTGTTGAGTGCCAATTTGGAATCGGCCAATTATAGCAATAGCACCCATCAAAAGTTACTGATTGCAGACCAAGTGATTGATTTAAAGTATAGCAGCTCACTGGATTTGTTTAAATACGGTGTGTCTGGCCAAATAACACGTCGTTTTTTCAACAAAAAGCTTTTGACCTCTCTTGGGGTACGCTTAGATGCTAACAACTACAACCAACAAACAAAAAATCTCTTAGACCAGTTTTCGCCCCGTGTGTCTTTGTCTTACGATATAGCACCTAAGCTGAAACTCAATGCAGCAGTGGGCAGGTATTTTCAACAAGCAGCTTATACCACCTTAGGCTTTAGAAACAAACAAGATGAGCTGGTAAATAAAAACCATGCAAAATTCATTGGCTTAAACCAATACAATATAGGTATAGAAAAGTTTATAGGCAAAAACGTGATGCTGTCTGTAGAAGGTTTCTACAAAGACTATTTCAACTATCCCATAGATGTGAATACAGGCTCGAGCCTGGCCAATCAAGGCGCCAACTATTTTGTGTTTGGTGGCACAGAAGTAGATTTTACAGGCAAAGGCGAAGCCTATGGGGTAGAACTTTTGAACCGTATCAACCTCAAAAGCTTTTCGCTTTTGGCTTCTTATACCTTTTTCAGAAGTCAGTTTACCAATATCAATGGCCAATACGTAGCCTCTGCCTGGGATAGCAAACACCTATTGTCTATTACCGCCAGCCAAAAGCTAGGCAACAACTGGCAAATAGGTGCCAAATGGCGCTATGTAGGCGGCTTGCCTTATACCCCCTACGATCTGGAGAAGTCATCCAACACAGCTATTTGGTCTGTAAACCAAGGCCCCACACCCGACTACGATCGCTTAAATGCAGCCCGCAACGACGCCTTTCATCAGTTAGATTTGAGGGTAGACAAGCTCTTTTTCTTCGACAAATGGTCGTTGATGGTATATTTTGATGTGCAAAATGCCTACAACTACAAAAGCCAAAGCCAAAATATCATCACACGCAAGAAAAATAGCGATGGCTCTTTGGTGACCACCAACAATGGTCAAAATTATGTGCTGGAAGCACACGAAAACAAACAAGGTATTGTGTTGCCCGCGATAGGGATTATGGTGAAGTTGTAGGAAAGGGTAATAATTGTGAAAAAATTGATTTAAAAACTATTGAACAAGTAATCGAGGTTTCTATATAATATTTATTAATTGATACAAATACAACCTTTTATGGGTGGATAACAAGATATGTTAACAGTTATTCTTGCTCGAAAAGCAGGTTATTTAATAGCAAGTCTAAAAATACACATATCATTTCGACAGCTTTTCAGAATCAAGTTTGATATTTGTAATATCGTGAACTTCAACTTCTAAACATTTAAATTTTTTAGGGTTAAATATAGCTATATTAGTACCTTCTGCATACAATGAGCTTTTAAATTCAATACCGTCAAACCCCATTGATTTTATTAACTCAGAAAGGTATTGAGTTGGTAAGTAATCTAATTCGCTATCGTTTCTTCTTCTTGGTTTAGAAAGTTCTTGTTCTAATTTATCAATAAAAGAGCCATGTATCATTACCTCCTCTAATGACTCTAACTCGGCAAGTCTAAACACATCATAGGTATAACGGCTCAAATTTACGACACTTATGTTTTCTTCTAACCTAAATGTGCCAACTGTAACATAATCGAACAAACTTGCTCGCACCTCGTACAAAGTTGTTGTTATATCACTTGCCAAATAAAGGTAAGAAATACCATTAGGATTTGCTCTTCCACTTTTTGCAAGTTCATTTGGAGGGTTGCCCATTTTTTCAATGGGGTAACCTTTAGGATTATCACTAATTCTTGCTCTATAGTATTTTTTGCCTTTTGGTAAATCTTTTTGAAAATGTTTAAATAATGATTTTAATTTTTCCAAATCCAATGGGTTTTTCAAATGGAATCTATTTACCGTTTTTATTTCTTCAGAAAATCTATCCCAAGAAAGAAAAAGTGTTTGATTTATATCATCTTCAACTTTGGTGTTGTGAAACCTTAATTGCACAGGTTTGTTTAGTAGCACTTGATAATCAGTAATATCATCTTTTATTATTTCGGCAATAAGTTGTTTTGCATTATTGGTGTCAAGCAACTTTTTAGTAAATACTTTTTTATGGAAATCTGACATTATCTGAACATCCAAAGGTTTTCCATTTGTGTTGTCAACCTCATACAAATCAATGATACCTTTGAAAAAAGGACTGAGCTCAGAAGATTCGTAAATAGCGACATCTTGCGATTTGCAAAAATCACAATTACCTATCGTTTTGTTATTCAAAATGATAGAATTTATGTATTGACTCTCAAAACAATTGGTACAGCAATTCATATCAAATTAATTTCACAACTAAATGTATATGGTTCATTAAGGACAATTTTTTTAATGTACCCAAGCCCGGGAAATGTCCATTTTGATGATATTCTCTGAATATTGGTATTGCAATAGAATCGTAGTTTGTGCGATTGCACCAATCAATCAGTTTGTCTAAAGCTTCGGCAAATTTTCCTCCAATATCCGACTGGTCGTCATTAGAGTCCGAAACAAAGTGTTTTATTCTTATTCTATTTGTTTCAGCTTCTGCATAAGACAAATGAATAGCTACAGCATAAGGTAAAAAACCTGTCTCCGAATATTCTGCTCCAATGGAAAGATAATCTGAAAATCCCTCAAAACCTTCTTCTTTATAATACAAATGTTCTTCTGAAAAACTACTTTCATCCACCTCTAAATAGTCAGCGTTTTTTGATTGTGCTTTAAAATAATCATCAAGTTCTACACGTGTGTTTTCTTTAAAATTTCGGTGGTATCGTTTACTTGTATATGATAAGTTGATTACATTATATTTTATTGTAAAATGTTGTTCGTAAAGTTTAAAGAGATCTACAATATTATCAAAAGCAGCATTATGGATAATGCTCAATGCAGGAATTATTTCTGCATATTGCTGTAAAGTATCTAGAAGTTTTGAATGATTTGCATCTGTCATTTTATCATGAAAAATAATCCCAACTTGATAATTTTTACTATCCCCAACTGAACTTTTAATAGTGCTAAAAATTCGTTCTGTATGTTTAAATGTTCCAACTTGCGGATTCACAACAATAGTAAAATTCACATCGTTACTAATCAATTCACGTAAAGTGGTTTTTAATGTTGAAGAATCCTTTACAGGTTCAATAATTGGTGATACTTTTGTTTTATTTGGAGAAAGGACAGGTTGAGCCAATTCTCTAATCCCAATCAACTCAAACTGCTTACCTCTTATATACGGTTGATACATTGGTTATTATCTTTTAGGAAATTATATAGATTATGATATTCTTGTTCATTAAAGTTTAAAGAATTACAGATGTGTTTTAATTCTTTTGGCGTATTTGATGATTTAAGTAAATGAGGACTAAGTAGCTTGCGTGCTTTAAGTTTATTCATTACTTGTTTTTGAAATTCAACAATATCTTTACTGGCTAATAATTTGTAACAAGCCTTAAAGATTTGTGTGTTTGGCACATCGGGAATAACATAAAAATTATCAGCTACTAAATCAAGATATTCCTGTTTTCTTAAAATCTTAAAGATTGTATCAAAGTCGAATAAAGACGTATTGTTATTCGCCTCTTTAATTGTTTTTAATTTGTTTTTAGCATCAAGTACAATAATACCAATATTAGTGTTAGCATATTCAACACTTAACTTTTCTGCACTTCTTTCATCTGTAACCACAAAAACCTTATCTGCAAATTTCTGGTAATCGTTAAGTTGTTTTGATAACTTGGTAAAATCATCAAGCTCAGTTTTTATTTCAAAAACACGTACAGACCCATTCAATAGAACCAAATCTGCTTTTGAACTTGCTATTTTAAATTCATTTAGGGTTAATGTATCTTTAAGCCCATACTCTTTGATAATATCAAGAAACAAATGATTCTTATAAATATATTCACACCTATATTTCTTTTGTAATATTTTGTACAGAGATCTGATAATATCTAAATTTGTAGCGCTAGAACTTAGATTAAGATATTTAGCCGTTTGCTTTTTAAAGAGTGTAGTATCCCCTTCTCGCACTATCTTTTGAAACATAGGCGGTGAGAAAATCTGTGATAATACTCTTATATTCTGTACTGTACTCATAATCAATTGTCCTTTGCAAAGATAAGCATTTACAAATAACTTATACATATCTATTAATATTTTCTTTTTAGTGAAGCATTATACATACAAGTAAAGCTTAATTTCCAACAATATTAAATTAATAAACAATAGCAGTTGGGTTATATATTTTGAGATGCTTATATTTTCTGGAAAACTTATTGTAGTTTCCATTTTTTATTTTATTTTACCCACCAAAAACACCTTATGACTAAGGATGTAACCAAGTTTGAAATCAGTTGCTTTCTACTTTACTAATGCTTACCCTATAATCAATAACTCTCCTTATAAAAAGGATATCATAGATAACCCCTACCTCACTTCGTCCTTATTGCAGCTAAATACTAACAAACTCGAAACAGATCTATTAGCTAAACTTTTTTTAAAATATTATTCATTAAATATTATTTTATTTTTCGTAATTTAGCAAAGAAGTAAACTTACAGCTTACAAGAGCTGATACATTAAGCTTTATTATCTTATAGATAATAAGATTTTAATATAAACGAAAAAAATAACAAAAAACGCAACTAGCTAATAAACAATCCTATAACATAGATATTACGAGGAAATTCGACAATTTTCTACATCATGGCATCATCCCTAAAGACATTGACCCTTTAATATTTGATTCGTGGGTTCGTAGTAGAGACTACAACATAGATCCTACTTATGCCAAATCTACAAAACTGCTTTCTAATCAAGAGATAAGGCATAAACTTCTCAAAAAAGAACAATACATTAAAATTAGCCATCTGTATATGAAAGATATTCAATTTTTTCTGAGAGACTCAGGATATTTAATCTATTTAACCGACGAAGATGGCTATATAATAAGTTTAACAGGAGACTTTAGCACCATTTCTGATTTAGAAAAAAATTTTAATTTTAAAGTAGGAGCTTCATGGCACGAAAATACTATTGGCACAACAGCCGTTGGAGTGGCTTTAAACAACCAAATAAGCGTACCATATATGTCTTCCGAAAAATTTTGTTACGACTTAAGAACCACTTCTTGTTGTGCAACTCCTTTAAAAAATGCAACTGATGAATTAATAGGCTGTATAGGAGTAGCAGCCAATTTTAAAGACATGAATCGCAGTATCTTCGGTATTATATTATCGGCAAAAGTAGGCATAGAAAATCAATTAAGATTACAACAATATCATAATAAATTTGCCGTATTAAGACATTACTATCGTTCTGTATTTAATTCTGTATCAGATGCTATTATAACCATTGATAATTATGGTGTAATATGTGAAATAAATGCATGTGCCGAAAAACTCATTAATGAAAAAGCCAAAAATATAGTTGGCAAAAGAATAGAAGACATCTTAGATTTTAAACCTGTATTACGAAACTTATCCGGTTATTTCAATACCAAAAGTGCTTCATTATCCAAACAAAGTAAATACAGGATTTTAAAAGATATTCCTAAAACAGATTTAAAAGGAAGACCTAATGGAAGAATTATTTTCCTAGCCTCAAGTCACAAAAAAACAAATCTATAAATACTAATATAACCCAAACAAACACCTATACATTTAATGATTTAATAGGAAACAGCACGGTGTTTACACGCTTGAAAACACAAGCTGTTCGTGACCCCAATGTATCATGTGTATACGGTTCTATTTGTCCTACTTCTGTTACCGATGTAAATGCTGTAACCGATATTTATATCGATATTTACAAAAAGAATAAGCACCTAGGTAAACCTTTTGTAATGGAATGCCAAGGGGGACAAGAGTGTTACGATTCAATTATGAAATTGAGAGAAAATGGCATACCCGCTTATGCTACTCCCGAACAAGCTTTGAATGCAATAGTAGCACTACGGAAGTATGGCAAAATTGCAGAAAAGTTTCGCAAAAAATAGTTGATAAATACGAATGTAGAACCTCCATAACGTTCTCTGGAGTCACATTCTAATTTAGAACCTGTAAAAACGTATTGACAATTGTATTCCTCAACTAATTATTTGCAAACATAGACTATTTCCCTAGGAATATTCAAAAGCTTCGTTTTTGAAAACGAAGCTTTTTTTAATTAACAAATCCCAAAACAACTTATAACTGTACATACATCTCAAACCAAGAGCACAAATAATATAAAAAACTTTGGAGGTATATTTTGCCAAAACTTACATAAAACTATTAATAGCAGATACCAACATATTAATAGCCACTGTATTATTGCCGCCTTGGGGCACAATAAGATCGGCATAGCGCTTGGTGGGTTGAATATAAGCTTCGTGCATGGGTTTTACCCAATGACTATAATGTTCCAAAGTCTCTACACAACTTCTTCCCCGCTCTTCCATATCACGCTTGATAATACGCATCAAACGGTCGTCTGCATCTGCATCTACAAACACTTTTAAATCCATTTTGTCTCGCAAAGCAGTATCTGTCATTACCAAAATACCTTCTATAATCAAAACCTTAGAAGGCTGAACTTCTATAGTTTCTTTACCTCTTGAGCAAGTTACATAATCATAAATAGGCATCTGAATAGCATGTCCCTGCATTAGCTTTTCTATATCGGCATTGAGTAATGTAAACTCAATAGAATCGGGATGGTCAAAATTAATCTGTTTGCGTTCCTGAGCACTCAAATGCCCATTGTCTTTATAATAGGCATCTTGCGAAATCACACTTACCAAATCACTATCCAATGCCTCCTGTATTTTTCTCACCACTGTGGTTTTGCCAGAGCCTGAGCCTCCCGCTATTCCTATAATTAACATACTGCCTATTTTTGTGTACAAATATAGCTTAATTTCAAATAGAAGTCCGCACAACATCAAAAATCTATTACCTTTGCAAAAAATACTGCACAAAATGCCTCAAGAACAACATTTAGAAGACACACTTACACAACAGTCAGAAGAAAATATACGCTCTCTTATTTTACACAACGACGATGTAAACACCTTCGATTTTGTAATTGAAAGCTTGATAGAAGTATGCGAACACGACCCTATTCAAGCCGAGCAATGTGCACTCACGGTACATTTCAAAGGCAAATGCGAAGTAAAAACAGGCAGCTACGAAGAGTTACTTAAACCCTACAACCAGTTGCAAAGCCGGCAACTTACCGTTAGTATTGATTAATGATAAGCAATAGGTGATAAATGAGTAGGTATAAAGAGCTAGATACTGTTGGGGTTTAACTGTATTAGAGATATTGAGTTTATGTGATATCGCCTATTACCCATCACTAATCTCTAATTCCTCCTGTGAGTGCACGCACCAGTTTAAACTCGCTAAAAAATTCACCCAAAATAATTCTAATCATAGTATAGACAGGAATAGCTGTTATCATCCCTATGATACCTGCCAAAGATCCGGCCATCAAAATCACCACAAATATTTCTAAGGGGTGCGCCTTTACAGAATTAGAATAAATAAATGGTTGCAATATTATATTGTCTATTAAATTAGCCACTCCAAACACAAGTAAAACCTTCAGACCTACCAAATAAAAATCTGCATAGTGTCCCATACCTACATCACCCACCATGGCTACTATACTACCCAAAGAAGCCCCAATAATAGGTCCCAAATAGGGTATCACATTAAAAGTTCCACCCATAGCCCCTATTAATACGGCACCGGGCACACCAAGTATACTCAAACCTATAATAAGGAGCGTAATCATACAAGAAATCTCTATCAAAACACCTACAAAATAACGAGATAACAAATGTTTGGTCTTTTGCATCACATTGCGTACCTTATCTGTATAAGCATTGGGCGTGAGCAAAAGAATAAGGTTAGAAACCATATTGGCATCTTTCAATAAAAAGAAAGCCATAAACAAGACCGAAAAAACCCCCATAAAAAAACTACCGGTAAAATTTAGAAGGAATTGCGCCACATTCTTAAAGGTAGCCATATTCACCAATTTAGTCAAATTACTTTCCAAAATCTTATCTAATTTCTCA
>PDWI01009458.1_pt1 | contig 11184 bp, 9 predicted proteins | sample 1430891 | NCBI WGS metagenome assembly PDWI01 (sample SAMN01162508, study PRJNA174530) | Oral metagenome, whole genome shotgun sequencing project. | biome: Marine environment; feature: Marine mammal; material: Swab sample of the gingival sulcus; isolation source: swab sample of gingival sulcus... | reverse complement strand
ACGTAGGAATCTTACGGCTTTTGCTATTTAACCCGCGTTAAGATACCTACGTCACTACGTTCCTCTGTATGACAACGCGGGTTGACTGAATAGTTACATTTAGTTTATTATATGTTTTCTATTCTTAAGATAATATTCGATTCCTGAAATTGCCGTTAGAGCAACAGAAATATAAAACAAAACTAGCGCTATCTGTAACATCATATTAATCTTAAAAGCTCCTGCAGATAAAATCATAATAATAGCTATCATTTGCGTTGCCGTTTTCACCTTACCTATTTTTCCAGCAGCAACTACTACACCTTTTGCTGCAAGCACTGCACGCATAACACTGACAAAAAGTTCGCGTCCAATAATAATCACAACTGCCCATGCGGGAACGATATGCAATTCGACAAAAATAATCAAGGCAGCCGCAACTAAAATTTTGTCAGCTAATGGGTCTAATAGTTTCCCCAAGTCCGATATTTGATTCCATTTACGTGCTAAATATCCATCTAAAAAGTCTGTTAGCGAGGCTATAACAAAAATAGTAAGCGCCAACCAATCCATTCCATTTTGCAAAAAAAACATAAAAAAAGGCACTAAAATCAGTCGGGAAACAGTTAATTTTGTTGGGATATTCATACTAATTCTCCTAATAAGTCATATTCTAAAGCATCATTGAGCTCGACATTGACAAAATCGCCTATGTCAAGTTCTATCGTTTTATCACAGTGTATGTAGATAATACCATCGATTTCTGGTGCATCAAACTTACTTCTACCAATATAAATACCATCTTCGACTTTTTCTTCTACTATTGCCTCCAGCGTTTGTCCAATTTTTGCTAGTAATAAGTCTCGCGATATTTGCATTTGTTTTTGGTATAAACGGTCGTGTCTTTGCTCGGCAATTTCAGCTATTACTTGATTGTCGAAGGTGAAAGCGGGTGTATTTTCTTCCGGTGAATAACAAAATGCACCTAACTTGTCAAAAGGATATTGTTCAATAAAATCGAGTAATTGTTCAAAATCTTCTTCTGTTTCATAAGGAAAGCCGACAATAATCGTCGTTCTAATCGCATAATTATCACAATATGTTCTAATGTATTGCATTACCTTTGTGATTTGTTCTATGGTACAGTTTCTATTCATTTTTTTTAGTATTCTATTACTAGCGTGTTGAATTGGAATATCAAAATAATTGATAACTTTGGGCAAGGCTGCAATACTTTTAATCATCTCTTCCGTTAAAATATCGGGATACATATATTGAATCCGTATCCATTTTAAATCTTCTAGTTTTGACAATTCTTGTAAAAGCTCAATTAGTTTATATTCTTTATATATATCAATACCATAGCGCGAGGTATCCTGAGCGATTAAAATTAATTCTTTTACGCCATTGTTGACTAAATACCGCGCTTCCTTCAGTATCGCTTCTATTCTACGTGAACGGAATTTTCCACGTAATGCGGGAATAATACAGTATGTACAGCGGTTATCGCAACCTTCAGCGATTTTAAGCGCCATCGTTTTTGTTCCTTTTTCTATATGCCGTGGTAAATCTTCAGCGATAATTCTGTCGACATCTTCCGTATTGGAATAGACATTTTTACTATCTTCCAAGAGTGGTATAATAGAAATAATATCCTGAAAAGTAGTTGTACCGACAAAGGCATCAATTTCAGGTATTTCTTTTTCTAATTCACTTGCATAACGCTGTGATAAACAACCAGCGGCAATTAAAAAACGACAATTAAATTCCTTATAATTCGCCATATCGAGTAGCGCATCGATCGATTCTTCCTTGGCATCATTAATAAAGCCACAGGTATTGACAATAATAATCTCTGCATCCTCTGGGTTTTCCATACGCTGATGTTTTTTATCTAATAAGCCAATCATAATGTCAGAATCGACAATATTCTTCTCACAACCAAGCGTTTTTATATAATATTTGTAAGCCATTACTCTCCTTATTTATGTGTTTTTATTATCTATTGCTCTATATTATCTAGCTCAGCTATGGTCATCAAAACTTCACGCGGTTTAGACCCCCTCGCCTCACCGATAATACCCCGTTTTTCTAATTCATCTATCATTCTCGCCGCTCTATTATAGCCAATCCTAAATTCTCTTTGTAAAAGAGAAGTCGATGCTTTTTGTTTACGAACAACAAATTGGATAGCAGCACTTAATTTTTCGTCATCATCATTATTATTTTCTGCTGTACCGAATTGTGTCACATCATCAAGCGAAATATCGTCATACTGCACGACCTCGCCTACTTCCCCCTTGACGTGATTGACCAATTTTTCAACTTCTGATTCGGAAATAAAAGCCCCCTGAACGCGTGTTGGTTTGGCAATTCCTGCTGGTGAATAAAGCATATCACCCTTACCGAGTAATTTTTCAGCACCAGACATATCGATAATCGTGCGCGAATCAATTGCCGAAGATACAGCAAAAGCAATACGCGATGGAATATTCGCCTTAATTACACCAGTAATGACATCAACTGATGGTCTTTGTGTAGCGACGATTAAATGTATTCCTGCCGCCCGCGCTTTTTGGGCTAGACGACAAATTGAATCTTCTACCTGCTTAGATGCCGCCATCATTAAATCTGCCAACTCATCGATAATAACAACTATTCTCGGCATTAAATCGCCTTCACCTGCCAAGACAATTTTATCATTATAACCGATAATATCTCTTACCATTTGCTCAGAAAAAACGTGATAGCGTCTTTCCATTTCTTCCACAGCCCAAGTCAAAGCGATAGAAGCTTTTTTCGGGTCAGTAACGACGGGCAAAATCAAATGCGGTATATCATTATAGACATTTAATTCAACAACCTTAGGGTCTATCATTAAGAATTTTACTTCATCTGGTTTTGCATTAAGTAAAATACTGGAAATAATCGTATTCACGCAAACCGATTTACCAGAGCCAGTTGCACCAGCAATTAACAAATGGGGCATAGTTGCCAAATCGGCAACAATAGGTGCCCCTGAAATACCCTTACCCAAGCCAAAACGAATTGGCGATTCTTGTTCTTTATAAACGGCGTTATCGACAACATCGCGCAAGGTAACAAGCGATGTTGTTTTATTCGGAATTTCTATGCCGACAGCAGCTTTACCTGGAATTGGCGCCACAATTCTAACGCTAGTTGCCGCTAGATTGAGCGCAATATCGTCGGATAAATTGACAATTTTGCTAACTTTTACCCCAGCACTAGGTTGTATTTCAAAACGAGTAATCATTGGTCCACGACTGACCTGTTTTACTTTGGCGTCAACCTTAAAATCAAGCAAGGTTTGCTCCAATAGAGCCGCTTTATTTAATATATCTTGATTATCTTTTTCACTTCTATTATTTTTACCGAAATTAAGCAAACTGCTACTAGGCAAGCGATAATTTTCATAGGTGATTTTCGCTTTTTCTTCAATTTCCGCCTCTACTGCTTCTGCTTCTTCCTTAGTGATTTTTTCTGCTTTAACAACTTTTTTGCTTGGAATTTCAATCTCTTCTTCAATTTCTTCTACAACGAAATCATCATCTTCAGTGACAGTTGCGGAACCGATTAAATCTTCGTCGTCATCATTTTCGCTATAATCGATAATAGTTATCGCTTTAATTAAATTTTCAACCTTAGTTGCAGGTGGTGCTTCGCCAATTAAATCGACTTCTACTTCCTCTATTATTTCTTCTTTTACAGGCTCTTGATAATTTTCCTGTTTAGTTTTTTCTGTAAAATCTTCATCGTTTAACAATTTAATTAATTTTTTCTGTTCTTGCCTATTTTCTGCCACTTCTGTTTTTTGGGCAATACTGGTTTTCCACGATTCGCTAACCGCACTTGCCGATTTATCAATGCTTTCCTTGGTTTTTTTAGCCGAACGCCCGAGTAAAAGTCCAATTTTTGTCGGTGTAATATCAAAACTAAAAATCAAAAACAGCATTATAAGCGTGGCTATCATCAGCCAGACACCAGTGATTCCTAAAGGAACTTCTAAAAAGTCAAAACAAAACTGCGGTATAATCCCCGCACCCGTTAAGACTTTAGCATGCCCGTAGCTTTCCCTTATACCATTTTCAGAAAAAAGTCTTATCGTCTTATCATTAAAATTATAAGCGACACTAGAAAGCATGGCTGCGATAAACAAAAAACTCGTAGCAGTGATAATTCGTTTCCGACTATTCTTGAAATAGGGGTTCATTTTAACAAAAATTAAAGTAAAAAGCACGAGCGGAAAGATAAATGCAAGATAGCCAAATAAGCCTTTTAAAATATCGCTAAAAAAAGCGCCGACAAAACTCGTTGTATCCGTAAAAAGTGCTAAAAATAAAAAAATAACAAAGCCTATCAATAATGTTAACTTTATTTCATAGCCTACATTATTCTTTGCTTGCTTTTTTTTGCTTTTTTTTGAGCTCGTTCGTTTTCTACTTGTCTTTGCTTTTGTTGTCTTTGCCATAATTTATTCCTCGTCTAAAAGACTTAACTGTAAACGTTCAAAGGACTCTATCGCTGGAAGTTCACTTAACTTTGTTAAGCCAAATTTTTTCAAAAAATAATCTGTTGTCGCATAGAGATTAGGTCTGCCAATTTTTTCTAATTGACCACAAACTTCGACAAAACCAATTTCTACCAATTGCTGCACACTTCTATCACTTCTAACACCGCGGATAATTTCTATTTCCGCTTTTGTCAATGGCTGTTTATAAGCAATAATTGCTAAAACTTCTAATAAATTACGGCTTAAACCGCGATTTTTTTCCTGTTTTAAACTATCAAATATTAACTCTCCATACTTTGCTTTGCTTGCCAATTGAACGGATTGTTTGATTTCTATAATCTCAATTCCGCGTTCTTCCCTTTGATAAGCTTGATTCATTTCATCAATAGTTGTCTTTAAATCAATCACGCTAATATTGAGAATTCTAGCTAATTTCGTGTATGTAATTTGTTCGCCCCAAGCGAATAAAAGCGCTTCTATTTTAGCTTGTGATTCTTTACTCATCTAATTCTCTTTCTATAATAATATTATCAAAATTTTGTTTTTGCGTAATTTTATACTGTCCAGTTTTTAAAATTTCTAATAGTGCCAAAAAAGTAACGATAACTTCTAATTTTGGCATCTTTTCATTAATTAAATCAGAAAATTCAATAAAATTATTTTCTGCAAATTCAAGTTCTAAAAAACTAATTTTATCTTCTACCGTAAAATTGTCACGTCTTAATTTTTGGAAATAATCCTTACGCGTATGGTCATATTCAGGAATGCGTAAAATCACTTTATTTAAGGCTTTGACTAAAATATCAATATCCATATCCTTATATAAATCTTGATTGTCATCCTTTTTAAACTGTGTTAAAAGACTGCGTTCCTTAAAACAACGTCCTTTAAATAATTGATAATTTTCATCCAAATTAAGAGCCGCATCGCGATAAATTCTATATTCCATCAAACGCTGAACTAACTCAAAACGTGGATCATCTTCTAAATTAGCATCAAAACTCAACGCTTGCTCATCATGCATAGGCAAAAGCATACGCGACTTGATTTCTAATAAATTGGCAGCCATCACAATAAATTCACTCGTCAGCTCAATATTTTGTGCCTGATTAGCTGTAATATAAGCGATAAACTGCTCTGTAATCAAACTGATGGGAATATCATAAATATCGACCTCATTCTTCTCGAGCAAATGCAAGAGCAAGTCAAGCGGCCCTTCAAATTTTGGTAAAACTAAGTTTAAATTAATAGTCATAAAATTCCTTGATATATATGTTTGTCTAAGCAATTGTAAAACGATTGTCAAAGCCGTCAGTGCGCGGTGGCGCAATACTTTTCGGCTCGTCCATTGAGCGAAGCGAGTGGACAGCGAAAAATATTGCAGAACGATTCAGCACAAGGCTTGTTTCAATCGTTGAATTTATATATTTTTTAGTTCGCACGAACGTCATAAGCGACGCTCCAAGCCGTGTCATACAGAGAAGCCGAAGTCGACGTAGGTATCTTACTGCTTGGCTACCATACACGCTAAGATCCTCACGCACTTCGTGCTCAGGATGACAGCGTGGTATTGAAATTCCTACATCGCTACATCCCTCTAAATGACAGCGTGGTACTATAAAATTATTATACCAATTTTTCAATTTTATCTGCCGTCACCCTAGCGAGTATCAACGGCTGTTCCTTCGCCTCATTTCCGATAACAAGAGCATTTTCAAAATCAGAAATAATAGACTCAACGTCCTCTAAATCAGTATACAAGGTCGCTAACAATTCGCCTTTTTCTACCTTATCACCAATTTTTTTATTTAAAACAATGCCAGCACCTAAATTAATATCGTCATCGATTTTCACCCTGCCTGCACCTAAATTAAGCGCACAAACGCCAACTTTTTCTGAATGGAATACTTGAACATAACCATTTTCCTTTGCCAATACTTGATATTCGTTTTTAGCTTGTGGTAAAAGGCTATAATCCTCAATTACTGCTTTATCGCCGCCCTGCGCCGCGATAAATTCTGCCATTTTTTCAATTGCTTTGCCATTAGCGATTAACTCTTCTAATATCTTTTTTGCCTCGTCATAATCACTAGCTTTTTTCGCAATTAAAAGCATATTGGCACCGAGGTGTAAACATAACTCTAAAAGATCTGGCGCCCCTTTGCCTTTTAAAGTTTCAATTGCCTCAATGACTTCCAAACTATTACCAATCGCCATACCAAGCGGTTGCGACATATCAGTAATCAAAGCTATCGTTTCCCTGTTCATACCATCGCCAATATCGACCATCGCTTTAGCGAGTTCAATCGAACCATCTAAATCTTTAATAAAAGCACCCGAACCCGTTTTTACATCAAGTACTATACCGTCAGCACCCGCAGCTAATTTCTTGCTCATAATAGAACTGGCAATCAATGAAATATTTTCAACCGTCGCCGTTACATCTCTAAGTGCATAAAGCTTTTTATCAGCAGGGGCAATATTCTTTGATTGACCGATGACGGCAATTCCGACTTCATTAACTTGTTTTAAAAAACTTTCGCCGTCCATTTCGAGTTTAAAATTTGGAATAGCTGAGAGTTTATCGACCGTTCCACCCGTATGACCGAGACCACGACCAGACATTTTAGCGATTTTAACGCCAGCCGCTGCGACAAGCGGTGCTAAAACAAGTGTCGTCGTATCACCAACACCGCCAGTTGAGTGCTTATCGACCTTTGCCCCATTAACTGACGACAAATCGACAACCTCACCCGAATTCATCATTGCCTTAGTCAGCGCAACTGTTTCCTTTTTATTTAAACCATTGATAAACATAGCCATCACTAATGCCGACGCTTGGTAATCAGTAATCGTTTCATTTGTATATTGACTAATAAATTCCTGAATTTGCTCTTCGCTTAATTCGCCATTATCGCGTTTTTGTTTGATAATATCGTAAATTCTCATTGTTCACTCCTTATTTTACTTGCTTTTTACGTTCTTCTGCTTTTGCCAGTAGTTTTTCTGCTTGTATTAATAATTCCTTATCGCTTTGGATACCGCCAATAATACGGCTAATTTCTTCTGCTCTATTGCTATCATTTAGGGCATATATATTGGAAATTGTTCTTTCTTCGCCTTCTTTTTTCTCGATTTTAAAGTGTTTATCCGCCATTAATGCTACTTGGGAAAGATGCGTAATACAGATGATTTGATGGTATTTTGCTAGAGAATATAATTTATCGGCGACAACGCTTGCTGTGACACCGCTAATACCGCTATCGATTTCATCAAAAATCAAGGTGTCTGTTGCAGCAGTATCAGCAAGCAACGCTTTAAGCGCTAGCATAATACGCGATATTTCACCGCCCGATGCAACGGATTTTAGGCTATTTAAGCGTTGACCTTGATTAAGCGCGATTAAAATATCTACCTTGTCATTGCCGTATGCGTGAATACCATCTAGCTTTTCTAATTTAATTTCTATATTAGCTTGTTTAAAGTTTAAAACTTCTAGCTCTGTGACTAAGGCTCGCTTTAAATGCTCAGCAGCTTCCTGACGCGCGTTACTTAAGGTTTGCGCTTTTGCTTGATATTCATTTTTTAACTCTTTTAGCTGATTTTTCCACTGTTCGCTATCTTCGACAATGGACAATAAGCCTTTATTTTTCTCATCTAAAGTAAAGCGAAATTTGATAATTTCATCAATTGTGTTACCGTATTTCTTTTTTAAATTGCTGACTATATCTAAGCGCTTTTCAATTTTTTCACTTTCTTCTGCGTATAATTCATTATTTTCTAAAGTTCGTTCTAACAGCGCGACGATTTCTGATAATTGATAAGAAATATCATCGACTTGCTTATGTGCCTCTTGATATTCATCGCCTATTTCTGTCAAATCACTTAAATTTTGACTAACTCTCGCTAATAAACAGCTTATGCTTTCTTCATTATCGTCGCCATCAATTTGCCAATAAGTTTGATAAATTTTGTCGCTATTATTTTTTAGTCGCTGCATTGCTCGGTAATCGTCTTCGATATGATCGTCATCAGGACATAAATTAGCTTCGTCGATTTCATTAATTTGAAAGGCAATCATATCCAGTTCTCTAGCGATTTCAGCAGGCGACAGCTGATACTCGCTTAATTTTTGCTCAACTATTTTAATCTCTTTCGTTAATTGTGCCAATACAAGTAAACTGGCTTTACCTTCTTCATTTAAAAAAGCATCTAAAATTTGTCGTTGACCATTAGTATCGAGTAATTGTTGTTGGTCATTTTGACCATGTATACTTAAATATTTTTTACCTAATTCTTGGGCTTTATTAAGGCTAACAATTTCGTCATTGATTTTCATCACCGAACGACCGCTAGCTAAGAGTTCGCGTGTGAAAATCTGCTCTTCGCCCTCAAGGTCAAATAATGCTTGAATGCGGGCGCGTTCGGCGCCTTTTCTAATTACATCGCCGCTATTGCGTGCACCAAGCGCCAAACGCAAGGCACCAAGAATTATCGACTTACCAGCGCCAGTTTCGCCTGTTAAGACGTTAAGTCCATCACTAAAATCGATTTCTAGTTCTTCTATTAATATGTAATCTTTTATTGCTAAGCGTAGTAACATAAATACCTACTTTAATGTTGTTCAGTCTATTGATAAAAGCCGTAAGATTCCTACGTCCTTCTCTCCCTTGGTCACAAGCTTTTCTTGTTGCTGGTGCACTGCAACCTGTCTGAATGACAGGGCTTTTATTAAATTATCTCGCATTAAGATTATTACATCGTAGAAAAATCCGCACTTAATATGACAACATGGATGACTGAATAATTACGAGCCATCTATTACCTTCAATATATCACTATCATTAAGAACGTGTGTATTTTCAGGCGCGTTAAAGAGTGCTAAAAATTCTCTATTGCCTTTTGTTCCTGTAATTGGTGAATTGATTAAATCTGTTAAGACTAAACCATTTTCTTCCGCGCATTCTTTAACTTTTTTTATCGCTAATACATGCGCTTTTTTACTTTTGACAATACCATTTTTACCAATTAATGCCTTGCCTACTTCAAATTGTGGCTTAATTAGGCAAACTAAAAGCGCCCCTTTTTTAACTAAATTACTCAATAATGGCAAAACGTAGCTTAAAGAAATAAAAGAAACGTCAACACTAATAAAGTCAATTTTATCACTAATACTCTTAAAATCAAAATAACGAATATTGGTATTTTCTAAATTTATGACGCGATTATCATTTAGTAAACTAGGATGTAATTGTCCTACACCTACATCAATCGCATAAATTTTACTAGCACCATTTTTGAGCATTAAAGCGGTAAAACCACCAGTAGAAGCCCCAATATCAATTGTTATGCTATCTGTTAAATCAATTTGCCAACTTTTAATCGCCTGCTCTAATTTAGCACCTGCGCGACTAAGATGAGCAAATTCTTCTGTTTCAATAATAGCATCTTCACTTACTTCAAAGGCGACTTTAGTAATAACTTTACCATCGACTTTAACCATAGCATTTTTAATTGCCATCTTCGCCCTATTACGCGATGAATATATATTTTTTTTAACTAGCAGAGTATCAAGTCGTTGCAATTATTTGTCCCTCTATTTTTTGAATTTAAAAACATAGTTTAATTTACAAAGTATTTCAGAAACAAAATAAACTATCTTTTTAGAATCCCTAATTGCAACAACTTTACCATAAGATTTACCGCCAACCGTTAAACCAGCGGCAACTGCACTTAGTAATATGCTCAGCATTGCAGTTGAACCTGCATTTTGACTTAAACGGTAAACGATATTTGCGACGGCAGCACCACTAATGATCCCTGCAATATCACCGATGACGTCGTTAGCAAAAGTTGCAACTAAAGAAGAATGTTTGATTAAAAAAAGCGCCATCATTGCCGCTTTGTTTTTTTTCGATGCCATTGCATGAAACGGTGCGGGATCTGCTGTCGTCACCGCTACCCCGACTATATCAGAAAAAATACCTAATACAATAATAAAAAGCAAAACGCCAAAAGACAATAATATTGATGCGTTGGAAAGCGCACTTTGAGTTGCAAAACTCATAATTATTGTCATGCCAAAAGAAATAATAAAAATATTTATAAATAGTTTAAATTTGTTTGTTTTTTTCATGTTTATCTCAATATATATATGTATATGTGTGGTTGCGCACCAAGTCAATTTTACGGCTTAGGTCTTGTCGGATTTCCCATACACCAACTGTTTTGTCGCCAAATCAGCCATTTCCATTTAATAGTGTATTAACGCAGTTGCCTAACGTCTTACAAGATTACCACTTAGTCCGTACTGCAATCCAAGGTGCGCTGACAGTCTAGGAGATTTCCTCGACAGTTAATATAGACTTATCCTCTTTTGCAACAGTGGTTTGGGTTCAGAAGCAATTATATTATGGATCCCTAATACTCTCGCTTTTATTGTGAATCTTCCACCACTCTCACTCAAGGCAGGCTACACTATGTTTGATACTATCTCGCATAGGTTTATCCTCTAAAAAGAGGTCTCCCGAGACGAGGGTCATCGCCCACATGCCGTTGCGGATCGCCCCCAATCTCTGATTCCCAGCTCAAACCCCTGATTGGGCATCAAAAGCCTAAACCAAGAACTTCATCGATGTGCCCTTTGACGAATTTTTAGCCTCGCCTTCGTACTA
>PDWI01009456.1_pt1 | contig 11186 bp, 6 predicted proteins | sample 1430891 | NCBI WGS metagenome assembly PDWI01 (sample SAMN01162508, study PRJNA174530) | Oral metagenome, whole genome shotgun sequencing project. | biome: Marine environment; feature: Marine mammal; material: Swab sample of the gingival sulcus; isolation source: swab sample of gingival sulcus... | reverse complement strand
CGGATAAAATCGTGCTTTTCAGTTGGGTTACTCATAAGTGTTCCTAGTTATTAAAATTTAACCCCTCATTGTAACAAATGGCTGTTAGCTAGTAAATTATATTATGCTATAATCGCCTTCTAATTTACTTTTAATTTCCCTTAATTTTTATCAAACAAAAATATATTATGAGCCAAACTTTTAACATCGAAAAAATCCGCCAAGATTTCCCTATTTTGCAACAACAAGTAAACGGCAATCCGCTTGTTTATTTGGATAATGGAGCGACGACGCAAAAACCGCAAGCGGTGATTGATAGCCTAGTGCATTATTATACTTATGATAATTCTAACGTGCATCGTGGAGCTCATACCTTGGCTGACCGTGCGACACGTCAATTTGAAGAAGCACGGCAAACGGTACAAACTTTTTTAAATGCAAAAAAAGACAGTGAAATTTTATGGACAAAAGGTACAACCGAAAGTATTAATATGGTTGCTCAATGCTTTTTGCCTGTACTTGCCGAGCAGTTTGCAACAAACAATCTGACAAAAAAAGCAAAAGTGATTGTTTCTAATATTGAACATCATGCGAATTTTGTCCCTTGGCAACAAATGTGCTTACGTTTAGGATTGGAATTTGTGGTTATTCCTGTTATTCAAGAGGGCGAAAACGAGGGTATCATTGATATGCAAGCCTACACAAATGCCCTTGATGAAAACGTGATTATGGTGGCTATGGCTCATGTTTCTAATAGTTTGGGAACGGTGCAAGATGTTCAGCAAATTATTAACAAAGCCCATGCGGTTGGGGCAAAAGTATTAATTGACGGGGCTCAAGCCGTTTCCCATTTTGCTGTTGATGTACAAGCATTGGATTGTGATTTTTATGCGTTTTCTGCTCATAAACTTTTTGCTCCAACAGGGGTTGGCGTGCTTTATGGTAAAAGTGAATTGCTTGAGCAAATGAATGTCTATCAAATGGGCGGTGAAATGATTGAAGATGTTAGCATAGAACGCACTACTTTTAATGTGTTGCCGTTTCGTTTTGAGGCAGGCACGCCCAATATTGCTGATGTGATTGGTTTAAAAACGGCGATTGATTATTTTACTTCCCTTGATAAAACGGCTCGTGAAAATCATGAACAAGAGTTAATGGCATTGTTAACGGAAAAAGCCAAAGCAACCACAGGGCTAATTCCGTTAGCCGTGGATAGCAAACGAGCAGGCGTTTTAAGTTTTTTATTAAAAGGTATTCATTGTCATGATGTGGCTATGCTCCTTGACCAGCAAGGGATTGCCATTCGTACAGGTCATCATTGTGCTATGCCAATTATGAAGCAATTCGGCTTAAAATCAGGCACGCTTAGAGCCTCCTTATCTTTTTATAATACTAAAGAAGATATTGAACGTTTGTTTGTGGCATTAGAAAAGGTTAAGATGTTTTTGGGGTAAAATTTTTATTGAGATGAAAACAAAATTAAGGCTTAATGAATAAAATTTGCAATTAGCTTTTTAATTCCTTGATAACTGAATTTGAGGATAGATTTTAGACAAAGAAACCAGCAATTTTTAAAATTAGTGGTTTCTTTTTTATGTGGTTTTAATTTATTTTACTACAGGGAAATTTTTCGCTTGAATGCGAGCATATTCGTCTGTACTGATAATAAATTTGTCATTTCCTTGTAATGTTACTGTGCCAAGTTCTTTTTGAGTAACTACATGATTATCCTCATCTTTATCAAATGTACTTTTTCCTGTACAGTTATTAGTGGTAAACTCTTCTACAACGGTTTGCTTTATTTTTAAGCCATTTTTACCATGTTTCACAAACTGAATATAGTCAAATGATGAAAGTGTGGAATTTTTGCCAGACCCTTTATAATTTGTATCACATTTGGCTTTCCAATAACCGACTAAAGTGTCAATTTTTGATTTTGGCTTGTCACCACTACTGTGACTACTTCCACCGCAGGCGGTTAATAATAAAGTACTAGATAAAGCGATTGCTGTTGCGATTTTTACAGAAATTTGTTGCATGAATGACTCCTTTACCTTGAATAAAATGGAATTTTATTGTAACAGAATTGATTTTTTCTGTCGAATAAGAAGCCCACTGACACCACGCCAATGAGCTTTCACATGAACAAAAACTAATAGCTACTTACCTACCAATCCATTAATTTCACTTAATAATACAGACAAGGCAGAAAGTTTAGCTGGTTCTCCTTCCATGCTTTCTTTTGCTGATTGTAGCTTATTAAGAGCGATTTGTTGTTGAGCAAGCCAATTTTCTAACGCTTGTTTGCCATCTTCAGCGGTTAAAATATCTGCTGTTAAAGTGCGTAAGGTACGATTTAATTCGTAACTAATGGCGTTATTGGCTCGTCTATCCCAATAGCTTTGTTGTGGCAGTTGCTCGGTTTGAGCGGTAAACCATGCGACATTTAACTCATCTTGCAGACTAAAATAAATCTCCGCCACTTCATCAACCGATTTATTGGCTTGACTTGCAAGTTGCACTACTTCTAACGCATAGCGATAAGTGGCTAATTTGGCAAAAGTATGAGCTTGTTCAGCGGTTAAACCTTGCTGTTGATAATCGGCTGTTGCGGTGGCTAGCGTTTCTTTAAAATAAGTAGTTAGCAGAGTTTCATTGGCTAAAATCGCTTGAACGCTTGCTTTATATTGCTCGGCTAATTGACACACGTCAAAACCTGTCGCCCCTTTATTATTAATAAACCATGCAATCGCTTGTTTAAGGGCTTTACGTAAATTAAGTTCAAGTTCGATTTGCAAATTAGCATCAACTTGATTATCCAATTCTTCCAGCACTTTCCAAGGCTGATAGACATCAAAGACATCACGAGTCACCGCATAAGCACGTGTAATCGTTGCTACGTCCTGCCCTGTTTCTTCAACAAGTTGGAAAATCGTTTCGATACCAAGACGATTAACCATAGCATTGGTTAAATAAGTGCTGATAATTTCACGACTTAGACGATGTTGAGTCATCTGCTCAAAGAACGAATCTTCTAAGGCATTGGGGAAGTATTTCCGCAGTTCGTTTTGGAAACAAACTTCATCAGGTAAATCAGATTCTAATAGATTATCAAATACCCACATTTTCGCATAAGATAACAACACGGCAAATTCAGGATTGGTTAGGCCTTTGCCTTCTTTTTGCCTTTGAGCAATTTGCTCATCATTTGGTAATAACTCGATGACACGGTCAAGGCGACCTTCATTTTCTAATAGTTGCATCATGCGTTGATGTTCATTGAGTCTTGCCACCGCTTCATAAGCAATTAACTCAATGGCTTGCGGTTGTAGGTAGTTTTGACGTAGTACCAATTGAGCGACTTCATCAGTCATCAATTCTAATAATTGATTGCGTTGCTTAACCGTCATATTACCATCGGCAACTATTGCACCAAGGAGAATTTTGATATTCACTTCATGGTCAGAACAGTTGACACCACCCGAATTATCAATCGCATCGGTATAAATACGTCCGCCATTTTCAGCATATTCAATGCGTCCTTGTTGCGTACAACCTAAGTTACCACCCTCACCGATGATTTTCGCTTGCACATCACAACCATTGACACGCAAGCTATCATTTGCCTTGTCGCCAACATCGCTATGAATTTCACTAGTTGCTTTGACATAAGTTCCGATACCACCATTCCAAATTAAATCCACAGGGGCTTTTAACATCTCATGGATTAATTCATCAGGTGTTAAGCTATCGGCTGTGATATTAAAGGCAGTTTTCATTTCTTCGCTAATGGCAATGGATTTATTCGTGCGAGAGAACACACCACCACCTTTACTGATTAATTCTTTGTTATAATCTGCCCATGTCGAGCGTGGTAATGCAAACAATCTTTCACGTTCAGCAAAACTAATTTCAGTATCAGGAGTTGGGTCAATAAAGATATGCAAATGGTTAAAGGCACCTAATAATTTAATATGGCGAGAGAGCAACATACCATTACCAAACACGTCACCACTCATATCACCAATCCCAACAACGGTAAAATCATCTTTATTTTGAATATCTTTACCCATTAGGCGAAAATGACGTTTTACCGATTCCCAAGCCCCTTTTGCAGTAATGCCCATTGCCTTATGGTCATAGCCGACTGAACCACCTGAAGCAAAGGCATCATCTAGCCAAAAACCATATTCACGAGCTAAATTATTGGCAATATCGGAGAATGTTGCTGTGCCTTTATCGGCAGCGACGACTAAATAAGGGTCATCTTCGTCATGACGAATGGTATTGGTGGGTGGAATGACTTCACCATTAATAATATTATCAGTAATATCAAGCATACCTCGAATAAAGGTCTGGTAGCATGCCACACCCTCATTAAACCAAGCCTCTCTATCCATATCGGTTTTATCTTTTTTCACAATAAAACCGCCTTTTGAACCAACAGGCACAATTACCGAGTTTTTCACCATTTGGGCTTTGACAAGTCCTAAAACTTCCGTACGGAAATCTTCCATACGGTCAGACCAACGTAAACCACCACGAGCCACTTTACCACCTCGTAAATGCACCGCCTCAACGCGTGGCGAATAGACATAAATTTCAAACATAGGTTTCGGCTGTGGTAATCCACTGATGGCTTTTGCATCAAATTTAAAGGACAATCTGTCTTTACGCTCGCCCTTGATATCAACTTGATAAAAATTGGTACGCAAGATTGCATTAATTAATTCAAGTAACCAATGAATAATTCTATCTTCATCAAGGCTATTGACTGCTTTTAACTGTTTCTCAATATCGGCTTGAATGGCCTCAACTTTTGCCAAACGTTCACTTTCGCTAATCGCTTGCAAATCCATACGAGCATGGAATAATTGCACCAATTTCACTGCAATATCTTTATGATGAATTAAGGTCTGTTTAATATAATCGATGGAAAATGGAGCTTTTGCTTGGAGCATATATTTACTTAATGCACGCAAAATCACCACATCATAAGTATTTAACGAAGTGGTTAAAATTAATTCATTTAATCTATCGCTTTCAACTTTATCATTCCAAATTTCTTTTAAAGCCTCGACAAATTGCGAACGTACCACAGTTAAATCAATTTGTTGATTATTTTTTAATTTTAGCAAATATTCTTGTAACCATTGCTCTTTATCTTCAAGGTTAAATTCATAAGTTTGAGCCGTGACCACAGCAACGCCAAAGTTTTCTAAGACAGGCAAAACGCTTGATAAATTGGCTGGGGTATTTTGCCCATAAATTTTTAAATGTAACTGTTTTGCATCATCGCCCGTCGATTGATATAAGTGCCAAATCATCGGCTGTTCTTCACTTAGCCTTGATAAGCGTTTTATATCTTCCACCGCTGTGCGTACATCAAATTCCTCTTGATAAGAGGCAGGAATGGCTTTACTATAACAGCTTAACAATTTATTAGAATATTGCTCACCAACTTCCATATGTAACGCTGTGTTAAACTCATCACCCCATCCTTGCGTAATATCCGCCAATTCTTTTTCTAATTTAACAACATCAACCTTGCCAATCTGCCCCGCCTGCGTGCGAACATGCACATGTAAGCGAGCATGATGACTTTCGTTAAATTGAGTACTAAATTCTGACGATGTGCCATTAAATGCCTGTTGTAAATGCTCACGGATTTTAATACGCAAATTAGTATTAAATTTCTCGTTTGGCACATACACCAAGCAAGATACAAAGCGTTGATAATGGTCAATGCGAGCAAATAAACGCAAGCGTTTTTTATCTTGTAATTGAGCAATCCCTGTCACAATCGGATAAATTTCCTCAACAGAAGCTTGGAATAAATCATCACGAGGCAACTCATTGATAATATTGCTTAACTTTTTATAAGCATGTCCATGTACTGGCAATTTTGACATGGCTAATAATTTATCCGCCTTTTCACGCAATAACGGAATATTTTGCACACCTAGCTGATAGGCTTGAGCGGTTAATAAACCAACAAAACGGTATTCACCAATAACTTCGCCTTGCGTATCAAGTTTATGAATACCCAAAAAGTCCATGTAAACAGGGCGATGAATGGGGGAAACATGGTTTGATTTTGATAATAACAAAACCCTAGGTCCTATTAATAAACTTTTCAAATGGCTCGGTAACTGATTAAAACTATTGGAAATTTGATGTTCACCGTCTTCTCGTAACACCCCCAAACCACTACCATCAACCGTAAATAAATCAAAATCATCACCATCTCTTTCTAGTTGATATTCTCTAAATCCTAAGAAAATAAAATGGTCATCAAGTATCCAATCCAAAAATGCTTCGATATTTTCCGCATTTTCATTGTCTGTTATTGCAGTGTCTGTTAATAAGTGATTGGCAAGTTCAATTTTAATATCGCTTAAAGTATCTCGCATTATTGGCCAATCGGCAGACACCACATCTAAGGTTTGAATTTTTTCATTAAATCTTTGTTGCACCTCTTCAAGTTTACTTTCGTCTTGGTAGTCAATCTCAAAATGAATTAATGAAATATGATTATTAGCACTACTAGTGACTTGTTTAATCCCCTCAACTTGCCCAAGTTCATCTCTTTTTACGTCCAAAATGGTATTATAAAAACGATGAATATTAATCCCCATACCCTCTAAAGTCATCAAAAAAGTATCAACTAAAAACGGACGGTCGAAAGCAACAAGCTGAATAATCGAATGGGCGTTGCGGAAATGATGTTCTTCGACAATCGGATTAAATGCCTTGATAACAGGTTGATTAAGTTGATAATTTTTGAGCATAATAAAATGATGTAACGCCATGCCTGCAAGATCTTCATCACTATATTCGCTAGCAGTTTCTTGATAAAGATTTGCATGATAAATCGGCATAAAATCATGTAATAAATCAACTTTATCATGAGTAAAATTTTGAGCAATCTTAGTGATATTATCAAGTCGCTCGGTGGAGAGTTTTAGTTGTGTGTTCATAAATGTACCTTTAAATCATATTACTTTTACGACTAATATAAATAATTTTTATTTATATTATACTGCGTATAGTAGCACTTATTAGACACAACTAACAATGATTATTATTAAACTATTTAGTTAAATTATCGTTTTTTTATGATTGCTAATTCGCAAAACTATATTATAATCACATATCTTAACTGCAAATTAGCCAGTTTAATTTTAACCTAGAATGATAAAAGTAAAATGATAAATTTAAAAAATATCACTTTTCAATTTCAATCAGATAAAGCGACAAACATGCACTTTGATTTAACCATTAATCAAGGCGAAAAAGTAGCTGTTATCGGGGCAAGTGGTACAGGAAAAAGTACCTTGCTGAATTTGATTGCAGGGTTTTTGTTTGCTGACAGTGGTGAAATTTGGCTTGACGGCAGTAATCACAGCCAATCAAAACCGCATCAACGTCCCATTTCTATGTTATTTCAAGACCATAATTTATTTAATCATTTAACAGTTGCTGATAATATTGGGCTAGGTATTCAACCTAATTTAAAATTATCAAATGTTGAAAAACAACAAATTATCGACATTGCCGAGCAAGTTGGCTTAAGCGATATGCTTAATAAAAAACCTGAGCAATTATCAGGTGGACAACAGCAAAGAGTAGCACTTGCTCGTTGCTTATTACGAGATAAACCAATTTTATTGCTTGATGAGCCATTTTCTGCCTTAGATAAAGGGTTGCGACAAGAAATGCTTGCTTTACTTGCTCAATTATGCGATAAAAAAAATCTAACTTTATTAATTGTTACTCATCAAATTGAAGAAATTGAACAGTTTGTTGATAGAATAATTGAAGTAAAACATGGTAAAATTTATCCAATTTCTTAACAAATTTAACACGAGTAAAAATTATGAGTAACTCCCCTACTCTTCTCTTATCAAAAGATTTAATTGTACGCCCATCAATCACCCCAAATGATGAGGGTTGCCAAAAGCTCATTGCCGAACGCTTATCCGCCGTTGGCTTTAAAAATGAATTTATGTTTTTTGGTGATAAAGAGGCAACCGATGACAACGCTCAAGTCACAAATCTATGGTCAAGACGTGGCACAGAACAACCGCTCATTTGTTTTGTCGGGCATACCGATGTTGTACCGACAGGCGACTTGAATAAATGGAGATATCCCCCTTTTCAGCCGACCATTGCTGACGGATTTTTATGGGGACGTGGCTCTGCTGATATGAAAACAGGAATTGCTTGTTTTATTGTTGCTTGTGAGCGTTTTGTACGAAAAAATCCCTTTCATAAAGGCTCAATTGCTTTATTAATTACTGCTGATGAAGAAGGTGTAGCGAAAAATGGCACGGTAAAAGTAGTGGAAACCCTAGAAAGACGTAACGAAAAAATTACCCATTGTCTAGTGGGTGAGCCTTCAAGTAGTGAGCAACTAGGTGATGTGATTAAAAATGGTCGTCGTGGCTCATTGGGAGCTGTGCTTACGGTAACAGGTAAGCAAGGGCATGTGGCTTATCCTCATTTAGCAGTTAATCCTATCCATGCATTAATGCCTGCAATGGCGGAGTTCGTACAAACCGAATGGGACAAGGGTAATGATTATTTTCCTGCGACAAGTTTACAAATTTCTAATATCAATGGCGGAACAGGGGCAACCAATGTTATTCCTGAAACTCTTGAAGTTGTGTTTAACTTCCGTTTTTCCACAGAAACGACAGCGGAGCAATTAAAAGCAAAAACTCATGCTATTTTTGATAAATATTTTGCAGAAAGTAAAGCCAATTATCATATTGATTGGAAATTATCAGGCGAGCCGTTTTTAACCGAAGAGGGCGAATTAGTTTCTGCCTGTAAAACTGCCATTAAGGAAGTGATGGGGATTGATACTCAACTTTCTACTTCGGGTGGAACATCGGACGGCAGATTTATTGCACCAACAGGAGCGAGTGTGGTGGAATTGGGCGTGCGTAATGAAACTATCCACCAAGTCAATGAAAAGGTGGAAGTTGATGATGTCAATAATTTAACGGATATTTATGAACGCATTTTAGAAGAGTTACTAGGGTAAATATCAGTAGCCCCTTTCTTAAGCAAAAATTGGGGCAAACATACTAACTAAGATAGGCTGTAAACACAATGACTACCTTTTTTATTACTGCCACAGATACTAATGTTGGCAAAACCTATATTACCGCCTATTTATTAAAACTTTTCCTAACAAAAGGCTATCAAGCTCGAGCGATTAAACCCATAGAAACAGGCTTTAATTATCAAAATGGCGTACCAGTCGCTTCAGATGTCCACACCTATCAGCAAATTAACCCCAATAATAATTATCCACCTGCCTATTATTTTGACTTGCCTGCTTCACCACATTATTCGGCACGACTTGCAAACTCGCAAATTGATATTGATACCCTTGAAGATTATTGTCAAAAACATATTGAAAAATCAGAAATTACTTTAATTGAGGGGGCAGGTGGATTGCTTGTTCCTTTTGATCATCAGCACAATTTTACCCATTTAATTAAGCGTTTAAATTGTCCGATAATTTTAGTGGTAAAAAATCAACTTGGGGCAATTAATCAAGCATTAACCAATATTGAGTTATGTGAATTTTATGGGATTAACATTGCTTGTATAGTAATGAATCAAACCGACCCAAGCGATGATTTAGCATTAGAAAATATTCATTTTATCAAAACTCAAACTGATATTCCTGTGGTACAAATTGATAATCATAGTAGTTTTAAGCAGTTTGTGGATAAATTTACCCCTATTATTAACAATTTATTAAAAAAAATTTTAGCAACTAATAATTTAATTAAAAAACTAAATCTCGATAAAAACCACCTTTGGCACCCCTACACCTCAATGATAAAACCTTTAAAAACTTATCATGTAAATTATGCGGAGGGAAAATATATTTATGTTTTGAGTGAGGAAAGTAAACCCATTAAACTTCTCGAAGGCATGGGGTCATGGTGGGCAGTTAATCAAGGTTATAATCGAGATGACTTAAAAAAGTCTGCGATTAAGCAAATTAATCAATTTTCTCATGTGATGTTTGGTGGATTAACCCACAATCCTGCAATTGAACTTGGTAAAACCTTACTTGAAATTTTACCGAATGGCTTAGAACATATTTTTTATGCGGATTCAGGCTCGGTCAGTGTGGAAGTAGCGATTAAAATGGCATTGCAATTTCAAGTTGCAAGAAATCCCCAAAAAACCAAAATGTTAACCCCTATGGGTGGTTATCATGGTGATACCTTTGGGGCGATGAGCGTTTGCGACCCTATTAACGGTATGCACAGCTTATTCCGCACTATGCTCGCCGAGCAAATTTTTATTCCTCGTCCCAATTGCCCTTATAATCAGCCATTTGATAAGCAATGCCTTGAGCCGTTAAAACAAGCCCTGGCCAAACATCAAGGGGAGATTGCAGGGATTATTATCGAACCCCTTGTACAAGGAGCGGGCGGTATGTGGTTTTATCATGCGGATTATTTACGCTATTTACGCAAAGTTTGCGATGAGCAAGACATTGTATTAATTTTTGATGAAATTGCCACAGGTTTTGGACGTACAGGGGCAATGTTTGCAAGCAATTTAGCGAAAGTTACCCCTGATATTATTTGCTTAGGCAAGGCGATAACAGGTGGTTTTATGAGTTTTGCTTGTACAGTAACTAATCAAAAAATTGCTCACGGCATTTCTAAGAATGGTAATCCATTTATGCACGGTCCTACCTTTATGGGTAATCCATTAGCTTGTGCGGTGGCAAAAACGGCAATTAATAGCTTACAAAATTCCGATTGGCAAACCAATGTTAAAAATATTGAACAATGGCTAATCGAGGGGTTAGAGCCTTGTAAAAACTTGAAAAATGTTGTCGATGTACGAATTTTGGGGGCGATTGGAGTAGTGGAAATGCATGAACCTGTCAATGTACAAGAGTTACAAGCCAAGTTTATCAAAAAAGGCGTATGGTTACGCCCTTTTGGAAAATTAATTTATACCATGCCTCATTTTAACTTTAATCAAGCGGACATTGAGCATATTTGTGGGGCAATTTATGGTGTGGTTACTTCATAACTCCCCTTTATCCATGCCCAAATTTCACTAGGAGCGTCAAGAATGGTTAAACCTCTTGCCTCTAACAAATTCTGATAGAGAATATAAACGACAAGTAAGGCAATCAAAATTTTTATTAAACTAGG
>PDWI01009454.1_pt1 | contig 11188 bp, 11 predicted proteins | sample 1430891 | NCBI WGS metagenome assembly PDWI01 (sample SAMN01162508, study PRJNA174530) | Oral metagenome, whole genome shotgun sequencing project. | biome: Marine environment; feature: Marine mammal; material: Swab sample of the gingival sulcus; isolation source: swab sample of gingival sulcus... | reverse complement strand
AAAAGGGCCGCAGTCTCTACAACTGCGGCCCCAGGGAAAACGAAAAAAAAGAAACTACACCTCCCCCGCACTGACCGCAGTGCCCCCCGGTAGAGCCAGCAATAGAGCGAGAAGGATGTGTATGTTCATAATCTACAGTTTTTAAGAAAAGTATTATTTAAAAGTAAAATACAAATCCACCTTAAACGTGTTATTATCATCTTGTCAAGAAGGTTTTTCTTAGACCTCTTCATCACCATGATACGTTTTGCCCCAACAGAACCCAGAATTTTCATGACCAGCCTTGACTGTTGACAGAGACCCTGCGGGGCTATATATTTCGTACTCTTCATTCGGATTTCCGGTAAATATTTGAGTAGTTCCCAGATGATATTTTGCGCCAGTCCAGATAAATATTTTTCTTAAAAACTTTCGATATTTTCTTAAAATATAACTCAACAGCATAATAAATCAGAATATTTTCATAGAGAGGATCCTATAATGGCAAAAATCAGCGGTGCCCAGGCAATTGTCAAATGCCTCAAGGAACAAGATGTAGATACAATTTTCGGCTATCCTGGAGGTGCGGTTCTTGATCTCTACGACGCCCTGATGGATGCAAAAATTGAAAACGTGCTGGTTCGCCACGAACAGGGTGCGGTTCACGCCGCAGATGCATACAGCCGCACTACCGGAAGAGTAGGTGTTGCCGTGCTAACCTCAGGCCCCGGTGCCACCAATGGGGTCACCGGAATTGCCACCGCCTATATGGATTCGATCCCGATGGTCGTTCTCACCGGACAGGTTCCCCGACATCTCATTGGTAACGATGCTTTTCAGGAAGTAGATACTGTCGGAATCACTCGCCCATGTACCAAGCATAATTATTTGGTCGCCGATAAAGATGAACTTATTCCAACATTACGCGAGGCCTTCTATGTCGCCAAAACAGGCCGCCCGGGTCCGGTACTTGTTGACCTGCCCAAAGATCTGGTGGCAGCACCCATTGAGTATCCAGAAAATAAAGAGGTCTCTCTACAGAGTTACCAACCCACCTGTACACCGCATCCCAAACAGATCACAAAAGCCTGTGAGCTGATACAACAGGCAGAGCGTCCGGTACTCTATGTGGGCGGAGGTGTCATTCTCTCCGATGCCAACAAGGAACTCACCGAACTTGCCAAAAAACTTTCCATTCCCGTAACCATGACCCTAATGGGGTTGGGTGCCTTTCCTGGAACAGATGCGCTGTCCATGGGTATGCTCGGCATGCACGGCACCTATGCGGCCAATATGGCGGTTGCCGAATCAGATCTACTCATTGCCGTTGGTGCCCGGTTTGACGATCGAGTAACCGGAAAACTTGAAGACTTTGCGACCAAGGCAAAGATCATTCATGTCGATATTGATCCAACGTCGATCAGTAAAAATGTCAAGGTTGATGTTCCCATTGTCTCAGACTGCAAAAAGGCTCTTGTGGCGATGCTCGCATGGTTTCGCAACGAACAAGGAGGCGATTATGCTGCATGGCGCACGACTATCGCAAAATGGTTCCAGGAACATCCCCTCACCTACCACAAGCAATGTCAATCCATCAAACCACAGTATATTATTGAGAAAATTGAAGAACTCACCAAAGGGGACGCAATAATTACCACAGAGGTTGGGCAAAACCAGATGTGGGCCGCCCAGTTTTACAGATTCGACAAACCACGGCATTTCATTACCTCGGGAGGCTTGGGTACCATGGGCTTTGGCCTGCCGGCAGCCATCGGTGCCCAGCAGGCCTTTCCTGAGAAAACAGTCATTGATATCGCCGGAGATGGCTCGATCCAAATGAATATTCAGGAGCTTGCCACCGCCCGACAACAAGGACTCCCGGTAAAAGTTGCCATATTAAACAACGGTTTCTTAGGAATGGTACGCCAATGGCAAGAACTTTTTTACAAGCGACGCTACGCATCCACTACGATGAATGTGCTTCCTGATTTTATTGCCCTCGCCGAATCCTACGGTGCGGTAGGTCTGCGAGCCACAAAACCCGAAGAGGTGGTTCCTGTTATTGAACAGGCCCTGGCAACAGATAATGTTGTTCTCATGGATTTTATCATCGAACCAGAAGAAGGTGTCTATCCGATGGTTCCGGCAGGAAAAGCCAATACCGAGATGTTACTGGTTTAAACAACATTACATAGACAAGAAAACAAAGCATTCCAATGAAAAAACATACCATTTCTGTGCTGTTACACAATCAACCAGGAGTCCTCTCCCGGGTCACAGGGCTTTTCAGCGGTCGCGGCTACAATATAGAAAGTCTTTGCGTCGCCCAGACCCTTGACCCTAAGGTAAGCTGCCTGACCCTGGTCTCCCGAGGGGATAAGGAAATTATCGAGCAGATCACCAAACAACTCCATAAATTGATTGATGTGATCAAGGTACAGGATATCAGTGAGTCGGAGTATGTAGAACGGGAAATGGTGCTTATCAAGGTTTGCGCCGAAGCAGAGACACGGGCAGAAGTATTGAGAGTCATTGATATTTTCAGAGGTAAAGTCGTTGATGTCAGCACAAAAAGTTATACCGTTGAAGTCACCGGGAATGCCTCCAAAATCAGAGCAATTATCGACATTTTCCGCCCCATCGGCATTCAGGAAATCATACGAACCGGTATCATTGCAATGCCCAGGGCGCAAAAAAAGCAATAAAAGGACACGACTATGTTATCACCCCAAATCCCGGTGGCTAAAGAAGGCTATCCATTCATTGGACTGGGAGTTTTTGCCACCGTATTCTTTGCTCTGATCTCCTGGAACCCAGTGGCATGGCTTTGTTTTCTGGCAACGATATTCACCCTGTCTTTTTTCAGAGATCCAGAGCGTTTTATACCACCGGAAAAAAATCTCATCGTCTCTCCGGCCGATGGCAAGATTCTTCTTGTAAAACAGGTCGAAGAAAATCCTTTCACCGAAGGTCCGGCAACAAAAGTCTCTATTTTCATGAATGTGTTCAACGTCCATGTCAACCGGCTCCCAGCTAGCGGAACGGTAGATAAGGTGTTGTACCGTCCGGGGAAATTCTATTCCGCAGACACCGAGAAAAGTGCTCTGTACAACGAATATTGCGGCACCGTTCTCACCCTGGAATCAGGGCACAAAATTGGTTGTGTCCAGGTTGCTGGCCTTATCGCTCGAAGAATCGTATGCTGGCTTGAGCCTGGCGATACAGTGAGTAAAGGAAAAAGATACGGACTCATTCGCTTTGGTTCCCGGGTTGATCTCTATCTGCCACCTGAATTTGAAATACAGGTTGAACCACATCACAAGGTGTGCGCAGGAGAAACAGTCATTGCCAAAGCCCCCACCCCAGAACCCTAAGTCATCATAAAAAAAGGGACAAAAAATTGCGAATTATCAGTGGCGTGGCCAAAGGCAGAAAACTTTGTTCTCCTCCGGCAAAAAATACTGCAATCCGTCCAACCTCAGATAGAGCCAGAGAAGCACTTTTCAACATCATTGGCCAACGAACCGTCGGGGCACGTACTCTTGACCTGTTTGCCGGCACCGGTGCCCTGGGTCTTGAAGCATTAAGCAGAGGAGCTGCCGAAGTGATTTTCGTCGATTATCACCGCACCGCCCTCGAACTGATAAAAAAGAACTGTTTTCTGATCGCCAACGACCGTCTTGAGGCGATAACCGTGCTCTGTCATGACCTGAGAAAAGGACTTCCAGCAAGATGCACCGCCCCCCAATGCCCCCCGTTTGATCTGATTTTTCTTGACCCACCCTACGCAATGGGAGTATCACAACATACATTGCGTTTGTTAAGCGAAAGCGACAGGATACACCCAGAGACCTTAGTTGTTGCCGAAGAACGTTCATCAGAACATCTGCCGGAAACTGTCGGTAAGCTGGTTCTTTTTGATCAACGACGTTATGGCGATACCGGATTCTGGTTATATACCACCTCGTAATGCGAACATCTTTATCCGAGAGCCGTCTGTGACCAGGCACTTATTATAAAGACACGGAAAACATAATACTTTGCTAATTTTTTTGATTATCGCATAAAGACTATGCCAATACATACCCCAAAACCAAAACAGCCAACCCTTGCCGTATATCCTGGAACCTTTGATCCGATAACCTTTGGTCATATTGACATTATCAGACGTGGCCTGAAGATGTTTGATAAAATTATTATCACTGTTGCCATCAATTCTGCGAAAACTCCCCTGTTTTCTCTTGAAGAACGAATAGCCATGATCAAGGAGTGTTTCGTTCGTGAACAAAACCGCATTGAAGTGGAATCAGTCTCTGGACTCCTTGTTGAATACGCCCAGCAACGCCAGGCAACGGCTATTATCCGAGGCTTACGTGCCGTCTCTGATTTTGATTACGAATTTCAGTTAGCTTTGATGAACAGAAAACTGGAACGGACAGTGGATACCATTTTTTTGATGCCCGGAATGCGCTGGATATTCATCAGTTCGTCTATTATCCGCGACGCTGCCCGCCACGGTGGCAATGTCAACGGAATGGTTCCGGGTCATGTTATAGAACAACTCAAGAAAAAATTCCCGGTACCAGATGAAGAAGAGTAAGAAAAATACCATCTCCACAAACAGAACCCGGCGTACCATCCTCATGGCTGGCCTTTTCGCCCTCTGTTACCCTTTACTACGCTTCGTTGGCTACCGTGTTCCACAAAAACCACGCAAAATAGAAGTTAATCAAAAAAAGCCTACAAACGGGACAATCTCTCTTAAAGAGCTGGTTCTCTTTGACAAAGACGACAAAGTTTGGGCAGTATCAAGAAAATGCACCCATCTGGGATGCTCCCTGCAATATCATGAACTTGGTAATTATCTTGAATGTCCCTGCCATCAAAGCCGTTTTACTCCAGAAGGTCTTGTTATCAAAGGCCCTGCGAAACGCAACCTGGAAATATACGAAGTGGAAAAGAGAACAACAGCACCACATTATATAGTATCTCTCTAATCATGTCCCTGAGACCCATTGTACAATCGCTCCGTTCTTTTGGCTGGGGAAACTGGTGTCTGCTCAGTCTGTACGTTTCTGTTGTTTCCGGGATCATTGTTGGAATCCAATATAACCCTACCCATCCCTATTATTCTGTCACCGCACTGGAACTTCTCGTGCCCTATGGAGCATTTTTCAGATCCTTGCATTTCTATTCCAGTCAGGCATTTTTCCTCTTTGCGATCATCCACTTTCTCTGTACTCATCAAGAAACAAAAAACTATACGAGAAAAGACTGGACAATGCTGATGGCCAGTCTTCCCGTTATTGTGTTGTTATTATTTACCGGGTACGTATTACGGGCTGACAGGACAGGTGTCTCGGCAGGAATGATCGCCGAATCAATCCTGCTTACTATCCCATGGGTTGGTAAAGAACTCAATGAACTCTTTTTTTCGATAACCAGACACGGAATGCTCCGTGTCTATTTGCATCATGTGATTACCTTCGATCTGATTCTCTTGTTTCTGCTCTGGAAACATCTACGACGCTACAGAGTTATGATGAGTAATCATATTATTTTTCTTTCGTTGCTGATTGTATTCAGCATGGTAATTACAGCTCCTCTTGAACCAGAAAAAGCTGGTATTTCTTATATTTCTGGGCCATGGTTTTTTCTTGGTCTCCAAGAACTCTTACGCTATTTTGCACCACTTTTTGCGGGAGTCCTTGTCCCCTCACTCTTTCTTATAGCCTTTTTTCATCTCTACCAGCAGGGAAAATATTACCGTTTTGCGTTATGGTTTTGCAATCTCTGGCTGGTTTGTTACCTCCTCCTGACCCTGATCGCCTGGAATCGCTGAGAACATCATCAAAACAAAAAAGGTGATATCTCATCGACGAGACATCACCTCTCTACATCTAAAATCTATCAAATAATTTATCTATTCCTCGTTTTTATTAAGAGCAGTACGCAACTCAGCGATCTCTTGTTGCAAAGATTCTCGTAAGGCAGTAATTTCCTGACGAAGGATTGTGGTTACTTCATCATCGCCAGAAACAATAACCTGCTGATTCTCAAGTTCTTGATCAAGAGCTTCCTCAAGGGCATCATCTTCTATCGCATCATCATTGACAATATTGTCGATGTCTTCAAGCTCTGTGATAAAGGTATCAAAAGAAACATCATCATCCTCTTTGGAATCTGCAAGAACCACCTCTGCGGCAACAGCACCGCTTTCAGAAACCACATCATTCTCAACACTATACGTAGATACCAACTCTTGTTGCCAGACAAGAACAGCATGCATATCTTCTCGCAAAGATTTCTGAAATTTCTCCGTTGACGCTGCCATATCATAATACTCTTTCACATTCTCCATGAGAACCAACAACAGACTCAGAGTATCAGAGCTTCTTTCATAATGATAATGCTCTATATGCTTTACAACAACGCTGATAAGCTCCAGATAAGCCCTGTGAAGTGGCATTTCGGCCCAGAGTTTATGCAAGGAATCGATGGTAGCAAACACCTCAGGAATAACAGAATTATCCTGATCCAAAGTCAGAGATTGAACACTATTTTCAAGAGATTGAAGCATCTCAAGTGCTGAAACGTCAGCAGCATTGTCAACAGTATTCGATTCTTTGACTCCTGGCAAAGATGCAGAACCAAAAATTCCTGTACCAACACGAACGGTTTCCTCAGGGAAATCTTGTTCTACGGATGCAAAACCTTGCTCTTTATCCTGATCCTCTGCAACATCCAAAAGAGCCGATGTTATATCCTCATCGCCAAGCTCTTCTCCTGAGACAGCATCTTCAGCAGCAAAAGATTCCTCATCCTGATCCTCTGCAACATCCAAAAGAGCCGGTGCTATATCCGCATCGCCAATCTCTTCCACAGAGGCAACATCCTCATCGTCAGCTACAGTCTCTATCAAAAAAGTATCATCTTGCTCAGCAGTGGACGATGTTTCACCAGATACGCCTTCAAGATTTTGAGAATCTGCTTCCTCTTCATCCTCATCACCTTCCACCTCTACATCAACTCCTTGTAAGGCAATATCCGCAGGAACCACAAGTAACCTATTCTCAGAGTCTTGCTCGTCATAACTTTCTTTCGATCCCGGGGGATCTGCGAAAAAAGAATCAATACGCCCAGCAATATCGTCAGGAAGTTGCTCTTCAGAAGATATCTGTTCAAAATTATCTCCTTCATCAGAAAACGCAAGAGTCTCTTCCTCGCCTACATCTCCTGAATTTTCACTTTCGATCCCCTCATCAGCTTCCGACTCAACATCAACTCCAAACAATGCCGTTTCTTTATCAACTGTGACCATTACACTTTCTTCAGCAGTTCCCCCAAAAATATCACGAGAAACATCTCCCTCTTTCTTTTTAACCACAGATATATTTTCATCAAGCGACTGCTGCTCCGAAGCTACAAACGTATCTTTTTTTTCATCAAAAAACTGATCGACAAACTCCGAGATTGATTCTGAAGTATCAGAATCACCAAAAAATGCGTCATCCTCTTCAGGAAAACCTGCCTCTTCATTCTCGGGTAAACCAACCAATGCCGAGACAATTCCAGCATCTTCAGAAAAAAGAGAGCTATTCTCTTTTTCCGAAATAAGAATCTTAAACTCATTAAATTTATCAACTTCTTGAAGAAGAATTGTCTTTTGCTCAGCAAAAGACAGTGATGAACCAACAACCTGTTCCAACCCTTGATAAAAAGATTTAAGTAATCCAAAGACATCACTATGAGCATTAGAACCCAGCTTGCGGATATACTTGCCAAGCAAACCTATACCTTGAAGAAAAATCAACCAAACAGGATTCTGAGCAAAGACTGTTTCTAAACGCTGCACCTCGTGTTGTAAATTTGACAGTTCTTCCTCGGTAATCTCCCAATCAATACCAAGTACAATAGCTTTTAAATCTACAAGCTCTTGCAACTCTTGTCCCATATTCTGCGTATTATCACCACGAATCGCAGATGCTTTTCTTTGAGTACTCTGTTCCTTAGAGTTACTCGAAAAAATCAACCGCTTTAATTTCTCAAACTTGGCAATATCTGATTTAAGAAGAGACATCACATCTTCATCAGAAAGTTCCTCAGAAAGGACTATCTTCTCAAGATTTTGGTACATTGCAAGCAACACGTTAATAGCATTTCGATGAGCATCAGCCTTATAACGATAAATATAACGACCAATCTTTTCCAAGGCCTGCACGTACACAAGGCGCACCTTGTCATCAGCCCAAATGTCTCTAAGATCAATTAACTCCTCTTCAATACTTAACAGAACCTCATCAGTAATTTCCCAATCAAGCGACAAAACAAGCCGTTTTAACTGAAGAATGGGGGAAGCTTCCTCATCCTGAAATGCGAACAGATCAATATCACCGGGGTGAAGCATGTCCTCATAGTCGTCCGCACCAACTGTCAGATCATCTTCATACTGGTTATTTGAATAATGTTCCACGATACACTCTCTAGAGTAATTTTTTCTGTATAGAAACAACCGTCAACGAAATAATCTTTTTGAGAGTTTCCGCAACATTATAGCCCGTTATAGCACTTGCTGGATAGTACGGAACCCTCAAACGACTGTTAAGATCTTTTTGCAATACCTCTGTAGGAAGAACAGGTATTCCATATTCCTTAAGATCAACCTTGTTATATTGCATAACAAGAGGAATTCTGAAAATACTCTCTTTATAGGTCAAGAGATTTTCATGTAATTGATTCAACGAACGGATATTCTTTTTCCTTTGCTTTGCCATGGCATCGGCCACAAAAACAATGCCATCAACACCACGCAACACTAACTTTCTCGTCGCATTATATTTAACCTGTCCCGGAACAGTATAAAGCTGGATTTTAATGTCATACCCTCTGATTTTACCCATGTCAAAAGGAAGAAAATCAAAAAAAAGCGTCCGATCACCATGGGTTTTCAGACTGACCATCTCCGAAGCAATTTGTTTTCTATAGGTTCTATTTACATATTCAAGATTCGTAGTTTTCCCACAACGACCAGGACCATAATAAACTATCTTTACCTGAACGACTTTTTCCTTCAGATTTATAAAACTCAATGCAACGGCCTCCACATACTCTGCAAGTATACTTATATAAATTAAGCAATCTTAATCTTCTCTAATGAGACCGTGCTACTTATTTCTCATTCCAGATAACTCGAATTTTCTCTATGGCATCAACAACATTTAACCGAAGAAAACCAAGCGAAATTTCTTTGCCGAACATCGAAATCAACAACAACTCATCATCAATCTTTGCAAAATGAATATTAGAGTCCTGTCCTTTATGAAATAAAAGAGAAAACTCTTCTTCTCCAACCAACTTTGCCATCGCATCCACTGTGGCAAAGTTACCAGCTGCCAATGCCGCAAAAGAATATACGTCGTACTTATTCTCACCATTATCTTTTGCAGTAATGATATTGCCAGCCATGTCTATAATAATAGCACAGCCAACACCAAGACTTATTAGTTTTTCATTCAAAACTACATCAATTTGCTCAAGCTGCTCTTGGCTGAGAATTCCATAATTCATAACATACGTCCTTATTTATATTCAAAAAATAAAAAAGTTTTATCGTTTCCCACCTTTACCTCTATAAACAATTACTACAAAGATGCAAAACTAAACGATTTGTTTCGAAGCCCTCTCTTGAAACCATATCATAATTTCTCATCCATCTCTTATAAAGGTATATACTCTCGTTACTATATATCATACAAACCCACAACTGAAGTTTTTTAATTTTTTTCCAATTCCCCTTTACAAAGACCACAAAAAAATTCCATGATCTCGCAAGATAATTGCTAACCCAACAAGGTTAGCGAAAAAATCCAAAAAAAACCAGAAAAAAATATGCTGTACACTAATCAGCAACAGCTAACAAGGCTCTTGTTTTCCAAGGTTATTTAGAAATAGACCGCAACAGGTGAAACAAATCTCTGCTCATCACAGTCTCTCCTTATTTCTTGCAGACAAGAGCCTTTACTGCTATATGATCGACAAAGGAGGATTCTGTGAAAAAACAAAAACAACAACTGCCACAACTTACCCAAGATAGCATCCTGATTGACTCACATTGTCATCTTGATATGGAAGCCTATCACGATGATCTTCAAGACGTTTTGCTGCGAGCACAAAACAACCAGATACAGCATCTTATAACTATTGGCATTGATCTCCAAAGCTCTGAAAAAGCTGTTCAATTAGCGCAAAGACACCCTCAAATATCTGCCACTGTCGGGATACATCCCCACGATGTTGCTCACGCAAATGACGAGGTGTACCAATCTCTTGGTGACCTCGTTGAAAAAAACAAGAACCACATTGTTGGATATGGAGAAATAGGACTCGACTACTTTAAAAATTATGCCGATCCAGCCGTACAAAGAAAACATTTTGTTCTCCAATTGGGCTATGCGAAAGAGTTAGGTCTTCCCATCGTTATTCACGATAGAGAGGCCCATGATGATATCTTGCAACTCTTAAAAAAAGAAGGACTCCCTAAAGAAGGTGGCGTCATGCACTGCTACTCTGGAGACCTGGACTTTGCAAGGGAAGTACTTGATCTGGGATTATATATTTCTATTCCTGGTGTTGTTACCTTCAAAAATGCACAAGAACTGCAAGACGTAGCCCGAAAAATTCCTTTAGAACGAATGCTTGTAGAAACAGACAGTCCCTTTTTAAGCCCACACCCGAGACGAGGCAAGCGTAACGAACCGACGATGGTACTCTATACCGCTGCGAAAATTGCCGAACTTCGAGATATATCACTTGAAGATATTGCCCGCCAAACCACAGAAAACTGTTGCAATCTCTTCAACATCACCCAACCACTCTCTCAAATACAATAAAACTTATGTCTCTTTCCAACAATCTTGACAACATCCGCAAAGCCATTGCCATAACGGCAGAAAAATGCGGCAGAAATCCTGATGATATTCAACTTGTTGCCGTTTCAAAAAGATTTCCAGCAGTGAAGCTCCATGAAGCAATAGCTGCGGGACAAAGGGTTTTCGGAGAAAATTATCTTCAGGAAGCAGCAACAAAAATTGCCGAAATTGGTGATAAGGCGCAATTTCATTTCATTGGCCATCTCCAAAGCAATAAAACAAAAATTGCCGCACAACTCTTTGATGTTATTGAAACTGTTGACAGCATCAAACTGGCACGA
>PDWI01009453.1_pt1 | contig 11189 bp, 6 predicted proteins | sample 1430891 | NCBI WGS metagenome assembly PDWI01 (sample SAMN01162508, study PRJNA174530) | Oral metagenome, whole genome shotgun sequencing project. | biome: Marine environment; feature: Marine mammal; material: Swab sample of the gingival sulcus; isolation source: swab sample of gingival sulcus... | reverse complement strand
TAAACAACAAGTCAACAACACCTTGTAGTGTCGTAAACCGCCCCTCTGTCAGTTCATAATGATAGACAAAGGGCTGTTCTTTAAATATTTTATCTGCACTGCTGATGCGCTGATAAAGCGGACTGCCGACAAATTTTTTAAGTCTTTTTATATTAATGCGTTCAGCAATGTTTACATCTATTCTTTCTGATAAATCTGCCACTATCTTATCGATATCATCAGACTTAAAAGAAAGCTGCTCCATCATTTTATGATATAAATTACCAACTAAAGTACCGACTTGCTGTTCGGCAAAACTGTCGTTTAAGTCAACTTTTGCTGGCTTAAACTGTTCGGCGCTGTGCTTTAAGGCGCTGACTGATAGACGCGCTGGCAAACTATCGCTGTAACCATTAAAGGGCTGCTCAATTGTTTTTATTTCTAGTATATTTTGCTGTTCTTCAGTTTCGTCAATAGTCGTTGCTCGAGACGCTAAGTCTTCTTCTGAAACAATGGCAATATCAAAGTATGGTCTGCTGATTTTAAGTGGCATAGCGTCTGGTAAAACCATATCTTCTGTCAATAGTGTTGACATCAACCAGTCTAAATAACTGGTCTGTTTTGACCAATTAAAAGGCGCCTCTGCCAGTTGCCAACTGATTAACTTTTTATCGACCTTGCTTGTAACACCGAGTAATTCTAAATGATAGACGGCGCGCGTCATGGCAACGTAAAGTAAGCGCTGCTCTTCTGCGACGGTTTCACGCTTCATTAAGTCTGCCAAATAGTGATAGATAATTGTGCTGCGCTGTAAGTGCTTTTGCGGGTCGATCCACTTGGCGACAACGCCAAGTTCTGAATGCAGTATCAGCTTGTCTTGGGCATCTCTTAAATTAAAGCGCTTATCGATATTGCCGACAATCACCGCCGGAAATTCGAGCCCCTTTGATTTGTGAATGCTCATGACCCTGACGGCGTCAAACGCATCATCGGGGTTTGACTTGCCGCCGTAATCAATTTTAGAACGCTTTAACTGGTCTAAATAATCGACAAAGTGATGCAGTCCACTTTGGTTTTCAGTTTCAAATTGATCGGCTTTTGCCAACAATACATCAATCTGTTTAACGCGCTTAATGCCATCTTCTAAGCCGAGCACAAAGTGGCGATAGCCGGTTTTATTGAGTAAATACCAAATAAATTCGCCGACTGGTAAAAAGCGCTGGTCGCGCAGGTCGTCAAACAAGGTCATAAAGTCGTCAATGCGACTGCGTAATTTCAAATTACTGCCATTTTGCTGATAGTTTTGCAGGGCAATAAAGTAGTAGTCATCGGCTGTCAGCGCAATTTCTGCCAGTTCGGCATCGCTAAAGCCACCAAATACCGACCGCAGTACCGCCAGAAAGGCGATGTCTTTTAATGGGTTGTCGATAATGCGCAACAGGTTAATCAAAGTTGCCACTTCGATTAAATCGAAATAGCTATCTTCTTGGTCAACGATAACCGGTATGCCGACTTGATTAAAGTAATCGCGTATTTGACCGCCCGCCGTCTTGGTGCTGCGCAGTAAAATAACGATATCGCCATAGTTAAACTTGCGCTGGCGCTCAATTTTTTGACCGGTTATCTGGTCTTCAACCATTTCTGTCAATGTCATTTCGGTAATGGCGTGCACCCGCTTTGCCATCAACTGTAATGACAGCTCGGTTTTATCGACGTCTTCGTGCTGTGTGGTATCACTATCAGCTAAGATAAGCTGCGCCTTGGCGCTGCCTTTAAAGTCTTCTCTTAGCGTTGTCAACATGCTGTCGGCGGCGTAGTCAAGCCCACCAAATTGCTTTGTCATCAAGCGGCTAAACACGCTATTAATGCTGTTTAGCACGTCTGGATGCGACCTAAAGTTGGCATTTAAATCAACCCGTAGGGCATTGTCTAATTGCGGATATAAGTTAAACTTTTCTAAAAAGAGCTGTGGCTCGGCGCGCCTAAAGCGGTAGATACTCTGCTTGACGTCGCCGACTAAAAATAAATTGTAGGGGCGTTTAATCGCGTCTATAATCGCCTCTTGCACGCAGTTAGAATCTTGATATTCGTCAACGAAGATATGACTAAATCTATTTTGATAGTACTGCGCCACTGCTGGGTTTTTCAGTATTGCAATGGTGTACTGTTCTAGGTCGTTAAAGTCGAGTACGTTTTCACGCAGTTTATTGCGCTGAAAGATTTGTGCAGTCTGCTTGACCAAATTGACGAGTTCAGCAATTGACGGATGCATATCGCGCTGTTCGGCAATTAGCGAATCTATCGGGCGCGCAAAATAGCGTTCTTTTAAAACATTAAACTGTTTTTTTACACCATCGCGTATTGCTTTGACATTGTCCTTTAACTGCTCGTCGAGCATTGCTTTATTGGCTTTTTTAATTGGCGCTAATCGAACAAATTGAACGGCTTGCACACCATTATAGAGTTGGTCAAAGTCACTATCATCGGTTAATTGATCAAGAAAGCTAAACTGGTCAAGGTCAGATTGAAGCGTCTTTAAATAGTCAACTGGTCCACCTTCGTATGAACACATTTGACTGGCTTGCATGAGTTGCTGACGATAGGCGTTTAGTTCGTCATAGGCATGCTTAATGGCGGCCTCTAAAAAGGGCACTTTTTGATCTGTCACGTCATACATGGCACTGCAATTGTCTAACCATGCGGCTGGGTCAGCATTTGACATTGATAAATAATATATTTTTTTGATGTATTCTTTTAAAGTATCATCACCTCGATGACTGCTAAAGCGCGCCATCATCGCCTGAAAGTCTTCTGACAATGTGTCATAAGAAATTGCCAATGCCTGATTGATAGCATCTTCTAGCAATATGCTGATCAGCTGTTGGCTGGCAACCGAAAAATTGGGGTTTAAGTCGATTGTATAGTAGTGTTCGGCTATCACATTTTTACAAAAGGCGTGCAGCGTCGATATATTGGCAAAGTGCAGTTTTTTTAGCTGGGTTGAGCCGCTTTTTAACAGTGCCTTAGCGATGCGTTCACGCATTTCAGCCGCAGCGGCATTGGTAAAGGTGACAATTAAGCACTTGTCAATTGACAGTTCGCCACTTTCGATTAAGTCGATAATGCGGTTGACCAGCACAAAAGTCTTACCCGAACCGGCAGATGCCGACACCAACATATTTTTGCCGCGCGTGTTAATCGCTAATTGTTGTTCATGCGTTAAGTTCATCAGATAGTTCTTCCTCCATGATGGCAAATGTCACTGCTCTATCTTGCTTGCTACTAAAGCGCTGGTAATCTTCGCCTGTTTTCGTGTTATCAAAACGACAAATATCGTTGTAGCCACAGTAGGTGCAAGGTGCTTTGCCACCTGCTAAAACTGGCTTAATCGCGATATTGCCAGCGTATATTTGGCCTGCTAATTGCTTGGCTTTTAACAGTGCGTAGTCTTTTAAAATTTCAAGTTCTGCCGCTGTCATATTTTGTCGATTTGCCTTAATACCACCTTTGGCATGCTTAGCATCGATAATTTTAGAGGCTTCACCGTCGGCAAAGCTGCTGTCAAGCGCTATCAATAATTCGACATTGTCGACAAAGACGCCATTTAATTGATGGGCAGCCAATACGCTATCGGTCGTGTCTGATAACAGCGCCTGATTGTCATTGATGGTCACTTCATCGACCGAAAAGTAGAATGCACCAAATGGTTTGACGCTTTTATTTTTTGTCGCTTTAACAAAGTGACAAGCGGCGTTTAGATAAATCATCAACTGCAATTGTAGCCCGTGTAGCACTTCGTTAACATCAAGTTTTTTAGCTGACGACTTGTAGTCGACAATTCGCAAGTAGTTGGTATCATCAATATTTGCGACATCAAGCCTGTCGATGACGCCGCGCAGATTAACCGTTTTGCCTGCTTGATTATATAGATTAATAGCCGGTATTGCCGCATCGGCCGAATTGGCAAATTTGACTTCGTTACTGATGTCAGCAAAGGCACCAAGCGCTAGTTGTTCAACAACTTGCCTTAAAGAGGTCGCTAAAACCCCCTTTAAGCGCAGTGCAAAATAGCGATTTTTGGCATTGTATTGAAAGCGATAATTTTTAGTTAAATAGGCATCGTAATGCCTTTGATAGATTTCAGCTAACAGTTTTTCATCGACTTCAGTTAGACCGAGTGCGACCCAATCGTTCATCACATTTTCAATAATTTTATGATAAAAATCACCAATGTCGATAAAGTCTAAATCGACTTCTTTTTCGTCTTTGGGCCTTAGCCCGTAGCTGATAAAGTGCTGGTAAGGGCAAGCCGCATAGCTTTCTAAGCGGCTGACGCTGGCGCTAAACTGGTTGCCATATAACCTGCTAATTAAGGCTTCATCTAATTTTGGTGCACGATTGTGATAGTGGCGCCCATCAATAAAAGCGCGCACTTTACGCGCAGAGGTGGCGCTATTAAAATGGGTTGCCAGTTTGTTAGTAGCTTCTGGAGTTGCGCCATTTTCAGCCAACTTTTGCAGTATGCTTTCAGCGTAAGCATCATCTAAATTAAGCGCGGCAAGGTCTTCTGCTGCGACAGCTACTGCTTGATTGGCCGATAACTGCTTAAACCAAAGCGATGGTCGTATTATTTCACCTTCGCTCGTTGCCTTGCTGTAGTACCAGTTGACAGCATCTGATTTTAGAATATTTTCATAGGTTTTATAGACTTCTTCATTGTAGTTATAAGTTTGCGTAACTAGGCGCTCTAGCCCAATTGATTGTAGGCGGGTCATTTCATCGTCATTAAAAATGGTCGAGCGCGCGGCGACACTTGGTATTGCTGCTTCGTCCATACCGACAAAGTAAATGGTCTTTAGCTTAGATAGGCGGCTGCGCTTGATATTGCCGACCATCAGGTAGTCTTGCCCCTGTGGTATAATGCCGATTTCGTGTTTTTCAAAGCCCATTTTTAAGAGTTCATAAAAGCGTTCTAGCGACAAACTGCGCTGTTCGCCAATCGCATAAACTTGATAAAAGACATCGTCGACAATATTGTAGACTTGTGCCAGTTCTTCAGAGCGCTCGTATTGACCAGTGTCGTAAAGACGTTCAACATCGTCAGCGACCCGTTTTAAGACTGTTAAGTCATCTAAAAACTGGCGCAAAACATCTATTTTTTGCTTGGCGCTGTTTGCTTTTTTAAAACTGTCTTTTAGTTTTTTTAAGCAGTCGACAACTGCTAGTACTGCTTCAGTTAGGTCATTTTCTTCAGGCCAAGCCCTAAACCATTCGGCGCCGTTAATATCATAAGCCAATGCACTGTTTTCAATTTGCCAAATTTGCTGTTCGGTCAGTTCGAAAAAGCCCGTTTTAATCACTTTAATGACATCACGGGTGCGATAGTTGTAGATAATGGCGCGCAGTAACGACAAGATAAAATCGACGATGTAGTGCGTGATGGCAGGCCGCCTAGCGTCGACAAAAATGGGTATTTTATATATTTCGGCTAGGCGCTTTATCGGTCGGTAGTAATTGGTTAGCTGATTGCTGACAATTGCCATATCGCGCCAATTGTATTGCTTATTCTGATAATTTTTGACAATGTCACTAAACACGCCGTTTAATTCGTCAGTGATATGATTAGCAGTTAGGCAAGTAATGCCCTTTTGACTGGCAGTAGTGCGCTCAAAAACTGACTTAAAATCAGCGATTGTCGGCTTTTCTGTGACATAATTTTCTTCAATCAGGTATTCGCTTTCATTTAATTTATTGGTTAAACTGCGCAAAAAAGCGCGCGCATAGTCATCGACCATCGCAGAGCGATCGACGATTAGCTGTATAAAGGTTTCATCTGACTGTCGGGCAAGTTCGACTAATAGTTTTTGTTCAGTACCTGTCATGCTCGAAAAACCGCTGACAACAACGATTTTGCCACTAAACAACGGCTGTTCTTTTAAAAGCTGCGTCGCATGGTTAATTAAAGCATCTTCGTCAAATGTGATATCGTTCAAGCGCTTTAAATAATCATCATAAATAAGGGCGATTTCAGTTAGTTTTTTATCGAATAGCGGTGAATCTTGTTCGCTTACTTTAATTTTTTTAAAATCATCGGCCGCAATGCCCTGATGTCGAAAGTCGGTAATCATATCGGCTAACTGGTCTAAAAAACCCTCTATTTTATACGCTTCGGCATATAAATCGAGCTTTGCTTTATGGTTTTCAATAATTTCTGACAGCAACATATGCTTGCCCAGTTCGCTTATCGGTGGCTTATCTGCATAAGCGGTATCTTGCAATATGTGATGTACAATGCGCTTAAAACTGAGCACTTCAATATGCAGTAAGCCCCTATCATTTAACAATGCCATCAGTTCGCTTTCAGCTTGTAAAGTATACTGTTCGGGCACAATGACAACCGCACTGTCATTTAAAGGGTCTAAACACTTTAATTTTTCAATTTGATAACGATAACGATCGTCGAAGTGATTTGCCAAACAAAATTTAATCATTTTGCTTTAACCTTTGCCTTTTTATTGACAACAATCGCCAATACATGCGATAAACCCGCTAAAACCACCGCCAATAATACAATGGCAACTGCCATATCTCTAAAGAACACTTCTGGCAGCATTTGAATAAGGCGGTCGGTTGCTGGGTTTAATAGCCACAAGTCGTTACTAAAGAATATTTCGTGAAAGACAACGAAGTACTTGCTGAAGTCGAGCATCACTAATAGCCCTAAAAATAGCGTGATGACGACGACACCAATTAAACCAGCACGCGTTAAATCGACCAAGTACTTTAACTTGTCATCTTGTTTGTTGGCAAAGAAGAATGCCGTGATATACAATGCCATAAAAGCCGCTAAATATCTGGTAATATCAAATATTTTACGGACATCTTTCATGTGTAGCACTTCGCGTTCGCCGTAGACGTCTTGCTTAACGCCGTTGATTTCTAATTGATAATTAAACTGCGGGTAGCGTCCAACGACGTAGCCTGACAGTCGCTTTATCACAGTCGGCATGTCTTTGTCGGCGATGTCGACAACACTGTAAATGTCGTTTTTCTTGAATTCGTAGTGGTAAAAGCCGCTAAAGCCCGCCAATATAAACAGTGAAATGATGACGATTAATATCGGAAATATAATGTAAGTAATCTTTTTAAGCACAGTGACCTCCTCAGTGTTTTCTATACCTAAGTATAATGCAAATGGGCAACTATTTCCACTAAAGAATCATCTGTGAAGATTAATCGTCAATATCATATATAAAATGTTTGTTTATATATGTATATATGCTATAATTAAAAAGTAATATGAACTTATTAATTAATCATAGGATTTTTCTATCGAAAATATAAAACTTTACATTATTTTAGATAATTCTATGAAAATTTCAAAAGTTGGGAGTGATTATTATTTACAAACTATTTGGTATTAAATTCTTAAAGCAGGCGATGATGCGTAAAGTGCTTTATGCCCTGGTGCCGGTAATTGCTGCAGCCATTTATTTTTTTGGTTGGCGCGTTTTACTGGTCATCGCCACTGCCGTATTAGTGGGCGGCATTGCCGAGTGGGTATTTGTCAAGCGTGCTGACAAACCTATTTCTGAAGCTGTTTTAGTTTCGGCAGTGCTTTACGCACTAACTTTACCAGTTAGAACACCACTTGCCGTTGTCGCCATAGGTATGATTTTCGGTATTGTATTTGGCAAAATGGTATTTGGTGGATTTGGGCGAAATGTCTTTAACCCAGCACTGGTAGGGCGCGCTTTTGTCTACGTAAACTTTCCGGCATTTTTAACCGCACAGTGGACAAAGCCGTTTACGTCTAGCCTGGGTGGTTTAACCGCATTTATTGGTGACTTTGTACCACCCGATGCCTTAGCCAGTGCCACGCCAATGCTATTATACCGTAGCGCCGGCCAAATAACAGAGCCGATTAAGCTGTTGCTGGGGCAAGTTTCTGGTTCAATGGGTGAAACCAGTGCACTTATTATTATCTTAGCAGGCATATATTTAGTTTATACTAAAACTGCTTCTTGGGAAATTATGTCGTCTATGCTGGGTGGCCTGATCATTGCCAACAGCGCATTTTTTGTGTTGGGCGCACCGTCTGTTCCCAACCCGCTGATCGGTATTCTATCTGGTGGCGTTTTATTCGCCGCAGTCTTTATGGCAACCGACCCGATTTCTTCACCAAAGACACAAGAGGCTAAAATTATTTACGGCCTACTGATCGGCATCGTCACTGTTGTCATTAGGGGCTTTGCCCTGTTCGCCGGTGGCGTTATGTTTGCCGTTTTAATTGGCAATACATTTACACCAATTTTGGACGAGCTCGTCAAATACCTTAAGAGCAAGAAAAAAGCGGAGGTGACCAATGGCTAAGAAAAAACAAGTCGTCTATCCAGTCGTCTTTATGCTAATCGTCACCGTTGTATTCGTTACGATTTTGGCTACTTTAAATAGCTTCACGAAAGAAATTATTAAAAAACAAGCCGAGCTGGAAATTAAAGAAAACATCTTGTACGTTTTAAATATCGAACACGAAGCCGGTGAAAATGGCATAGAGAGCGCTTTCAAAGAACACGTAAAACTTGAAACCATCAATGACACTAAAGTGTACCGTGCAACAAATAATAACCAAACGATTGGTTTTGCATTTAAAATTAGTGGTGCCGGCTTGTGGGGGTCGATGAACGGTTTTGCTGCTGTCGACGCCACACTGTCAGACTTAATTGGTGTCAGTTTTGTATCACATTCTGAAACACCGGGCTTAGGTGGCCGTGTTGATGAAGAATGGTTTAAAGAACAATTTAGGGGTCTTACTTTAAAGGGCGACCAAACCATTGTTTACCGCCCAGCGGCTGGCGGCAATGTCGATGCCATTGCAGGTGCTTCATTAACTTCTAAAGCCGTAAAAGATATTATCAATCAAAATGTCACAACATTTATCGCCAATGTGGGAGGTGACTTGAAATGACCTCTAAAATAAAAAGAATCTTTAAGGCCGGCTTAATTAAAGACAATCCGGTATTTAGACAAATTTTAGGTATTTGTTCTTCACTTGCAGTTACCAACTTGATGATGAACTCATTGATTATGGGTTTGGGCTTAATGTTTGTTACCGCCTTTTCATCGCTCGTTGTTTCGTTGATAAGACGTTTTATACCAAAGCATATTCGCATGGTTGTACAAACTTTGATTATTGCCGCCTTTGTTATTATCGTCGATATTCTGCTGAAGGCCTACTGGACCGATATGAGTAAGGCGCTTGGCCCTTATATCGGCTTGATTATCACCAACTGTATCATCATGGGTAGAACTGAATCATTTGCCCAAAACAACCCACCACTGCCCTCGTTTATTGACGGTCTGGCAATGGGTGCTGGTTATTCAGTGGTGCTACTAGCAATTGCAACGGTTAGAGAACTACTCGGCTTTGGTACATTGTTTGGCTTTTCAATATTTGGGCCAAATTGGGTTAATTGGACATTGATGATTATGCCCCCAGGTGCATTTTTCATGTTGGCAATTGTCATTTGGTCAACCAAAAACTTGTTCCCTGACCCTGAAGCCGACTTGAAAGGTGGTGCTAAATAATGACTGAAATACATCCACTCGTAATATTCTTCGCTGCAATCTTTACCAATAATATGATTATGTCTAACTTCTTGGGCATGTGTTCGTTTATTGCCGTATCGAGCGAGATTAAAACTTCACTTAACTTAGGGCAAGCCGTTACATTTGTTTTGACGTTTACGACCCTATTAAACTATTTAGTCTATCACTATATTTTAGTGCCACTGGGCATTGAATACTTGCGCTTTATCGTCTTTATCATTGTGATTGCCGCCTTTGTGCAAATTGTTGAAATGATTATCGACCGCTACTTTCAAGCGCTCTATTATGCACTTGGTATTTTCTTACCACTGATTACCGTTAACTGCGCTATTTTAGGTGTATCGTTATTTATGGTTATCAGAAAATACAATTTGTTCCAATCAATGGCCTTTGGCATTGGTTCTGGTGTCGGTTGGACACTGGCAATTGTCACAATGGCTGGTATCAGAAAAAAAATTGCCAAAAATCCGATACCAAAGGGTTTAGAAGGCCCTGGTATTACCCTAATTATTACCGGATTAATGGCATTGGCATTTGTTGGCTTTAGCGGCATTGTCCAAATTCAGTAGGAGGAAGCGATGAACGAAATATTAAAAACAGTTTTATCGATGTCAGCTATTTCAGCTACACTCGCTCTGCTGTTGTCAATCGCCAATAAGACTATTGCCAACTACGGCGAAAAAAAGTTGACCATCAACGAAGAAAAAGAACTGATGATCGAAGGCGGCGATACGCTACTTAGTTCATTAATTGAAAACGAAATCTTTATCCCTTCGGCCTGCGGCGGTAAGGGCAACTGCGGTTACTGTAAAGTAAAGGTCACTGAAGGCGGCGGCGAATTTTTAGCCACCGAAGCTGGCTTTGTCAACGAAAAAGAGCGCGCCGAAGGCATACGATTAAGCTGCCAATGCAAAGTTAAAGATGACATAAAAATTGAAATACCAGAACATTTATTTAACGTTAAGCAATACGAATGTACCGTAAGGTCAAACGAACTGTTGACCCCGACGATTATGCACTTAATACTTGACTTGCCTGAGGGTGAAACAATTGACTTTAAACCAGGTCAGTACATTCAAATTTTAGTACCTGAATACGAAAACAGTGACGAAGATATTTACCGTGCTTACTCGATGTCGGGTTCGCCGAGCAACAATACGCAAATTGAGCTGTTTGTCGGCTTAGTTACCAACGGTGTCGCCTCGACCTATGTGCACCACCACCTTAAAGTGGGCGACAAGTTTACCATTATTGGACCATTTGGCGACTTCTATTACCTTGACAACGAACGCGAAATGATCATGGTTGCTACCGGTACTGGTATGGCGCCAATTATGTCGATATTACTGCATATGCAAGAAAATAATATCGACCGCAAGTGTACGTTCTACTTTAGTTCACGTACTGGCGAAGACCTATTCATGATGGATAGGCTTGCCGAAATGGAAAAAAACATGCCGAACTTCAAGCTAATCTGTTCGCTAACACAACCTGAAAAGCACGATAATTGGACAGGTGAAACACTTCGCGTCGATAAGATGATCACAAAATATGTTGAAAATGGCGATAATAAAGAAGCTTATATGTGCGGTAGCCCGCGC
>PDWI01009450.1_pt1 | contig 11192 bp, 11 predicted proteins | sample 1430891 | NCBI WGS metagenome assembly PDWI01 (sample SAMN01162508, study PRJNA174530) | Oral metagenome, whole genome shotgun sequencing project. | biome: Marine environment; feature: Marine mammal; material: Swab sample of the gingival sulcus; isolation source: swab sample of gingival sulcus... | reverse complement strand
CTGATAGATTTAACTGCTCACAGTGCCATGTACCACAAACTAATAATAAGCCACTTGTTGAAAATGAGTTTAAGGCAGATTTTAGGAGTAAAAAAGATTTAAATAGTTCAAACTTAGCTGACATTTTAAATGAGGGTGTAAGCTATCAAAAGTAGCACTACTAGTAGGCGAGGGTTTTTTAAAACTCTTGCCCCTAAAAAAGAGTTTGTATTAAGACCTCCGTACACAGATGAGGTAAGCAGTTTTTATGAAAATTGCATTACATGTCTTGACTCACCTTGTGTAGATGCCTGTGAAGAGAGTATAATACAGATTAAAGATGATTTGCCATATATTAGTTTTGAAAATAGTGGTTGTACTTATTGTAAAGAGTGCGCTTTAGCGTGTAAAAAAGATGTGCTTCATGTGGAGACCCCACATCAGATAAACGCACTTTTTTCAATAGATACAAAAAAATGTCTATCTTGGAATGGGGTGGTTTGCTTTAGTTGTAAAGATTATTGTGATGAAAGGGCGATTGATTTTTTTGGAATGTTTAAGCCTGTGGTGAATGATAATTGCACATCTTGTGGATTTTGCATAGCACCTTGTCCAAATGATGCTATAAAGATAAAAGAGCAGATATGAGAGTTTTAGTTTTACTTAGTTTTGTTATGAGTTTTTTGTTTGCTATTTCTCCGTTTATGAGTATAAAAGCAGATGGAAATGTTTTAGATTTGGTTCATTTCAGAGGTGATATTTATGTGGCTACCGATAGTGGGTTTATAGATGTTTATGATTTAAATTCCACAAAATTAAAACAAAAAATCGAGTTTGAAAAGATAAAAGATTTTACAGGCAATTTGATAGGGGCTAAGATTTATAGTGTCGATGTGGATAAAAGTGGCGATATTTTGTGCGTTATTCAAGGAAAATCCTTTTATAGAAAATTGGCTTTAGTAAAAAATGGTAAAATTAAGATACTTCTTAACTCAAACAAAAAACTTATGATAAAAAAGGCAAAATTTATCAATAAAAATGAAGTTTTCATCGCACTTTTAAGTAATGAAATCATTTTATATGATATTAAAAAAGATAAATTTAACTACCGCATTTCACTTTCTCAATCACAATTTTCTGATTTTGCATTAAATGAACAAAAAGACCAAGCTGCATGTAGTAGCGAAAGTGGTGGGGTTGTGGTAGTAGATGCAAAAAGTGGCAAAAAACTGTATACATTAAATAGTGGCAATGTGGATAATGTTTATAAGGTTGATTTTAAAGGTGGTAAGATTTTAAGTGCAGGGCAAGATAGAAGAGGGATTTTGTATCACTTGCCAAAGGGAAATTTTGACAGATATGATGCGTCATTTTTGATATATGCTTGCGCTTTAAGTAAAAATGCAAAATACGGAGCAATCACAATAAATGAAGATAACGACATAGCTATATTTGATTTAAAAACTAAAAAACAAACCGAGCTTTTAAAGGGTCAAGAAAGCACACTAAACTCTATCATTTTCGTTGACGATAAAACACTAGTAAGTGGAAGTGATGATAAAAATATAAAAATATGGAGACTAAAATGAATATTTCAAGCGTAGTAGTACAAGCAAAACCAGAAGATGTAAAGGGATTGATAGAGATTTTTAGCAATTGTGCTTTTTGCGAATATCACTTTAGTGATGAAAAAACAGGCAAAATAATCCTAACCGTTGAGGGCGAGGGTGTAGATGAGGAGATAGAAAAAATCAAAATCATACAACAAACCCCAAATGTCATCAGTGCAGATATGATGATGGCTTACAGCGAAGAAGAGCTGGAGAGAGAAAAAGAAAAAATCGACTTAAACAATGAAATCCCACAAGTCTTAAATGATGACGAGGTTGATGCTAAAGATATTATCTATTATGGAGATATTAAGAAAAAAAATATATAATAATATGTCAAATAATAAATAAAGTTTATTTTTTGTAAAACCTAATAAAAATATCAATCACCTTGGAGAATTAATATGAAAACGCAAATAGATACAAATAGAGGTATATTGCTTATAACTGTTTTAATTTTTCTTGGTTTTATAGTATTTTTTAAGGCTTTATATTATCATTCACAAGACACAGATAAAAATATACCAACGCTTAAAACTAATCATGTGACAAGAGCTTTGCGAGGTAACATTTTAAGTGCCGATGGCTACATCTTAGCTACCAGTCATAAGCTATATAAAGCTATGGTTAGAACTAAATATATAGATAAAGATAAAAAAGATATGTTTGCAAAACTATACTCCATTTTTAGTGGCACAGACCTTCAAAAGACAGAAGAGATTTTAAGTAGAGGTAAATCTATTACAACACTATCTTATGATATAGATGAAAAAACAGCAAAACAGTTAAAAAGACTCGGAAGAGAACTTGATAGACTAAAAGTTTTTTTGCCATATAAAGATCCTAAAACACGCAAGTCTTATAGAAGCACTATTGATATAGTAGAGTATGAAGAGAAAAGGATATACCCAAGAGGAGATATTTTAACCCCTTACATTGGATACATAAGTAAAGAGTATAACAAGCTTGAAAATTTTCATATAATAAAAGGTATGAAAGGTGTTGAGGGTTTTTATGAAGATAGACTAATGGCAATACAAAATGCGATTATATATGGTACAAAAGATATTGGCAAATATGTCATTTTAAATCATGATAGCAATGTGAAAAAAAGGATTGATGGGTTAAATGTAACTCTTTCAGTCTCACTCAAACTTCAAAAAAGTTTAGAAAATATCCTTGACAAACAAAAAAAACTAGTAGGTGCAAAAGAGATAGTTGCAGTCATTATGAAAAGTGATACGGGTGAGCTTTTAGCTATTGGGTCTAGTAATAGATATAATCCAAATAATATATCTCAAAAAGATTATAAAAATCTAAATCCAACAGCACTTGAGTATGCGTATGAGCCAGGTTCGGTTATGAAACCAATTACACTATCTTTACTTTTAAGAGAAGATAAAGTAGACCCTCTTGAGATAGTAAATACTCATAATGGCAAGTATAAATATGGTAAATTTACTATCCTAGACGACCATCCTTATAAGCAGTTAAGTGCAGAAGATATCATAGTTCATTCTTCAAATATAGGCATTTTAAAACTCTCTCAAAGACTAACTCCTCTTGAGTTTCATGAAGGTTTAAAAGATTTTGGGTTTGCACAAAAAAATATGATTGATTTAAAAAGTTACGAACAAGAAGGTAATATCCCAAGTATCCAATCTTTTGAAACTGATATGTATAAACGAACTTCAAGTTATGGATATGGACTTCAAGCAAACTTTATGCAGATTTTAAAAGCTTACAATGTTTTTAACAATGGTGGCAACCTAATATCCCCTTATATTGGTGCTTATTTAACTGATGGTTTAAATCGAAAAATCCCCCTGTCAAAATCCCCTGAAACAAAAATACTTCCAAGTTCAGTTGTAAACAAAATGAAACAAATCCTCATTAAAACTGTACAAGAGGGTACAGGAAAAGGAGCGCGTATTGATGGACTTGAGATCGGAGGGAAAACAGGAACTGCTAAAATTTCTATGAATGGAGGCTATAAAAAAATATATAATGGTTCTTTTTTTGGTTTTGCTAATGACAGCAAAAATAGATTTACCATTGGAGTTTTAGCAACTCAGCTAAAACATAAATATTATTATGGCTCTCAAAACTCAGTACCTGTTTTTAAAGAAATAGTTAAGCTTTTAGTCGATGAAAAATATCTTGCACCAAAATTAGACCAAAATATAAGTAAAAAATGACACTTATTCACACCGCGCTTCTTTGTGAGGCAATGCCTATCATCGAAAAACTAAAATTGAAAAAAGAAGATAGAAATATTTATAAAAATGATGAAATTATTTTGTTAGTAAGTGGAATTGGTGGCATAAGAACAGAAGAGTGTTTGGAGAGTTTTTTAAGTATAAATTCGCACAAAATCAAAAAAGTCATAAACATAGGTATAGCAGGTTGTAGTGATGAGAGTGTAAAAATTGGTGAACTATTTTGCATAAATAAAACTTTTAGTGATATTAAAACCGCTACTTTAAGCACAGTTGATAAGCCAGTAAAAAATATAGGTTCATTATTAGTGGATATGGAGGCAAAATATTTTAGCACAATATGCGAAAAATATAAAATAGAGTATTTGATTTTTAAAGTTGTAAGTGATCATTTAGATGAAAAAATACCTAAAAAAGAGTTTGTTAGCTCATTAATACAAAAAAGTTTGGATAGATGGATAAGATTGATTTAAAAGAGAAGTTTGAGAAAAATATACAAAATACAAATTTTGAAAGGCTTGATGAAAAAAACCAAGAATTTTTAAAAAATATTTACAAATTGTACCCCTTTAGTTTTCAAGAATTAAAGCAATTGGTAGATTTTGCTATAGATTTTAACATGTGGCAAGAGACACCTTTATATAAGGTTTTTAATGATAAATTTAATAATAAAAAACAAGCTTTTGCTTATGTGAGAGATATTTGGGAAAATTTAAAAATAAAAAGCCATTCGTACAAAAAATTTTATGTCCCAAAGAGTAAAACCAAAAAATATTCACTATATGATTTTAAATCCGAACGCATAGCCCTTGGCTCTTGTCCTGTGGCAAGCGAGGGTACGAGATGTTGTAATCTTTGGACGCTAGATGCGGTTAATTCGTGTGGGTTTGACTGTTCATACTGCTCCATTCAAAGCTTTTACAAGCAAGAAAAAATCGGTTTTGATAAAAATTTTGCCCAAAATTTAAAAAACTTGCGTTTAGATCCTAAAAAAACCTACCACATAGGCACAGGACAAAGTTCAGACTCGCTCATGTGGGGCAATAAAAACGGTATGCTAGATGCACTGTTTGAGTTTGCAAATGACAATCCAAATGTCATACTTGAGTTTAAAACAAAATCAAAAAATATAAGCTATTTACTTGAAAATGACATACCAAAAAACATAATCACAACTTGGAGCATAAATACGCCAACTATCATAAAAAATGAAGAACATTTAACCGCAAGTTTGGATGATCGTATAAACTCAGCTCTTCAAATAGCAAAAAAAGGTGCTTTAGTTGGTTTTCATTTTCATCCGATGGTCATTTATGAAAATTATCAAGCCGAATACGCACAAGTTTTCAAAAAATTAACCGACACATTTGACCCAAAAAGCGTGGCTTTAGTATCATTTGGCACACTAACTTTTATAAAGCCTGTCATCAATAAACTGCGAAAGCGAGATTTTTATTCAAAAATCCTCCAAATGCCCCTAACTCCAATAAATGGTAAATTTTCCTACCCTTACGAGCAAAAAAAGCAACTCTTTTCATTTGCATACAACTGTTTAAAGCCATGGCATAAGAAAGTATATTTTTACATGTGCATGGAAGATAAAAGATTATGGAGTGAAGTATTTGGGTATGAGTATGAAAATAATGACGAAATGGAACAAGATATGAAAAGGGCTTATTTTAAAAAGATACTATACAAAAAAACAAACTATAATTAAATCTAAGATATAATTATAAAAAATACAAAACAAGGTAATAAGTGGCAGATTTTAAACTTCATAGCAAATACTCTCCAGCAGGAGACCAGCCAGAGGCGATTAAGCAAATTGTATCTTCAATAAAACAAAAAAATAGATACCAAACTCTTTTAGGAGTTACAGGAAGTGGTAAGACTTTTACTATGGCAAATATCATAAGCGAACTTAAAAAGCCAACTCTTATCATGACCCACAATAAAACCCTAGCAGCCCAGCTTTATAGTGAGTTTAAAGGTTTTTTTCCTGAAAATCATGTGGAGTATTTTATAAGCTATTATGATTATTATCAGCCTGAGGCTTACATACCTAGACAAGATCTGTTTATCGAAAAAGATAGCTCCATAAATGCAGAGCTTGAGCGAATGAGACTAAGTGCCACTGCGTCACTACTCAGCTTTGATGATGTTATTTGTATAGCCTCTGTTTCAGCTAACTATGGTTTGGGCGATCCGATGGAGTTTAAAGGCATGGTTAAAGTGATTTACAAAGGCGAGAGTGTAAATTATAAACAGTTTTTACTCCAGCTTGTAGATATGGGGTACAATAGAAATGACAATTTTTTTGATAGGGGAAATTTTAGAGTAAATGGCGAAACTTTAGATATTTATCCAGCATATTCCCATGAGACGGCTATCAGAATAGAATTTTTTGGAGATGAGATTGATGAGCTTTACTATTTTGACCCACTTAGTAATGCAAGAGTACAAAGAGTCGATAGGGTTGATTTATATCCATCTAGTCAGTTTATAGTAGGGCAACAAAGGCAAAAACAAGCAATAAAGCAAATCGAAGATGAGTTAGCCTTAAGACTAGCATTTTATGAGAGTGAAAATCGCCTTGTGGAGTATCAAAGACTAAAGCAAAGGGTTGAGTTTGATTTAGAGATGATACAAACCACAGGGGCTTGTAAGGGGGTTGAGAATTATTCTCGTCATTTAACTGGTAAAAAAGAGGGCGAGACTCCTTATACTTTGTTTGATTATTTTGAGGCGATAAATAAAGATTATTTAGTAATCGTCGATGAAAGCCATGTGAGTTTACCTCAATTTCGTGGAATGTACGCAGGAGATAGAAGTAGAAAAGAGGTTTTGGTTGAGTATGGTTTTAGGCTTCCAAGTGCCTTAGATAACCGCCCTTTAAAGTTTGATGAGTTCATTTCTAAAGCTCCTAGTTTTCTGTTTGTCTCAGCTACTCCAGCCGAGCAAGAGCTTACTTTAAGCGATGAAATAGCCGAGCAAATTATCCGCCCAACAGGACTTCTTGACCCAAATATTGAGGTGATAAGTAGCGATAATCAAGTAGAAATCTTACACGATAGAGCCAAAGAAGTGATTGAGAAAAATGAGCGAGTTTTAGTAACTGTAATGACGAAAAAAATGGCTGAAGAGTTAAGCAGGTACTATCTTGATTTAGGCTTAAAAGTAAAATATATGCACTCAGACATCGACGCAATTGAGCGAAACCAAATCATAAGAGGCTTAAGGCTTGGAGAGTTTGATATGCTTATTGGCATTAACTTGCTTAGAGAGGGGCTTGATTTGCCTGAAGTTAGTTTGGTTGCTATTTTGGACGCTGATAAAGAGGGATTTTTAAGAAATGAAACAAGCTTAATCCAAACTATGGGAAGAGCTGCGAGAAACTCAAACGGAAGAGTCATTATGTTTGCAAATAAAATGACAAAATCCATGCAAAAAGCCATAGATATAACAAACAAAAGAAGAAAAAAGCAAGAAGAGTTTAATTTAAAACATGGAATAATTCCAAAAACAACCATAAGAAAACTTGATGAAAACTTGCACATTGAAGATCAAGGCGAGTTGGTTAAAAAACTAAAAAAAGCGGAAAAAATGCCAGCTATTGAGAGACAAAAAATCGTAAAAGAGCTAACAAAACAGATGCAAAAAGCCGCCAAGGAGCTTGAGTTTGAAAAAGCAGCGGCTTTGCGTGATGAGATAATGAAGCTTAGAAATTTATAAAAAGTTTTTATGCAAAATTTCTAAATATCTTCTGCCCTCTTTTTCAATGTCTAAATCGCCTCTGTAAACATCGGCGGAGCAAAAGGTATCCCTTTTAGTTGCACCGCAAAATTGAAAAATTTTATGTACAGGGGTATGGACATCATCTATGCTTAGTCCATCAAAAAAACCAGCAGGATTGCTAAATTCGCTATCGGGGCAGTTGCAAGTTAGGCTAAGCATATATCTTTTTCCTTTCATAAGCCCACCCGTGCCATACTTGCCATTTAGATTTCTTAATTTTCTTCCGTCATTTTTAAAAGTCGATATATCTCTTCCTGCGCTAAAAACTTCATCAATATATTTTTTTGCAATCCAAGGCATACCCATCCAGTAAACAGGAAATTGAAATACAAAATAGTAAGCCCATTCAAATCGATTTACCTCTTCAGTTATGTCATAACCAGCCTCAATATTTGTAGTTTTTACTTCAAATCCATTGTGAAGAAAAAATTTTTCTGCAATTTGTGTATAAGAGTTTGTAAGCTTGCCTTCGGCTAATTTATCGTACTTTTGGTGCGCATTTATAATAAGTGCATGTCTCATGAAAATCCTTTTTTTGTAAAACTAAATCAAAAATATAGACTTTATTTGGTAAAATTGTGCTTAAATTTAAAATAAAAGGCGATAATAATGATAAAAGTTGAATTTTTAGGACCCATTGGCAAAGAGGATTTAGGTCTTGATATTAAAAATCTTAGTGAATTAAAAGAGGTTTTAAACAAAGATGAGAGTTTAAAGCAGTGGCTTAAGATTAGCTCCGTTGCGGTAAATGAAAAAATTGTAAGTTCATTAGATGTGGAGCTTAAAAATGGAGATAAAATCTCTATACTGCCACCGGTTTGTGGAGGTTAAATATGTTAGAAATTTATACAAAAAATTTACGCGTAGAGAATATTTTCAGTGCTTGGCATGAGAAGATAAAAACTCAAAATTGTGGTGCATTTGTAAGCTTTGTTGGCATTGTTAGAGATGAAGATGGCATTGAGGGGCTTAGTTTTGATATAAATGATACGATGTTGGAGCAGTGGCATGATGCTTGGGAAGAGAAGTTAAAAGAAAAAGGCGCATATCTGTTTATGGCTCACTCAAGGGGTGATGTTTTGATAGCACAAAGTTCATTTATGTGTGCGGTTGTGTCACCAAAAAGAAGAGTTGGGCTTGAGATGTTAGATGAGTTTGTGGAAGATTTTAAGGCAAATGCGCCGATTTGGAAATATGATATTAAAGAGGGTAAAAGGATTTATGCACAAAAAAGAAGCCACGCTTTACCAAATGCAGGATTATTAGGAGAATAGATGAAAAAATTTGAAAGTTATGAAAATACGATTAAAGCCTTAGACGCTTCACTTCAAAAATTTGATAGAAGTGAGTTTGTGGGACTTATGGAATCACACGGCAGAGTTTTAGCAGATGATTTAGTAGCAGAGGCTGACTATCCAGCACACCCAACTTCAAGCATGGACGGTTATGCTTTTAAGTTCGAGGATACTAATGAACTAAAAATATTAAGTTCATTAGCCGCAGGAGATGATCCAAATATGAAAGTTGGAGCTGGAGAGTGCGTGAAAACTTTCACAGGCTCACTTATGAGTGATGGAAGCGATACTTTAGTTCCAATAGAAAATGTAGAAGTAGATGGAGATAAGTTAAAAATCATCACTCCAGTCCAAAAAGGTTTTGCAGTACGAAAAAGAGCAGAAAGCTATAAAAAAGGCGATGTTTTAATCAAAAAAGGCACAACCATAAAATACGCTGAAATTACCACTTTAGCCGAGCAAGGAAAAGCACAAGTTGAGGTAAAAGTTCGCCCAAGAGTTGCCATACTTGCTACGGGAAATGAGATAGTAAATTTAGGCGAAAGTATAACAAGAAGTTCGCAGATTAGAAGTACAAACCATTTAGCCCTTGCTAGCATAGTAAAAGAAGTTGGAGGAGAGCCGATACTTTTAGGCATAGAAAAAGATGATAAAAACGCCATAAGACAAAAAATCTTAAAAGGGCTTAGCATGGCTGACATGGTAGTAACCACAGGTGGCGTTAGTGTGGGTGATTATGATTTTGTAAAAGATGTGGTTGGTGAGCTTAATTGTGAGCTTGTAGTTGAAGGCTCGGCTATCAAACCAGGCAGACATATAAGAGTTGCAAAAATGAACCAAAAGTACATCATCGCACTTCCAGGCTTTACTTATAGCTCCATCGCTGGATTTTTTCTTTATGGGGTTAGGGTGCTTGAGTTTTGGCTAGATAAAGATTTTCAAAGACGATTTGGCAAGGGTATTTTAAAGCAAGATTATAACAAAAAAAGCAAACTTTTTGAGTTTGTTACAAGCAATGAAAAAAATGGCGAAATTGACTTTAATGGTAAAGTTTTTGGAAGTAGTGCCATTGCCAATAATCTACTAAATAACGCAGTGTTGCTTTGCGTTGGAGAGAATAAAAAAAGTGGCGATGTAGTAGATTTTTTTAGAATGAGTGCTTTATGAAAACCATCGCAGTTTTAGCACTTGGAGGCACAATAGCAGGAAGCAGCCAAAATGCAGTAAGCTCAAGTTATGAGGCAGGAAACATCGGCGTTAATGAACTTCTTAATAGCATTGATGGACTTAATAAAATCGCAAACATAAAAACAAAACAAATCGCAAATATTGGCTCACAAGAGTTAAATGACGAAATACTCTTAAACTTAGCAAGAGAGACAAAAAAAGCAGTTGATGATAAAAAAATCGATGGTGTTTTGATTTTGCATGGTAGCGATACTCTTGAAGAGAGTGCGTACTTTTTAAATCTTGTGATACAAACTAAAAAACCGATAGTTTTTACAGCTTCCATGAGAAGCGGAGACTCACTTAGTAGCGATAAAGATATGAATATCTATAATGCCCTAAGCGTGGCCGCAAATAAAAAAGCAAAAAAGATGGGTGTTTTAGTTGTCATTAATGAGCAAATCCACTTAGCTAGAGAAGTAAGCAAAACAAACACAACCGCACTTAATGCTTTTGGTTCATTAAATAGTGGCAAAGTTGGAAGTGTAAATTTTGGAGATGTAAGTATTAGTTTAAAAAGTACAAAATTACACACTTTTAAAAGCGAGTTTGATATACAAAAGATTAGATTTTTACCAAGAGTTGATATACTTTATTCGCATTTTAATGACACAGGTTCATTTGTGCAAACCAGTCTTAGTGTTGGTGCAAAAGGTATTATCCATGCTGGGCTTGGAAATGGAAATATCTATCCAAATACTCTAAAAACACTCAAAAAAGCAAACGATAAAGGTGTGGTTATAGTGCGAAGTTCAAGGGTTGGAAGTGGCATTGTAAGTCAAAATGCAGAGATTAATGACAAAGAGCATGGTTTTTTAAGTTCAAATGATTTAAATCCTCAAAAAGCGAGGGTTTTACTTCAAGTTTTGTTTAGTCATAGCGTAAAAAAAGATGAAATGCAAAAATATTTCTTAAACTATTAAGTATTTAAGATATTTTAAGATAAAATTATATTTTAAATTTTTAAAACAAGCAATCCTATAAAAACTAGCTTAAACGAAAGGAAAAAAATAAAAAAAGCATTATTTTATTAACATTGATATTTATAAAGAACATTACAAGTATAA
>PDWI01009449.1_pt1 | contig 11192 bp, 10 predicted proteins | sample 1430891 | NCBI WGS metagenome assembly PDWI01 (sample SAMN01162508, study PRJNA174530) | Oral metagenome, whole genome shotgun sequencing project. | biome: Marine environment; feature: Marine mammal; material: Swab sample of the gingival sulcus; isolation source: swab sample of gingival sulcus... | reverse complement strand
TTTAAAATCTGATGGACAATATGCTCCGTGGTAGTTGACAATTGATCATGAATGGATAGGTTGGAGTTCATTAACAGAGGAAGAAAAGAAGCTTCAAACCACTCTTTTCCGAGACTTTTAGCCCCTTTTTTTGCATAATACGGCAATGCATTTAATTGTTGTAATAATGCATTATTTACCTGTCCGGATTTAGCCAGCCTCCCATTTTCATCATACGGTTTTCCCAATTGTTGCGATAATATATTCAACGGCATATTGCAGGGACAAATATCATGAGCTACCCGCATTCCTTGTTTATTTTTAAACGAAATATTGGCAAATCCACCCAAATTAATACAATGACTATATGCTGAAAACAACAACTCATCTCCTATAGGTACCAAAGGCGCTCCTTGTCCTCCATAAGCCATGTCCAATATCCTAAAATCATTAATCACCGGCAGCTGAACTTCTTTTGCAATATGACTCCCTTTGCCAATTTGCAAAGTATAGTGGTGTTCCGGCTGATGAAATACCGTATGTCCATGAGAAGCAATGAAATCAGGTTGCAAATCATATTGATTGATAAATTCAGCAATGGTTTTTCCCAGCAAAGTTCCATAATCGTGATCTAATTGAATCAACTCAATGGCTGAGATATAACAAGCCTGATTCAGTTGATTAAACCAATCTTTTGAATATGCAATGGTAGTTGATTGTAAAATTTGAAATTGCCACTTTTGATTAACATGTCTGAATTGAGCATAACATAAATCAATACCATCCAACGATGTGCCGGACATTACGCCAATAACATTGTAAATTTCTTTTCTCATAAGTATTGAACAACTGTTTCCAAATGATTTCCCCTTGAGCCTTTGATTAAAATATGTTTATGGATTAACGGATTTGACTGCAAAGCTTCTTCCAATAAAGCCGTATTTTCAAAATACTGGTAACGATAATCGGAAGCTAATTCCTTAAAAGAACCTCCCACTAAATAAACGGTTGAGAATTGATGTTCATCAATCAAATCAAGGATTTTTCGGTGTTCTTTTTCACTATAACTTCCCAATTCTAACATTTCTCCGATGATTAACACTTTGTTATCATCTTTCACCTTCGCAAAATGCATAATCGCTGCCGTCATGCTGGTTGGATTAGCATTATAAGCATCCAACCAAATTTTATTGTGGTTTTCCGTATGTATAATTTGTGAACGATTATTTAAAGGAATATAACTTTCTATTGCCTTATTGATACTTTCAGATTGAATATTAAATAACAACCCCACAGCAATAGCATAAGCCACATTGGCAACATGATATTCACCTATCAGATGTGTTTCTAGCGAAGAAGAAGTTTTTTCACTTTTCCATTCAAAGGTTAAATACGGTGTGGATTGTATATTATTAATGATTAAAGGCGCTTTCGAATCTTTAGCAAAAGTAAAGGAAGGATAATCACCCAACATATCTGATAGCAACTCATCAGATTGGTTAATAATCACCTTTCCGTTATTTTCTTTAATATAATCATACAACTCTTTTTTTGTATGGATAACACCCGAAAAATCTTTGAAGCCTTCTAAATGAGCCATGCCTACATTTGTAATAATTCCATGAGTTGGTTTGGCGATTTCACATAGCATTTGTATCTCTTTGGGATGATTGGCTCCCATCTCTACCACGCCAACTTCTGTTTGTTTATTCATTCTCAACAATGTAAGCGGAACCCCAATGTGATTGTTTAAGTTTCCAACAGTTGCCGTAGTTTGGTATGCGGATTGCAAAACAGCATGAACCAGTTCCTTGGTAGTGGTTTTTCCATTAGTTCCGGTTATGGCAATAATGGGAATATTCAATTGTTCAATGTGATAGGTTGCTAATTCTTGCAAGGTTTTCAATACATCATCCACCACAATATATTGGTCTGATACTGGTTCGCATGGTTTGTCAACAATAGCATATTTAGCCCCTTTCTCAATAGCCGATTTTGCAAATTGATTGCCATCAAAATTATTCCCCGAAAGGGCAAAAAACAAATCACCTTTCTGCACCGTTCTCGAATCTGTGCTGATTGATGAGTATGCAAGATATGTTTGATATAATGTTTTAATATTCATACGGTAAATATACAACAAAAAAATAGCCGCAATAAAATATTGCAGCTATTTTTATTAGAAATAATATTATTATGAAAAATTTTTATTTTCCCGGAATGGCACTTCCCACTCTGTCCATTGCACATCTAAAACCAATAAAGTTAGTAGCTTTATCTTCATCATAGAATCTTCTGACAGAAGGCGTTAAGTAATAAACAGGATCTACCCAAGAACCACCTTTCACTACTCTTGATTTATCGGATATTAAAGTTCTATCTTTGCGATACATTGTATTGGTTGCAGAAGCTTTTCCTGCCTCATTATTCTCACGGTCATCAACCTCATCATTCTGTAACCAATCAAAATTTCTGAAAGAATCCTCATCACCATCTTTATAGTTGATGTTATTGGCTGTACCAATATTTTCTCTTTTTATATCGGTAACATACTCTTTTTTGAAATGTCCCATTCTATCAAACTCAGGCATATTAGTAGCTGAATCCACAACATTTCTAACAAATACATTTCCTCTGAAAGGTTGCAAATCAGAAAAATCCTGATAAGATAATGGACGATAAACGTCTCTTACCCACTCGGCTACATTACCAGCCATATTATATAATCCAAAATCATTAGGCCAGTATGATTTTACTTCATTTGTAATGATTGCACCATCATTAAGATCTTGTGCTACACCAGCATAGTCTCCTCTTCCTCGTTTAAAATTAGCTCTGAATTTACCTCTATCTTGCTTTCCGGAATAACGCAAGAAACTTCCTTGCCAAGGATAAAAATTACGTTGATAAATTCTTTCATCTACCGTATTTCCGATTTGAGCTAAAGCAGCATACTCCCATTCTGCTTCTGTCGGAAGTCTATAATTAGGAAGTAACACCCCATCTTCAATCGATACTTTATTAGATTTTGGAGAAGCCCCATCTTCTTCAGGCAAATCTGCATTAACAATACCTTTATAAGTTCCAGACATATAAGCATCTGTTGTAAAAGGCTTAGCGCCAGATTCATTATCTCCTTTTCTTACTACATTCCATTCTATAACACCTCTATCCACTAAGATTTTTTCATTTACACGGTCACTACGCCATAAACAATAATCATTAGCTTGTGTCCAAGAAACTCCCACTACAGGATAATTTTGAAATGAAGGATGGCGAAGGTAAAGATTTGATAATGGTTCGTTGTATGCTAAACGATCATACCAAACTAATGTATCCGGAAGTGCTTGACGATACAATTTATCATTCCTTCCAAAAACTCGATTTAACCAATATAAATATTCTACATAATCAATATTTCGAACTTCCGTTTCATCAAGATAGAAAGTTTGAACAGTTACGTTACGAGGTGCATTATCAATCTCTGTAACCGGATTTGGAACTGTAGCACCCATTACAAAAACACCTCCTTGTACTAATACCAATCCCGGACCTGTCTCTTGTTCTTGATAATCCGCCTTATTAAATCCACCGTTTTCTTCATGATTATATTCCCAACCGGTAGAATTTGACACCTCTTTATTGTTCTTACAAGAGATAAAAACAAATGCCATCAATGCAAAAATGATTAAACTTCTTATACGCATTTTATTATTTTTTCTGTTATTGTCTAAATTATATTACTCTTTAACTAAAATTCAGGGCATTTTATTGCACGAATCTTCCTTTTTTTATCATTTGCATATATACAAAACTGATAGGTTAAAGTAATTTCGTGTGTTCCGCCGGATCCCACATTTAATTTAGATACCGTCATATCATAACTGTAACCAATTTTCAACCCTTCCTTTTTGAAACCTACTAATGCAATAACTGCATCAGGCGTATCTATATTATGCCTAAACCATGTTCCCAAAACAAAATATCTATTCTTGACATACATCCCAAAATTTAGTTGGTAAGCTGCTGCTTGTTTTTGAAATAATATGTTAGGAGAAATTGTAATGTTACTTTTCTTTCCACGTAAAACATCAAAATAAGCTCCTCCATGTACAGTAACCTTCATGGGCACTGTACTGTATTTATCATCATAAAATGAATTTGAGGGCTCTGATAAATGCTGAAAAGCAACTCCTCCATAAATTTTTTCTTTCCAATCAAAAGCAACACCAGTTGAAAAATCTAAATACGATACATTTTTATTATTAATCTGCATTTCATTTGAAACGGAGATGGTTTCTCCATTTAATTGTATTTGATCTTGAAAAACTAGCTTATCCCAATGTAACGAAATTTGGTTATACGTTGCTTCTAAACCCAAAGAAACAACAGTAGCCCTTGTTAACCTAAATTTAAAAGAATAAGAACCTCCTCCACTAAATGTAGAGAGCGCATTATTAGCTTGTTGATCATTATAAAAAGTAACCCCAAATCCACTATTCATCTGAGGAACAAATTGATCATAAGATAAATAATACGTTCTGTAAGCCTTGGGAAGTGCTACCCACTGATTTCTGTAAGCAGTATTAATTCTTGCACAAGGTACATTACCCGATAAAGCGGGATTTAAGGAAAGAGGATTTGAATAAAATTGCGAAAACAATATATCTTGCCCCATTGTAAAAATGGGAGCAAAAAACACAAATAAAAAGATAAAATATCTGCTTTTATTCAGATGCATATTCATTCAAAATTAAAAATAGGTGACAATAATACGAATATTTTCATTAATTATTGTGAAAAATGAAAGAAAACATTTTATATGACGATAAAATTAACAGTTTTGTGTATGCCACACCCTATCTAATAAAAAGATTTAATTATCTTTGCTCTGTATTTTAAGTGAACTTAATAATTATGTTAGGCACATCAATATCAATTGAGGATTTTTTAAAAATCATTTATCAGTTAGAGCAAAATCCTGAGACTACACCAAAAACAGGAATAGTTGCTCAAAAATTAAATATATCAAATGCCGCAACAACGGATATGGCTAAAAAATTATCAGAAAAAGGACTGATTCATTACAAAAAGTATAAGCCTTTTTCAGTTACGGAAGAAGGTCGAAAAATTGCGGTTAATTTAATACGAAAACATCGCCTTTGGGAAACTTTTCTTCATCATGTATTTGAATTTGATTTGAATGAAATTCATTTTGAGGCAGAAGCCTTAGAACATGCTACTTCTGATAATTTAGCCAATAAGATTAGTAACTTTTTAGGTCATCCGCTGTATGACCCTCATGGAGACCCTATTCCGGATGAAAATGGTTCTTTACCGAAAAAAAAAGATATCAGCATTTTATCTAACGTAGAAAAAGGTGTGTATAAAATCGCTCGAATTTCAAGTTCAGACCATACTTTTTTTAATTTTTGTAAGGAAAATAAAATCACATTACAAGCAAAAGTAGAGGTACTTCAAATTTTTGAAGAAATAGGATCCATGTCCATAAAAATTGATGAAAGGACAATTGTATTACCTAAAATGTTTACAAATAATATATATGTAATCCCTTATTTGCAAGGATAAAGAGGCTTGAATCATTAATTATTTTTTCATCAAAGGATTAAATTAAAAACATAAACAATAAATCATATTAAGAAATGAATGTAAAAAAAATATCTATATTATTTGTAGCCATAGCATTGGTTATAATAGGATGTCAGACAAATCATAACAAAAAAAGAGGAAAATTAAATGTAGTAAGTACAACTACAATGATTCATGATATTGTAAAAAATATTGGAGGAGATAAAATTAATGCCAAAGTAATCATGGGAGCCGGAGTTGACCCTCACCTTTATAAGGCTTCTGCAAGTGATGTAAATACGTTTCATAATGCAAATGTTATATTTTACAATGGATTGCATCTTGAAGGGAAATTGGATGATTTATTTGAGAAAATGGAAAAGAGTGGAAAATCCGTATATGCTGTTTCAGAACACATTCCAGAAACAAAATTAATCTCATCCGAAGCCTTTGCTTCAAATTACGACCCTCATATTTGGTTTGATATCTCTCTTTGGAAAATCGCAACTAAAACAGTATTGGAAAAACTGGAAAAAGAAGATCCCGCCAATAAGGCTTATTATCATAAAAATTATACCGCTTATATAAAAAAGTTGGATGTGCTTCATCAAAAAATAAGTGCATTGATTCAATCGTTGGATGCTTCTAAACGTATTTTAGTAACCGCTCATGACGCATTTAACTATTTTGGAAAGGCATATGACTTTGAAGTAGTTGGTTTACAAGGAATCAGCACCGTTGCAGAGGCTGGCGTTAAAGATGTGCAGAATCTAACGCAATTAATTGTAGACAGAAAAGTAAAAGCAGTATTTGTCGAATCCTCTGTTCCGAAAAAAAATATTGAAGCATTGCAAGAAGCTGTAAAAGCCAAAGGTTTTTCTGTTGATATTGGTGGAGAGTTATTTTCGGATGCTTTAGGGTCAGTCAATACACCGGAAGAAACCTACGATGGAATGTTTTTATACAATGTAAGCACCATAGTAAAAGCCTTAAAATAAGGAACATGCAATATAAAACAAACGAAAATAACGCCTTAGAAATACACGATTTAACCGTAGCTTATAAATATAAGCCGGTGTTGTGGGACATTGACATGAAGATTCCTGAAGGGGTTGTTATGGGCATTGTAGGACCTAATGGAGCCGGCAAAACAACATTGATAAAATCCATCCTTGGATTGATAAAACCCATATCCGGATCCATACGGATTTTCGGAAAACCCTACAAAAAAAATCGTGCAAGAGTAGCTTATGTTCCTCAAAAAGGAAGTGTGGATTGGGATTTCCCCACAACAGTATTTGATGTGGTATTGATGGGAACCTATGGAAAATTAGGTTGGATAAAAAGACCCGGACAACAAGAAAAAGAAAGCACAGCCAATGCTTTGAAAAAAGTAGGCATGTGGGAATTTCGAGATCGCCAAATCAGTCAGCTTTCGGGCGGACAACAGCAACGTGTTTTTTTAGCCCGGGCCTTATTAGAAAATGCGGATTTGTATCTCATGGACGAACCTTTTCAAGGAGTGGATGCTACTACGGAAAAAGCTGTAGTGAGTTTACTTAAAGAACTGCGTTCGGAAGGAAAGACCGTTATCGTGGTTCATCATGATTTGCAAACCGTACCGGAATATTTTGATTGGGTGGCTTTCTTAAATGTAAAACTCATTGATGTGGGGTTGGTATCTGATATTTTTGATGATGAAAATTTAACCAAAACCTATGGTATTAGTGGCATCTTTAAGGTTAAAAACAAAAAAATATCATAAGCAATGTTTAATTCAATAATATGTTCAGCAGTATTCGATTTGCTCAATGACTATACATTCCAGGTTATTGCGCTGGGTACTACCTTTATAGGCACAATAAGCGGCATATTGGGAAGTTTTGCTATTTTACGAAGACAAAGCTTACTGGGAGATGCTATATCTCATGCTGCTCTGCCCGGCATTGCCTTAATGTTTTTGATTACCGGCATAAAAAGCTCGTCACTTTTCCTTATTGGCACTGCCCTGAGTGGCTTATTAGGTGCCATATGGATTATGAGTATTGAGAAGAACACAAAAATAAAAACAGATACTGCTTTAGGTATTATCTTGTCTGTGTTTTTTGGCTTTGGCATTATGTTACTTACGTTTATTCAAAAATTACCTAATGCCAATCAAGCAGGGTTAGACACTTATCTTTTCGGACAAGCTGCCACATTATTATTAAACGATGTAAAAATAATGGGCATTGCTTCTTCTGCTATCCTTCTTTTGGTTTTCATATTCTGGAAAGAAATAAAAATCATCATATTTGACATCCAATATGCTTCCACACAAGGATTCAACACCAGGATATTAGATATTGGATTAACCACATTGATTGTAATTACCATTGTTTTAGGATTGCAAGCCGTTGGGGTTGTATTAATGAGTGCTTTGATTATATCTCCAGCAGCCGGCGCAAGACAATGGACAAATAAACTGGAAACCATGGTGATACTCGCGGCTATTTTTGGAGGCATTTCCGGATTTTTGGGCACATTAATCAGCTCCCTATCCAATAACATTGCCACAGGGCCGGTCATTGTATTAATTTCCGTAACCATTACAATTATCTCTTTTGTTTTTGCACCGGAAAGAGGTTTTTTAGCTAAATATATCATTCGCAAAAAGCAGAAAAGAGCGTTGCTTCAACAAATAAAACATAAGCAATTATGACGTTACCACAAATAGAAATACAGATTATAGCCATTTTAGTTTCTATTGCTTGTGCAATTCCGGGAACATTTCTGGTATTACGAAAAATGTCGATGATTAGTGATGCCATTAGTCATTCCATTTTACCCGGAATTGTGGTTGGATTTTTTATTACTCAAGATTTATCTTCACCATGGTTGTTGTTTCTGGCTGCTATCACAGGAGTTATCACAGTCTATTTGGTAGAATTAATCAATAAAACTCAGTTGGTAAAAGAAGATACGGCCATCGGATTAATCTTTCCGGCTTTGTTCAGTATCGGAGTTATATTGATTTCTCGTTTTTCGGGTGATGTGCATTTAGACACAGATGCTGTATTGGTTGGAGAGTTGGCTTTTGCCCCCTTTAATCGTTTACAGATTAACGGAATAGACTTGGGTGCTAAAGCCATTTGGGTTATGTCAGGCATTCTTTTGACTACCCTTACCTTATTACTTATTTTTTATAAAGAATTAAAGATAAGTACCTTTGACAAACAATTGGCAGCTTCATTGGGGTTCACTCCTGTAGTGATTCATTATGGTTTGATGACCATGACTTCCTTAACCACTGTAGGTGCCTTTGATGCAGTAGGTGCTATTCTGGTAGTAGCGTTAATTATTGTTCCTGCTGCTACAGCATATCTTATCACCAAAAGTTTAAAGAATATGCTGATACTATCAGTAATCATCGGCGTTTTTTCTGCCATATCCGGTTATTGGTTAGCTCATTTTCTAAATGCCTCTATTGGAGGTTCTATGGCGGTAATGCTGGGCATTGTATTTTTTATGGTTTTCTTATTTGAACCCAATCGGGGATTAATTTCAAACCAATTACATCGCAAAAGATTGAAAGTAGAGTTCTCTATGCTTACATTTTTAATCCACTTGCAAAGTCACAACAAAGAAATAGAAGCAGATGAGTATAAACTACATCAATTAACCGGACACTTTAATTGGGAAAAGGCTCATGCCAACAAAATCCTGAATTTAGCGCAACATTATGCATTTATTCAATTGAAAGAAGATACGATTTATCTTACCCCAAAAGGCGATGAATTTGCGGATAAAGCCTTACGATATATTATTACCAATAAATCGGACAACTTAGAACATGAATCTAATGAGTATTACCTTTTCAGAAATATAAATGCAATTCAATAAGATGAATGTAATAAGTTAGAAAAAGAAAGAATGATGAACTGAGAATGAATAAGATTATAAAACAATATCACTCGGCACTTGCTTCTCATCTTCTCATAATCTTCTCCATTTATTTGTTTCGCTTTAGAAAAAAACTGTATTTTTACATACTCAAAAGGATTGTATATTACTATTATGTCAAAAACAGAAGATAAATTTTACAGAAAACGCTTAAAAAGCGCCCATGTTACTACATTAGTCAGCATTACATTGGTATTGTTGATGCTTGGATTTTTAGGTTTAATCATTTTGCATGCCAAGAAAGTGTCAGATTTTGTAAAGGAAAATATTGGTTTTACCATTACACTTCAAGATAATGTGAAAAAAAAATCAGTAAAGAAGTTTCAAAATTCACTTACAAAAAAAGTATATGCCAATAAAGTTGAATACATCTCTAAAGAGCAGGCAAAAGAAAATCTGATGAAGGAGTTAGGTGAAAACTTTGTAGATTTTCTGGGCTACAATCCATTACCCGAAATCATTGAGGTGAAATTAAAAACGGCTTACGCCAATAATGATAGTATAAAAAAGATTTCTAATCAATTAATCAAATATAAGATTGTAAAAAAAGTTGATTATCAAGAATCAATGATAAATGCCATTAATAGCAATATCTATAAAATCGGCATTGTCTTACTGGGTTTTAGCCTTATTCTAATATTAATTGCCTTTGCATTAATTAATAACACCATCCGTCTATCGGTGTATTCAAAACGATTTTTGATCAAAACCATGCAACTCATCGGAGCAAGCCACCGTTTCATTCGCAGGCCTTTTATGAAACAAGGGGCTTTCTATGGTATTTTCGGCGCATTTATTGCCATTGGAATTATCTCCACCTTACTTTTTATTATACAGTTTAAATCTCCGGAAAATATTATCCTTCGAGATTTTGAAGTGTACGCCATATTAATGGGCGTAATTTTAGGATTAGGTGTTTTTATCTCTTTAGTTTCTACATATTTAGCTGTTTCTAAATATATTGACATCCATAATGACAAACTGTATTTGTAATGAAAATAACGTCTTTTATCAAAAAATATAAAGAAAAGAAGCCACATCAAATTATTTCAGATGTAATTTTTGTCTTATTAATCATTGCTTTGCTGATACCCGGTTCAAGGATGTTTCTTATGTCAAACCTCCAACGCTTGATCGCCATATCTCCAAAAAAAATTGAAGCTGAAAATCAAGTTAAGATACCCAAAAGTGCATATAGTTGGCAAATACAATCAATAACCGGAGAACAAAAAACATTTCAAGATTTTTCTAACAAAGTAATCCTACTCAACTTTTGGGCTACCTGGTGTCCGCCTTGTGTAGCCGAAATGCCTTCCATTCAATCCTTATATGATAAATATGGAGACCGCATTGCTTTTATTTTAATCACTAATGACGATCCTAAAACGGTAAAAGCATTTATGAAAGAAAAAGCCTATAACCTCCCCATTTATTATAACTTATCTGCAGTACCTGAGGTATTTTCTTCTCGTTCCATTCCCAGAACAATGATTATTTCTAAGCAAGGAAAAATTGTTTTTGACAAAACCGGAGCTGCTAAATGGGATAGCGAAAGTTTTATAAAAAAACTGAATGAACTGATTAATGATTAATCATCACGCTTTAACCAATTGTTGTTATTGTGAAACACTTAAAAAAAAATAGAAAGCCTCATTTTTGACATTTTCATCAAAAACGAGGCT
>PDWI01009448.1_pt1 | contig 11192 bp, 8 predicted proteins | sample 1430891 | NCBI WGS metagenome assembly PDWI01 (sample SAMN01162508, study PRJNA174530) | Oral metagenome, whole genome shotgun sequencing project. | biome: Marine environment; feature: Marine mammal; material: Swab sample of the gingival sulcus; isolation source: swab sample of gingival sulcus... | reverse complement strand
AAATGGAACTCTAAAAATAAATTGGCAACACTCACGGCACGAGTAGAATTAGCGAAAAAACGCATTGAGGCAATGACTGCCGACCAAAAGAAATTTTTATCACAAATGCAAACCGACCAAGATGGTAATATTTTAAATCCTATTCAGTTAAAAGATTTCAAGAGTAGTGATGAAAAAGAAATCGGTAAAAAACTCAATGAATTGGCTAAAAACACAAATACCGAAGGCGAGTATCGTATCATTGGAAGTTTGTACAGATTTAATTTGTTAATCAAAACTGATGCAACAATGAAAGATGAATTTCAGTTTACGGAAAACCGATTTTTTGTATTGGGAAGTGGCGATATAAAATACACGCACAACAACGGAAAATTAGCAACTGACCCCAAATTAGCCTCTCGTAATTTTGTGAATGCACTCCTTAAAATTCCGTCGTTATTGGAAAAAGAACAACAGAATTTACAGGAAAATCAACAGCCTATTCCGACACTTCAAGAGGTGGTAAATGGCGGATGGCGAAAAGAAAATGAACTCAAAGAACTTAAATCGGAATTAGGGATTTTGAGTCGGAAAATTGATGCTGACTTAAACCTTATTGAAACAAGTCACGATGAAAAAGAAGATAAATTAGATAGAGGAAAGGGGGTAAGAATATAATTGAGTTACCTAATTATTCATCAATAAAACATCCCTTAATGATTTGTTCAATAGCCTTTAATACTCGTTTCTTATCATCTTTCTCATTGATGTCTAAGCCACAAACTTTACTGCCATTTACATTTGCATGTAAGTTAAGATAGTAAATTCCTCCTAATAACAAGGAAATAGTAGCCCTTATGTCTGTTTTGGAATTTTCAAATTTACTATCAATCAATGAAAATATATGTTCGCCTGTCATTTCTCTTTTATCAGCAATTGTCCTTAAAACTTCTTTTGATTCCCCCATTTCCCAATGAACGATTTTTTGTAAATCTATATCTTTGCTGAATGTATCAAAATATTCTAATAATAATTCTGTTATTTCTTCACTTCCTATTCCTGTTGGTTTGCCTATTATTTTTTCTATTATTGAGTTGGGGATATTTAACCTCCAAAAGGCTTTTAAATCAATATATTCTTCAATTAGATTATCAATACTACCAAAATACGTCCATACTAACTTTTTATCAACTCCGGCAGCTCTTGCAATATTTGCTGCATTTAGATTTCCATATCCTTTATTTTGTAACACTGTTCCAACAGCATTAATCAATTTTGCTTTTGTTCTAAATTTGTCCCTTATGGGTCCTGAAGTTCTTTTTCTCTTTTTCTCTTTACTCATCAACTAAGTATTAAAATAACTACGCAAATATATGAATTATATTTTGTCTTTAGGGGGAATTGATACATAAAAGCATCCTTGATTATTTATATTTGTTCTAAATGACGGAGCGAGCGATTTATTCTCTACATAGAGAATAATTTTTATTATTTTTACGAAATAATAAAAGATATCATTTATGGATTTTACAAAAGCAACCTTTAAAGATTTTGAAAATGTTGAAAAACTAGACATCTTTCAAAGAGCAAAATTAAACAATCAATATCTAAACTATTTAGATAAGTCAAGAGCATTAAATTACCAATTACTTGCTATTTCAGGGTGTAATTCGGAAATAAGACTAGCTAAACAAAAACAATTGAAAGAAGGTAGTTATATTAGTTTCGTTTCAAATGATTACTTAGGTTTTTCTCAACACCCAAAGGTAAAAGAAACAGTTATTAAAGCAGTTGAAAAATATGGAACAGGTGCAGGTGCATCTCCATTGATTGGAGGATATTTTGAATATCACAAAGAAGTAGAGGATAAAATTTCTATTTTTTTTAACAGACCTATAGGTTCAACTATTATCTACACAACGGGATACACTGCAAATAGTGCGTCTTTATTATGTTTATTAAAAAAAGAAGATATTGCTATTGTTGATATGGCTGTGCATTCAAGTGTTTATGAAGGAATTATGGGAACAACTGTTAAACGATTTCTTCATAATAATTTAGACCATTTAGAAAAGATTTTAAAGGGAAGTAAAGATAAATATAGAACTAAAATGGTTGTTATTGATGGAGTATATTCTCAAGATGGAGATACAGCACCGTTAAAGGAAATTATCAAATTATGTAAACTTTACAATGCTGTATTGATGGTTGATGATGCTCATGGAATTGGATTGTATGGGAAAACAGGTAGAGGCGTTGCTGAGCATTATGAAGTGTTAAACGAAATAGATATTATAACAGGGACATTTAGTAAGACTTTTGGGAATGTAGGCGGATATTTTGTTGCAACACCAGAACTAATTAGTTATTTACGATATCAGTCAAGGCAATATGCTTTCTCAGCATCTGCAACTCCTAATGTATTAGGAGTAAGCACTGCTATTGATTTAATAGATGAAGAACCTAAATGGAGAGAAAAATTATGGAACAATATAAATCATTTTAAGAATGGGTTATTAGATGTTGGACTTAATATAGGAGTAACAGAATCGGCAATTATACCTGTAAAAGTAGATGATAAAACGAAAGCCTATGAAGCTGTTAATATTCTTTTAGAGAATAAAATATATGCCAATCCTATCACATACCCTGCTGTTTCAGTTAAAGACCCAAGGATAAGAATGAGTCTAATGTCTACACATACTAAAGAACAATTAGATAAGACTCTGAATGTTTTTGAAGATTTGAGAAAAAGAGGAGTGTTATAAAAATAATTACTTATCTTTTTTTTACCAAATGTTCATATCTTGGATCATTAGTAACCCGTTCCATTTCCGATAAAATAATATTTTCCACATCGGCTTTGATTTGATTGTAATTAGCGTTGATTTCCTGTTCCATAGTGTCATTAGGATAAATCTCTATAATAGGTTTGTATTGTTTGAGCTCTGCAACAACTTTTTCCACATCAACCACAATTTCAGAATGAAAAATCTGTTGATTGATATTTTATCAAGGCTGTTAGACTTCGAACTGATAAATGCACCTTTCGTTAGTTAATTGAAGGGTGTATTTTTTTTCTTCGAGATGCTTTTAAGACAAAAATTATTGAGTGTTCTTTAATGTTAAAATAAAATTAAATAACATTAACTCTCTTTTTAATGATTTAATATATTCAATTTTACTGTTTTTGTATTTTATGATTAATATAAATAATAGGTTTTGTGTGGGTTAATATTTTGATTATTAAATAATTAAAATTCATTCCGAAGTGTGGGGTTATTTAAATTGCAAAGTTTTTTTCTTCGGTTAGGGAAAAATTATTATATTTGTGGCTTGAAGTAAATACGTACACTAACTAAGTCATGAATAAATTATTTAATTATGTTACCACTCTTGTCTTGATACTTATTTCTTGCTCATTATATGGGCAGATAAAAGTAAAAGGAATTGTAATAAATCATTCAAATAAAGTTGTTGAATTTGCCAATGTAGTTCTGTTAGATGAAAATAATAAAATTATTGAAGGAACGGTTACCGATGAGCAAGGACGGTTTGATTTATCTGTAAAACAAGGAGAATATAATTTAATAGTTAGTTTTATTGGTTATAAAGAGTGGAACAAAGCTGTTTCTGTTTCTAAGAATTTAGATGCCGGAATTATTAATTTAGGTAAAAAGATTCAAGAATTGGAGGAAATTGTAATCACAGGTAAAAAGAAATTGGTTGAACGTAAGGTTGATAGATTGGTTTTTAATGCTGAGCATTCAGTCTCTTCAATGGGAGGTGATGCAATAGATGTTTTAAAAGTAACACCATTACTTAGAGTTGATGATCAAATTTCAATGATTGGTAGAAGCGGGGTAGCGTTAATGGTAAACAACAGACTAATGAAATTATCTAATGAAGATTTAATGATTTTCTTAAAAACTATTCGGTCAGAAGATATAAAAGCTGTTGAAGTTATTACAAATCCACCTGCTAGGTATGATGCCGAGGGAAATAGTGGCATTATAAATATAAGATTAAAAAAGACTAAGGAAGATAAATGGAATGTTTTACTAAGAACACAACACCAGCAGTCCAAGTATTCTACTAATGCTTTTTCAGGTAGATTTAATTATAAAAAAAATAAGTTTTCTTTTTCTAGTGGAATTAGTTATATCAACGGTTCAAATAGAAGAATGGAAAGAGATGAAATATATTATGTTGATAAGGAATGGGTTACAAAATTTAATAAAAGAATGTATACAAATACATTAGTTGGAAAATTTTTAGTTGATTATGATATAAATAAAAAGTGGTCTATTGGTGCCCAATACTATATATCAAATAATTTACCACTCACAAAAGAGGAAGATGAAGGTTTCATAACTAGTGCAAAAACAAGAGAATTAGACTCTCTAATTATAACTAGGGCTAGAAACAAGAAACATAATCAATTAAATAATTTTAATTTATATTCAAAAATAAAGTTGGACACATTAGGTAAATCTATAAGTCTTGATTTGACATATTTTGATTATAAAAATGATAATAATAGAAATTTTACCACCAGTACATTTTTACCCAACGATAATACATCTAGATTTGGTTATATTTCAAATATGATAAATGGAATTCAAAAAATAAAAAATTATGCAGGAATTGTAAATGTTGAGCATCCTTCTGTGTGGATGAATTTTAACTATGGTTTTAAAATATCATCAATAAGTACCAAGAATAGAATAAGTACTTTTGACTTAGAAAGGGAAATTCCAATTTTAAAGGAAAATCAAAGTAATGTATTTGAATTTAAAGAACAGACACAAGCGTTATATATTTCAGGAAGTAAAGAAATTAGTGATAAATGGAAAATAAAGTTAGGACTTAGATTAGAAAATACGCAGACAGAGGGATATTCTGAAACAGTTAATCAAATAAATAAAAATAATTACACCAAGTTATTTCCTACATTTTATTTATCATATACCCCTAATGGGAATAATTCTTTTTCACTTAATTACGGAAAAAGAATAAAAAGACCAAACTATTCTAGTTTAAACCCATTTAAATTTTATTCTAGCCCATATAGTTATAGTGAAGGTAATCCTTTTTTAACACCTCAGTTTTCAAATATTTTTGAATTTCAATATGGCTATAAAGGAAAATTATATACAACCGTATCATTCATTAATGAAAATCAGGGATTTGGTGAAGTTCCAATAGTGGATTCTAATACAAATATTCAGTTTTTTACTTACCTCAATTATTTTACTTACAACGCTGTAGATTTCTCCCAGTCTTATCGGTTTAATATGTTAAAATGGTGGGAGAGTTATAATTCAATAAATATATATTATTCAGCATCTCAATTAGATAGTAGTGTTAACCTTGAAAATACCAGTGGCTGGGGAACTTATTTTTCTTCTAATAACTCATTTGTTTTCAATAAACATAAAACCATAAGAGGGGAATTGAATTTTTGGTATCAAGCTTCTGAAACAGATTTATTATATGATCGAGATTCAAAATGTAGCCTTGACTTAGGTGTACGATTTTCCTTATTAAAGAGTAAAAGATTACAATTAAGTATAGTTATGAATGATGTTTTTAGAACTAATAAAAATAGACAAACAACCTTCACAAATAATGTGAGGCAAGTTTATTCAAACTATGGAGATGATCAAAGACTTAAAATAACAGTTTCATATTTTTTGGGCAACAAAAAAAAGATGTATAAAAGAAAAAGGTTTGGAAATGAATCTGAAAAAAACAGAACAAATTAGTTGAATTAATAATAAAAAGACCCTATGAGGAGTTTAAATGTCTTAAAAAACTAGTAATTCAATTGTTTAATTTTAAATCTTATGAAATATGAGTAAAAGTAAATCTAAGAAAGATGTCGCTGACATTTTAGGAGTTAAAAAACTCAATGTTTTGGAGCAAACTGCTATCAGAGGTGGTCGTGTAGGTCATCATCATCATGATACAGGAAGTAGCCATCATCATGATTCTGGAAGTAGCCACCATCATGATGTTGGGCTTGCAGCTCTGTAAATTAACTTTGATATATAGAGAAAATTAGTTTTTTCTCTATATATCTTTAACAAATGAAAAAATTATAGAAATATGGGAAAAATTACAACAACAAATAAAACAGAAACTACAGAACAAAGTTATATCTTTGATGATAAATGGTGGGATTTATTTATAGAAAAAACTAAAAATCTTACTAAGACAAGTGTTTTTAAGAATTGCTTAACTAAAAAAGAAACAGAAGAAATGAGAGTTTTTCTCATTGAAATATTAAGAGATTTATCAGAATTAAGAACAGGGCAATATGGCTATCGAGTGTATGAAGACGGAGTAATCTTAGATGATGTAGAGATGAATCGAATTTATGATTCACCACCTTTAGAAAATGAATCTTTAGATGAATGGGTAAAGAGAACTTTTGGAAACAAAAAGTTTGGAATGATTATCAATGAAGGTGAACGATTTAATTTAGAATTATCAAAGAAAATGGCATTGAGAGCCGAGCCTTTATTCAATAAGATAGGTTTTCCTAAAGAAGGTGTAAACTTTTCTATTTTTATCGGTAATTATGGATGGACACCGTTGGGTATTCATCAAGATTCTGCTGGCGAAAGTGTTATTCATTTCCATTTAGGCCCAGGAAGAAAAACTATGTATACTTGGAAAGATGATCAATTTAGAAAATTAGTAGATGTAAGAAGTTATGATAATCATAATGTAGAACCCCTTTTGAAATATGCAAATGAATTTCAATTTGGAGAAGGAGATTTATACTTTATGCCAACAGGAGAATTTCATATAGGGTATTCAGATGAACTATCTTTAAGTGTTACTTTTTGGCAATATAATCATACACAATTTAGATTTGCAAGGAGAATCCACAATATGATTATTGATCAATTTATTAAAGAATCTGAAAAACTAGTTACTCCAGACGTGAATAACTTAGAGGATATTTCAGGGATGCAAGATGTATTATCTACTTTTGAATTTACAGACGAAATGGATAGTTTATCTTATACAGAATTACTTACAGAAATGTATAAAGATTTAAGGTATTCAATTAATAGTAATGCAGGATACAGAACAAGTCCATTTCCCAAAACAGAAGAAAATTCAATTATAAATCTAAAAGATACATTAGTAATAGAAACTCCATTTAAAATAAAGTACCGAGAATCTAATGATAAAACAAAATTATATATTTATGTGAGAGGATATAAATTTTCTTTTAACAACCATAAGTGTATAGGTGAAATGATTGACAAAATTAATGAAGGACAAGAGCTTTGTGTAAAAGAATTAGTGAGTTCTTTAAATAAAGACTGGCCTATAGAAGTTGGTCTTCAAATATTAAGTTTAATGTATCAAAACCATGGTGTAACAATAGTTAATTAAAATGAAGACAAGTGTAAAAGAAAAGTTTAAGGAAGAATGGTGGGATTATTTTTTGGACAAATCAAACTATATGTCAAAACCTACAGTATTTAAAAATTCTCTTTCCAAAAAGGAAACTTCTTTAATGAGAAAATTGATATTACAAGTTCTTCAAGAACTTGCTAAAAGGAGAACAACAAGATTTGGATATAGAGTATACACAAAAGAAGGTCGTATTCTTAATGAGAATGAAATGAACTTTATTTACGATAATCCACCAAGAGATTATGAGAATTTAGAACAATGGTGGAATAGGGTATTTAAAGATGAAGAGATAGGTATGATTATTAATCAGGGTGAACGATTTAATCTTCAACTCTCTGAAATGATTGCCAAAAAAATCAAACCACTATTAAAAAAAACAGGAATACCTACAGAAGGAATTATTTTCACTCTATTTATAGGTAATTATAATAGTACTCCTTTAGGAATTCACCTAGATTTACCCGGAAAAAATGTAATACATTTTCATTTAGGCCCAGGTTCTAAAACGATATACACATGGGATGATACAGAAAAGTATGTTAATCTTGCAGGGCAGAAAAGTCAAAATAATAAAGATTTAGAGTCATATTTACCATTAGCATCAAAACACAGTTTTAAAGAAGGAGATTTATTTTGTATGCCAGAAGATATCTATCATGTAGGTATTCAAGAAGGTCTTTCTATAGGTATTGCTTGTTGGTGTAATAATCGTTCAAAACACGATTTTATGGAACAGTTAATTAACATGTTACTGAATCAATACTTAAAGAAGGATACAGATCTTTATGTAAGGAATCCAAATAATAATTTAAAACCTGATAGAAAACCTTTGAACGACTCAAGTTTTTTAGATACAACACTTCAAGAATGGTTTGATTTTCCCAATGGATATGAATCATTAACTTTTAATGAGGTGCTAAAAGAGATATATAAAGATTTAAGATATTCCTTACATAGTAATGCAGGGTATAGAACTAGTCCATTCCCGTTAGAGAAAGATTATAACTTTAAACTTGACACCTTAGTTTATTTATCTTCCCCCTATCAGATTAAATACAGAGAATCATTAGATAAAGAAAAATTATATATTTACATAAGGGGAATCATGATTAGTCTTGATAATCATAATTGTATCAAAGATTTTATTGATATACTTAATGAGGAGGAGGTAATTGCCGTAAAGAATTTATTAAATATATTAGATTTAAGTTGGGATAAAGAAGTAGGTTTTTACATTTTAAATTTAATTTACAAACATCACGGAATAAAAATTGCGTAGAATAACATTTATAGGGCAATTAGATCAAATGGATTGTGGACCAGCTTGTTTAAGCATGATTGCCAGTTATTATAAAAAAAAATATCCACTACAATACCTGCGGGATAATTCTTTTATAACTCGTGAGGGTGTTTCTTTACTTGGCATAAGTGAAGCTGCAAATAAAATTGGTTTTGAAACATACCCAGCAAAAATTACAATTCATAGTCTTGCAAAATCGTCTTTTCCTTGTATTCTACATTGGAATCAGAATCACTTTGTAGTTTTAGTTAAGGTCTACAAGAGTTTTTTTACTCAAAAAAGAAAATATAGAATAGCAGATCCTGCTCATGGTATTATAACATTAACCGAAGAGAAATTTAAAAAATCGTGGCTACCATCTTCTGATACTGGTATAGCTCTTTTTTTAACACCTACGAAGAAATTTTTTAATACTACACCTCCTAAAGAAAACAAATTATCGTTAAGATATCTATTTGACTATATTATACCTTATAAAAAGCATTTTATATATATATTTATTCTACTTTTATTGGGCAGTGGTATAAACTTAATTTTTCCATTTCTTACACAAGAATTAATTGATAAAGGTGTTACTGAAAAAAATATAGATATTATATTTTATATTTTAATGGCACAGTTAGCATTGTTTTTGGGGATTATAAGTTTTGAGGTTATTAGAAATTGGATAATGTTGCGTATAGGTACTACAATTAGTATTCAAATCGTTTCTGATTATTTGCAAAGTATTTTAAAGTTACCCATTAAATTTTTTGATACTAAAATGATGGGGGATTTTAATCAACGAATTCGAGATAATGAAAGAATTGAAGTTTTTTTGACCTCACAAAGTCTTCTTACATTTTTTTCTGTTATTACTTTTATGGTATATTTTGGTGTGCTTTGGTATTATGATTTAAACATTCTGGTTTTATATATTTCATTAACTATATTATCTATTTTGTGGTCTATATTTTGGTTAAAAAAAAGAGGTATTCTTGACTATTTTAGATTTCAGCAAAGGTCTGACAACCAAAATGCTATTTATGAAATAATAAATGGTGTAACAGAAATGAAATTAAATCAATTTGAAGATTATAAGAGGAAAGAATGGGAAAAGATACAACAAAAATTATTTAAAATCAATTTAAGAGTACTAAAAATAGATCAATTGCAAAGATCTGGTTTTGAATTTTTTAATCAATTAAAAAATATAGGAGTAACCTTTTTAGCTGCTTATTATGCAGTTGTAGATATGATTAGTTTAGGTGAACTCTTAAGTATTTCTTATATAATTGGTCAGATGAATAGTCCTATAAATCAACTTGTTAATTTTATTAGATCGCTTCAAGATGCAGAATTAAGTTTAGAAAGAATGAATGAAGTGCAAAATTATCCAGATGAGGAACAAATTGGGCAATTAAAATTAGATTGCTTTAATACTAATTCATATAATAGTATTGAAAAAGGAATAAGACTAAAAAAAATAAGTTTTCAATATGAAGGGCCAAAATCTATTTATGTACTAAAAAATGTGAATTTGTTTATTCCTAAGGGAAAGGTAACAGCTATTGTAGGGGCAAGCGGTAGTGGAAAAACAACTCTAATGAAATTGTTGTTAAAGTTTTATCCTGTTGTTGAAGGAAATATATCTTATAATACTATTAACATAAATAATATTTCACCTTTAGATTTAAGGAAAAATTGTGGAGTAGTTATGCAAGAGGGATACATATTTTCTGATACTATAGAACGAAATATAGCAATGGGGGAAAAAAAGATAAATTTTGAAAAATTAAAAAAATCATTAGAAATCGCAAATATAACAGACTTTATAGAAAGTTTGCCATTAGGTTTAAAAACAAAAATAGGTGCTGCGGGAAATGGGATATCAGGGGGACAACGTCAACGAATTTTAATTGCTCGTGCTGTATATAAAAATCCTAATTATATTTTCTTTGATGAGGCCACAAGTGCTTTAGATGCTGAAAATGAGAAGATAATTCATGATAAGTTACAATCTTTTTTTAAGGGAAAAACAGTTGTGATTATTGCTCACCGTCTTTCTACTGTAAAAAATGCTGATAATATTGTTGTGCTTAATAGAGGTCAAATTGCTGAACAAGGCAAACATGAAGTATTGGTAAGTAAAAGAGGGCATTATTTTAACTTAGTTAAAAATCAATTAGAATTAGGTGGGTAGTTATTCTTAATCAAACACTCAAATTGTGGATCATTGGCAATCCGTTCCATTTCCGATAAAATAATATTTTCCACATCAGCTTTAATTTGGTTGTAATTAGCATTGATTTCCTGCACCATAGTGTCATTGCCTTGTGTATCGGTAAAGGATAAAATTTCTGGAATAGGCTTATATGCTTTGGTTTCTGCGATGACTTTTTCTACATCAACCACAATTTCAGCGTGAAAAATCTTTTGCTCAATCCTTTCATCAAAGTTATCAGATACCGAGCCGACAAACATACCTTGTGTT
>PDWI01009447.1_pt1 | contig 11194 bp, 9 predicted proteins | sample 1430891 | NCBI WGS metagenome assembly PDWI01 (sample SAMN01162508, study PRJNA174530) | Oral metagenome, whole genome shotgun sequencing project. | biome: Marine environment; feature: Marine mammal; material: Swab sample of the gingival sulcus; isolation source: swab sample of gingival sulcus... | reverse complement strand
CACAGTTTGTACATTGGCTTTTGTTGCTATTCGCTACATAACTCATTGATATTACATAATTAATAGCGGAGTGGTTGCCGTACTGGTGAAATATCCGGGTTAGCCCGGACATTTGCTCCGCACGGCGAGAGCTCTACCATAATTTTTTTGGTAGCAAATAGGTCCCAGCACATTAAATGTAAAGCTGTAGCTATTCGAAGTTACTATTTTCCGGCATCACCCCTGCAGGGTTTTCGTTAACACTTCCCGGAAGAAATTTTTCCGAAAAACCCACGTACTGGTGAAACATCCGGACCGGACCGGGGATATATCGCCTGGTACCGCCCGGCACAAACCCATAAATCGCGCTTGAACGGCATAGTCCTTTGTGGCAGAATCTGCGCCCTTGCGAAACCCCGATCACCTATTGGATTCTCCCTCGGGTCGGGTTGTGCGCATGTGGCGGAAGTGGCGGAATTGGTAGACGCGCTAGATTTAGGTTCTAGTATCGCAAGGTGTGAGAGTTCAAGTCTCTCCTTCCGCACCATTTTTTAATACACGGTGGTGTAAAACGCAGCACGGCGAAGCGGATTGACTTCGCGGTGCTGTTGGTTATAAAAGCAGCCCTTGGGGCTTTGGCGAATTGAGGAATTTTCATGCAGGTTTCTATTGAAACTACATCGGGTCTGGAACGTCGTTTGACTGTGGGTGTTCCGGCTGAGCGCATCGACAGCGAAGTGACTGCGCGTTTGAAAAAAGCGGCGGGTAATGTGCGCCTGGATGGCTTCCGTCCTGGCAAAGTCCCCATGAATGTATTGCGTCAGCGTTTTGGGGCGGGTGTTCATCAGGAAGTGGTCGGTGAGCTTATCGGCCAGTCTTTCGCCGAGGCGGTAACCCAGGAAGACCTCAAGCCAGCCGGTCAGCCCACCATCGAGCCCAAGACCATGGAGCAGGGCAAAGATCTGGAGTACGTGGCAGTGTTTGAGGTCTTTCCAGAAATCGAGCTGGCCAGCACCGCAGGCATGAAAGTTGAACGTCCTGTCGCTGAAGTGACCGATGCCGACATCGACGACATGATCGAGATTTTCCGCAAGCAGCAGGGTTCCATGGAAGAAGTGGAGCGCCCGGCTCAGCACGGCGATACGGTCAATATCGACTATAAAGGCACCAAAGACGGCGAGGAATTCGCAGGTGGCAGCGCCGAGGACACTGACCTGGAGTTGGGTTCTGGCAGAATGATCCCCGGTTTTGAGGACGGCATTGAAGGCATGAGTGCTGGCGATGAAAAAACGCTTGAGCTGAGCTTCCCTGAAGATTACCACGCCGAAGAGCTAAAAGGCGCTGCGGTAGAGTTTGCGGTGAAACTCAACAGCGTCAAGGAACAAAAGCTGGCGGCGCTTGATGATGAACTGTTCGCCAAATACGGTGTGGAAGAGGGCGGTGAAGAGCGCTTCCGCGCTGATATTCGCGACAATATGAGCCGTGAGCTGCGCAATGCGGTCAAGGCTGCCACCAAGGCACAGGTGATGAACGGCCTGCTCGCCGCCCACGAATCACTGGAAGTGCCCGCGGCGTTGATTGCTCAGGAGGTCGACAATCTGCGTGGTCAGATGTTCCAGCAGTTTGGTGGAAGTGCACCGGAAGGTCTTGATCTTAAATCAATTTTGCCTGACGACATGTTCACGGAGCGGGCTGGTAAGCGGGTTCGACTGGGTCTGCTGATGAACGAGTTTATCAAGTCCCACGAGCTGGAAACCGATAACGATAGAGTCGATGCCCAGATTAAAGATCTGGCTTCCACTTACGAAGATCCCCAGGAAGTGATCGACTACTACCACAACAACGCGGAAATGCTGCAGGGCGTTCAGGCGATGGTATTGGAGGATCAGGTGGTGGATAAGCTGCTGGCTGATGCGGATGTTACCGACAAGCAGGTTAGCTATCAGGAAGCCATGGCTGCGGCGCAACAGGCGCAGGCGAATAATTAAACCCCTGCTTATTGCGGGGTTAATTCCTCGAAAAAACGCATCGGTATTTTTTGCCGGTGCGTTTTTTTATACGGGATAAAAAACTCTCTATTAATCGATAAATCCAGTCGGGGCGCATTGTTGCGGTCTGTTTGCGCTGTTAGGATAGCGCTTCACAAAATAGGTTACATCAGGAGCTTGCTATGTCATTTTTTTCTAACGGTCACGATCACACGGTCAATAATCTCGGCCTTGTGCCTATGGTGATCGAGCAAACCTCCCGCGGTGAGCGCTCCTTCGACATTTACTCCCGTCTGCTAAAAGAGCGCGTGGTGTTTGCGGTTGGGCAGGTCGAGGACAATATGGCCAATCTGATTGTGGCGCAGTTGTTGTTTTTGGAGTCAGAAAACCCCGACAAAGACATCCATCTCTACATCAATAGCCCCGGCGGTTCGGTGACGGCCGGACTCGCCATTTACGACACCATGCAGTTTATCAAGCCCGATGTCAGCACCACCTGTATCGGGCAGGCGGCGTCTATGGGAGCGTTTTTGTTAAGCGGTGGGGCGAAGGGTAAGCGCTTTTGTCTGCCCAATGCGCGTACCATGATTCACCAGCCCAGCGGCGGCGCCCAGGGTCAGGCCACGGATATCGATATTCAAGCGAAGGAAATACTTATCATTCGCGAGCGCTTGAACCGTTTGCTGGCTGAGCACACTGGTCAGGATCTGGCGGTGATTGAACGCGATACCGAGCGCGATTTCTTTATGAATGCCGATGAAAGCTGCGAATACGGACTGGTAGATGCGGTTGTGGGTAAGCGCGAGTCCTAGGCCGGATATTTCACCAGTAAATGGAATTTTCGGGAAAGAGTCAGTCCCAAAAGGGCGTCAAAACCGACCGATGGCCGTATAATTTGGGCTTTCGGCGAGTTCAGGGCTTGCAAACGAAGCTCAATGGCCGCATGGTATGATCTGTGAGAAAAGTGTAAACAGGCGAATTAATGAGTAAATCAAAAGACACAGGTAGTGACGGCGGTAAGCTGTTGTACTGTTCCTTCTGTGGAAAGTCTCAGCATGAAGTGCGCAAGCTGATTGCCGGACCTTCGGTATTCATCTGTGATGAGTGCGTTGATTTGTGTAACGATATCATCCGCGAAGAAATCAGTGAGGTGGATGATGACTTGTCCCAGGACAAACTGCCCTCACCGCAGGAAATCAACGCGACGCTCGATGAGTACGTCATCGGTCAGGCGCGGGCTAAAAAAGTATTGTCAGTAGCGGTGTACAACCACTACAAGCGGCTGCGCTACAGTCAGTCGCGCAAGGATGACGTGGAGCTGAGCAAGAGCAATATCCTCCTGGTCGGCCCCACCGGTAGCGGTAAAACCCTGTTGGCCCAGACCCTGGCGCGCCTGCTGGACGTGCCTTTTACCATCGCCGATGCCACCACTTTGACCGAAGCTGGCTATGTGGGCGAAGACGTTGAAAACATCATTCAGAAGCTTCTGCAAAAGTGTGACTACGATGTGGAAAAGGCTCAGGTGGGCATCGTCTACATTGATGAGATCGACAAAATCTCACGCAAGTCCGACAATCCGTCCATCACCCGGGATGTATCCGGTGAGGGTGTGCAGCAGGCCTTGTTGAAGTTGATTGAAGGTACGGTCGCATCTGTGCCGCCCCAGGGCGGGCGCAAACACCCTCAGCAGGAGTTCCTGCAGGTCGATACCTCAAATATCCTGTTTATCTGTGGCGGCGCATTTGCCGGCCTGGATAAGGTCATCCGCAACCGTTCCGAAAAAGGCGGCATCGGCTTTGCCGCGGAAGTTAAGAGCAAGGCGGAAAACACCAATGTTGGCGAAGTGCTGTCTGATCTCGAGCCCGATGATCTGGTACAGTACGGCCTGATTCCCGAATTTGTGGGACGCTTGCCGGTGATCGCCACCCTGGAAGAGCTTGACATCGATGCCTTGGTGCAGATCCTCACCGAACCCAAGAACGCGCTGACCAAGCAGTACAGTAAATTGTTTGAAATGGAAGACGTGGAAGTGGTGTTCCGCGACGATGGTTTGCGCGCGGTCGCGGAAAAAGCCATGGAACGTAAAACCGGAGCGCGAGGGCTGCGCTCTATTTTGGAAGGCATTTTACTTGATAGTATGTACAGCATCCCGTCGCGTAATGACGTCAGTAAAGTCGTCATCGACGAGTCGGTGATTCGCGGTGAAAGTGAACCGCTGTTAGTCTATCAAAACAGTGATATGCCGAAACCGTCTGGCACTGACGAATAGAAATCGACAGGGCCGCGGCAGCTGATGCCGCGGCTTTGGTCTCGCGGCGTTCGCTCGCGAAGTTGGCGTTACTCAAGGAGATACACATGCCTGTCATCTCATCCTCCGAATTAATTTTTCCACTGTTGCCGCTGCGCGATGTGGTGGTTTTTCCCCATATGGTCCTGCCCTTGTTTGTGGGGCGGGAGCGTTCCATTGAAGCGATAGAAGAGGCCATGTCCGGTGCCAAGGAAGTGTTGTTGGTTGCCCAGCGCAAACCCGATGACAATGACCCCCAGGCAGAGGACTTGCACCCCGTGGGCACAGTGGCGCATATTCTGCAGTTACTCAAATTACCCGATGGCACCATTCGTGTTCTCGTAGAGGGGCTTTACCGGGTGCAATTGGATGCGCTGGAGGATGTGGGGCGCTTCACCCAGGCGATGGTGCACGAAGTTGACGACGGCGATTTACCCGAGCTTGGCATTCAAGAAGAGCTACAGCGTCACGCGGTACGCGCTTTCGAGAAATACGTCGAGTCCAACAAGAAAATTCCGTCCGAAGTGGCTGCATCACTGGCGGACATCGACGACTTGAGCCGTTTGGCGGATACCATCGCCGCCCATATGAATATCAGTTTGGAAGAAAAGCAGCTGGTGCTGGAAATGCACAGCGTGCACGAGCGCATGGAACATCTGATGTCCCTTATCGAGGGTGAAATCGGCGTTTTTCAGGTGGAGAAAAAGATTCGCGGTCGTGTTAAAAAGCAAATGGAGAAAAGCCAGCGCGAGTACTATTTGAATGAGCAGATGAAAGCCATTCAACGCGAATTAGGCGATATGGACGACGCCGGTAACGAGTTGGAAGCCCTGCGCAAACGCATCGATGAGGCTAAAATGCCCGCCGAGGCCAAACAAAAAGTCGATGCGGAGCTTAACAAGCTCAAAATGATGTCGCCCATGTCCGCCGAGGCGTCGGTGGTGCGCGGCTACATTGATTGGATGGCCAGCGTGCCCTGGTCCAAGCGCTCCAAGGTGCGTCACGATCTCAAACGCGCCAGTGATGTGCTCAACGAAGATCACTACGGTCTCGATGAAGTCAAAGACCGCATTTTGGAATACCTGGCGGTGCAGAAACGGGTGCGCAAGGTCAAAGGCCCGGTGCTGTGTCTGGTCGGCCCACCCGGTGTGGGTAAAACCTCATTAGGTGAATCTATCGCCCGTGCCACGAATCGCAAATTCGTGCGCATGGCACTGGGGGGCGTGCGCGATGAAGCGGAAATTCGCGGCCATCGCCGCACCTATATCGGCTCCATGCCCGGTAAATTATTGCAAAAGATGTCCAAAGCAGGGGTTAAAAACCCGCTGTTTTTGCTGGATGAAATCGACAAAATGGGCATGGATCACCGCGGCGATCCAGCCTCGGCACTGCTTGAGGTGTTAGATCCCGAACAAAACAGCGCGTTTAACGATCATTATTTAGAAGTAGACTACGACCTCTCTGATGTGATGTTTGTGTGTACCTCCAACACCATGAATATTCCCGGCCCCCTGCTGGACCGCATGGAGGTTATTCGTATTCCCGGTTATACCGAGGATGAAAAACGCAATATCGCCGAACGCTATTTGATCCCCAAGCAGCTTAAGCAAAATGGCTTGAAGAAAGGTGAGGTCAGGCTGCCCGAGGCCACCGTGACCGATATCATCCGCTATTACACCCGCGAGGCGGGAGTGCGCTCCCTGGAACGTGAAATAGCCAAGGTTTGCCGGAAAATGGTGAAGGCGTTCGCACTGGATCAGTTAACGCCCAAACTGGAAGTCACTGCGGATATGCTGAGCGATATTCTGGGCGTGCGGAAATTTAAGTACGGCGTTGCCGAGGATGACAATCAGGTCGGTCTGGTCACTGGTCTCGCCTGGACACAGGTCGGTGGCGAGCTGCTCAGTATTGAAGCGGTCGCTGTGCCCGGTAAGGGGCGTCATGTTAAAACGGGTTCCCTGGGCGATGTGATGCAGGAGTCCATACAGGCCGCCAATACCGTGGTGCGCTCGCGCGCCCAGGGTCTGGGCATTCGCCGCGAGCTGTTTGACACCAGCGATATTCATATCCATGTACCCGAAGGTGCAACACCCAAAGATGGTCCGAGTGCGGGTATCGCCATGTGCACCGCGCTGGTGTCGGTGTTGACCGGCATTCCCGTGCGCTCGGCGGTTGCAATGACTGGGGAAATCACCCTGCGTGGTGAAGTGCTGCCCATTGGCGGTCTGAAAGAAAAACTGCTGGCGGCGCGACGCGGTGGTATCAGCGATGTGATCATCCCCAAGGAGAACGAGCGTCACCTCAAGGAGATCCCCGAAGCCATCACCGACAAACTAAGCATTCATCCAGTGCGCTGGATTGACGAGGTTTTGGCGATCGCCTTGGAGTCCCAACCCGCGCCCTTAAGCGATGAGGAATTCCAGGAGCGCAGCGGTACACCAGGGAAAGAGGCTTCAACGGACGAAAATAGCCGCATAAATACCCACTGATCCGATTTTGGGCGTTGACCTTGTACGTCGCTACAGGTAAAGTCCTCCGTCTAATCACGCGGGTGTTTAGCGTACATACCATTTAGTTCTAGTTAGAACATCAGTCAACACAAGCTTTACAAAGGGGAAAAGTGTGAACAAATCTGAACTTATCGATGCAATCGCCGATTCGGCCGATCTTTCCAAAGCGGATGCTGGCCGCGCCTTGGACGCGGTGGTTGAAAGCATCACTAAAGCGCTGCAAGACGGCGAACAGGTATCGCTGGTAGGCTTCGGTACATTTTCTGTAAAAGCACGCGCAGCGCGCACTGGCCGCAACCCGCAAACGGGTGCAGAAATCAAGATTGCAGCGGCTAATGTGCCCGGCTTTAAAGCAGGCAAGGCACTGAAAGACGCTGTCAACGCCTAAGGGTTTTACGGCCTGTCGCTGACGGGGTAAACCTAAGCCAAAAGCGCACATTTCGTGCGCTTTTTTGTTGGGAATAACGAGTTCTATCCATGCTTCAAAATATTCGTGCTAATGTTAACGGGCTGGCCGCAAAAATTATTATCGGCCTGATTATTCTAACCTTTTCTATTTTCGGCATTGAATCGATACTGGTCGGAGGCGGCAGCAACAGCGCCGCTGAGGTCAACGGCGAGCCCGTCGAAATTGCTGAGGTGCAGCAACTGGTACGAAATCAGACCCAGCGTTTGATCCAGATGATGGGCGACCAGTTCAACCCCGCCCTGATCGACGAGCAGGCGCTGCAGGCACAGGCGATTGAAACCATCGTCAACCGCAAGCTGTTGTTGCAAAACGCCGAAGACCTGGGTCTGGCAATGCCGGAACAGGCGGTCAACAAGTTAATTACCAGCATGGATCAGTTTAAGATTGACGGGCGTTTCTCGCGCGAGCTTTACAGTCAGATGATTCAGGGCGCTGGTTTTACCCCCGCCAGCTTTAAACAAAGTCTTAAAGACGATTTGATCGTCAATCAATTGCGCGCCGGTTTTCTGGGCACTGAGTTTGTCACCTCGGCGGAGCTAAAACAGGCGGCAAATACAGTGCTGGAAAAGCGCGATGTGCGCTACTTCACCTTGCCGATGGCCAGCGTCCTCGATACCGTAAAAGTCAGCGATGCGGAATTGCAAAGCTGGTACGAGCAACACAAAGAAAACTACCGCACCCCGGAAACCGTGGATGTATCCTATATCGAGCTGAGCCGCGATGATTTCATGCAGCCGATATCTGAACAGCGGGTGCGGGAGGTTTACGAAGAAGAAAAAGATCAGCAGCGCATACCCGCCCAGCGCCGCGTCTCACACATTCTGTTTCAGCAGGCAGAGGGCGAAAGCGATGAAGCCTTGAACGCCCGCGTCACCGCGGTGCAAACTGCACTGGCCGCTGGTGCGGACTTTGCCAAGCAGGCCAAAAGTGTTTCCGATGACAAGCTCTCCGGCGCCCAAGGTGGCGACCTGGGCTACACTTCTGGTGAAACTCTGCCCGCAGCCATGGAGGATGCGGTGGCTAAACTTGAATTGAACGCCGTTTCTGCGCCAGTGGTATCCGACGCTGGTGTGCACCTGATAAAGGTGACGGATATTCAAGAGGAGCGCGTACCCGCTTTTGAAGATCTGCGCTTTGATATTGAAAGGCGTCTGCAAAACGACGAGGCTTCGCGCGAGTTGCTGCGTGTTGTCGAGAACCTGCGCGACCTGGCCTATAACGCCGAAGACCTTGCAGAGCCAGCGCAGGAGCTGGAGTTGAAAGTGATGGAAGAGCAGGGCGTCAGCCGCGATCAGGCCCAGGGTCTGTTTGCCCAGCCGGTGCTCGCATCGCAGATTTTTTCTGAAGAAGTGTTTGAGCAGGGGCACAACAGTGATGTGGTGGAGATTGGCGATCAACACTTTGTGGTCGCGCGTATTAAAACCGTGCATCCCGCTAAAATTCAGCCCCTGGCTGCGGTAAAAGAAGCGGTACAAACCGCACTGAAAAAGCAGCGCGCCGAGGCCGTGCTCACCGAGCAGGCTAACACAGCGTTGGCGGATTTAAACAAGGGTGAGTCCGTGGAAGCGGTGGCCGACAAATTCGGTCAGACCTGGCAGTTACAACTGGGCGCGCTGCGCTCCAGTGTGGATGTTCCCCAGGAAGTTCTGGCGCGCGCATTCACCTTGCCCGCTCCGGCCGCAGGGCAGAGCTATTCTGATTATGTCACAAACGCGCAGGGCGATATTCTGGTGCTACAGCTCAGCAAGGTAAGCCCCGCTGAACCGGACCGCAACGCCCCGCTGACCCAACGCCTGAAGCAAGAGGTGCGCGCCGGCGCAGAAATACTGCTAAACAACGAGTACCAAACCGCACTGCGCGAGAACGCCGATATTACTATCAATCCTCTGTAATATATTTCTTGTCACCCAACGGGCTTTTTTAGGCTCGTTGGGTTTTTTTGCCTCGGTTCATCACTTTTTTATTTTGCAATCTCTGTTTGCGCTTTGGTTAATGGCGCGCGCCCGGCAAGCACCCGCTGGATGGGATGTGTTAGATGTCAGGTTTCTTTTGGCGAGCTTTATTGGAGGGCGAGGGCTGCTGATGTTTTGCTGTATGTTTGCGGTTTTGTTGGTGGCGTGCGCCCGGCAAGCACCTTGCGGGGGCGCCACAAGTACATCCCTGTAGGCTCGTTTCGGCCATCCATGGCCTCAAACGCCCCGCCAGGCGCTTACCGCTCGCCCGCTGGGTAGGGTGTGTTGGCTTCGAGGTCTCGGGAAGCCGTGTTTTGTGGATATGCGTTCTTTTCGCACACAGAGAAAAGCGCTTGCGCCATCTCAGGCCAGCGCGCTACTTTAGCTTTAGCTGGAAATTTGTAGCCACTTGTCGTCTTTCTTCTTATTTGTCGCTTGTGGGGCTTTTGGTAAAACTAAATATTTCAATGGGTTATAGTGTTTTAATTTGGCGGTGGTATCAATCTAACTGGTATGCGCACAGGAGTGCATGATGAAAAAACTAACTGCGATATTGCTTTTTGTCACTCTATTGGCTGGCTGTGTTACAAGACACGCAACTTTGGTCGAGTTTGAAACCGGTGAAGTGTTGCAGGGAAAACTTACAGATAGCATGGCCACTGATGGAACCGTGGAAGTAATAATGCCAGATGGAGAGCTTTTAACTGGGCGGTACTCTGGAGTGAGGGAGAAAAATGAGATTACTTTCAGCTCAGCAACCGCAAGTGCCTCGGGTTCAGCCGAAGGAAGCAAGTTTTATGGCTCTGCATCCGCAATTGGTTCTCAACGAACCACAGGTGGGCAGGGAAAAGCGTATGCGCTTTTAACGAGCACCAAGCCTGGCTCGAAATTAGTTATGGAGATCATTGCTATCTATAACGTTTTAGATGGTCACGGCTATGGGGAAGCAAGAACCAACGATAGTCGTCAGTACAAGTTGCAATTTTAAAAATGCATAACAAGGCGGGGCAATTTCCGTAGATGAGTTCGCCATACAGTTCTTTGATTCGGAGCACTCAGAATCAGAAGATCGTTTTATTATGCTCGGAATGAGCAACGAATCGCGTGTGTTAGTAGTTTGCCACTGTGAAAGGGATGCCGGCGAAACAATCCGAATTATCTCTGCTCGTAAGGCAACGAAGAAAGAGCGCAGCTGCTATGAGGGTGACGCAAAATGAAAGATGAATATGATTTTTCGAAAATGAAATCACGGAAAAACCCTTATGCTTCCAAATTGAAGAAATCGGTTACAATTCGCCTCGGGGAAGATGTCATCGCATACTTTAAGGATATGGCTGAAGATACTGGTGTTCCCTACCAAAGCCTTATTAACTTGTACCTACGCGATTGCGCAGCTCATCGTAAGAAAATCGATATTAGTTGGCATACTAAGCCATAACCAGGCGCTCAACCGGCCTCGCTTATGGCTCGCGCAGTTAACCCGGCGTGGGCGCGTATACAAAAAAATTTAGCCCCTTCATAGAGGGTATTTTGATGTTTACTGAAGCCAGTTTTTCACTTCATCGGCTGCTCTTTCTCCCGCTCTAACGGCTCCTTCAAAATAGCCCATGTATTCTTTTGCGGTTTCGGTTCCTGCCCAGAATACGGCGCCGTGGGGTTTGCGAATGGTGTAGCCGACCTGGCTTATAACCTGGGGGCCAGCGATGCCGGCGTAGCAGCCTTTGCTCCATTCTTCGTCGCGCCAACAAAAATCGTGGTATTGTTCGGGCGTTAGGGCTTCACTGCCGAAGTAAGTGGCGAACTGGCTTAAAACGATTTTTTTGCGTTGCTGTGCATCCATATCCGTGTATTTGTCTGCTTCCCTGCCTTCAATAAAGCCCATCAATATGCCTCGGGACTCCTGTGGTGGCGTTGTAATCCCCCCATTTCCCACAGCAGTTATTTGTAGAGAATCATGCTGCTGCTAATAACCGCCGTGGTGGTACTCCACCAATAGCGGTGTTGGGTCG
>PDWI01009446.1_pt1 | contig 11194 bp, 9 predicted proteins | sample 1430891 | NCBI WGS metagenome assembly PDWI01 (sample SAMN01162508, study PRJNA174530) | Oral metagenome, whole genome shotgun sequencing project. | biome: Marine environment; feature: Marine mammal; material: Swab sample of the gingival sulcus; isolation source: swab sample of gingival sulcus... | reverse complement strand
TTAGGTTGTAAAGAAAATGAATGTTCATTTGCTTTTTTTTTATATTTTTGTTGCAGGAAAAATGAAATTGTAAGATTATCTATTATTATTAATGTGTCGTTTAATCACCTTGTTAATATTTTTTTTTCGATAAAAAGAAAAAATATCGATTGAAGTAGGTTTTAAATGTAGATGTTATGATGTTGATTATTCGTGAGTTATATCGGCTATTGTAAGCTATTGATTAAGATATAGAAAATAATATCAATAGTTCTGTATTTTTTTGTAACAGCCTGATAATCAGCTTCTTATTTACTTCTAATGATTTAACGTAACTTTCTGATAATCAATGTTTTAACTTTTAATTTTAAACTTATAATTTAACGAACTATTGAAATATCATAAAATATGAAAAATAAAGAAACAGTATTGATTACAGGAGCATCGGGCGGACTTGGCGAAAGTTTTGCCCAAATATTTGCTCAAAAGGGGTACAACCTTGTTTTGGTCGCCAGAAGCGAAGATAAAATGAAAAATATTGCCCAAGAATTGGAGGGTAAGCACAATATTAAAATAACGGTTTTGGCACAAGATTTATCGCAGCCCAATAGTGCTGAAAAAATATACAACGAGGTCAAAAACAAAAATATTGATGTTGAAATTTTGATAAATAATGCCGGATTTGGAAGAATAGGAGCGTTCAAAGACGAAAAAGTAACAACATTGACCGAAATGGTAAACCTAAATGTTACCACATTAACCGAATTGACCGCCCTGTTTTTGCCCGCAATGATAGAGCGAAATAGTGGCAAAATTTTGAATATTGCTTCTGTGGCATCTTTTCAGTCGTTGCCTAATTTTGGGGTGTATGCTGCTTCAAAGGCTTATGTGTTGAACTTTTCGGAAGCCTTGCATTACGAATTAAAAGGCACAAATATTTCTGTTACTGCGCTTTGTCCGGGCCCTATAAATACCGGATTTGCCAAAAGAGCAAATGGCGAAAATTCAATTCTTTTTAAGAATGCTACAACGCCAAGAGTTGTTGCCGAAGTTGGATATAAAGCGCTGATAAAGAATAAGGTATATACCGTTGTCGGGTTTCGGAATAAACTAATGATTTCTATGTCTAATTTGTTGCCATCGAGGCGACTAATTGTTAATATTGCAAAAAAACAGTATTAAAAAAATGCCTAAATATTGGGCACAATAATTCGTTGTTTTTTTTGTAATAAGCTGATAATCAGTTGTTTATGAATTTGCGAACGCTTAACGTAACTCATTGATAATCAGTGTTATAGCGTTCGGTTTTTAACTTTTAAATTTTAACTTTTAATTTAACGAACTATTGTTTTTTATTATAAAAAGATTAAATTTGCACAAGAAATATTCACCATTAAAACTATAAAAATTATGGGGCTTAATATCAAAGAAAAAATTGGAGTTGGCGTAATATACGGCGACAAAGTACAAGAATTGTTCAAAATAGCAAGAGAAAATAATTTTGCAATTCCTGCGGTAAATGTTGTTGGTACAAATTCGGTAAATGCAGCTTTGGAAGCGGCTCGCGAAGTAAATTCACCAATAATTATTCAGCTATCCAATGGCGGAGCGTCGTTTTTTGCCGGCAAAGGTTTGTCAAACGACAACCAACAGGCATCAATTTTAGGCGGAATCTCTGCCGCTCATCATATTCACAACGTAGCAAAATACTACGAAGTGCCGGTTATTTTGCACACCGACCACGCTGCTAAAAAATTACTTCCTTGGATTGACGGACTTTTAGATGCAGGCGAAAAATATTTTGAGGCTCACGGACGACCTCTTTTCAGCTCGCATATGTTAGACCTTTCGGAAGAACCGCTCGAAGAAAATGTGGCTATTAGTGCAAAATATTTGCAAAGAATGAAAAAATTGGGAATGACCCTCGAAATCGAGCTGGGCGTTACCGGTGGCGAAGAAGACGGGGTGGATAACTCGGACATCGACAACGCTTTGTTGTACACCCAACCCGACCACGTGGCTTTTGCCTACGAAGAATTGATGAAAATCAGCGAAAAATTTACAATTGCGGCTGCTTTTGGAAACGTACACGGGGTTTACAAACCCGGAAATGTGAAATTGAACCCAATTATTTTGAAAAATTCGCAAGATTTTATCAAAAATAAATTTAATCTTTCGGACGAAAAACCTGTAAACTTCGTATTTCACGGTGGTTCCGGTTCGGCAAAAGAAGAAATAGAAGAGGCGGTATCTTACGGCGTTATCAAAATGAATATCGACACCGATACTCAATGGGCTTTTTGGAACGGTATCCGAAAATATTACGTTGCCAAAGAGGCTTATTTGCAAGGACAAATCGGAAATCCAGAAGGCGAAGACAAACCAAACAAAAAAGTATATGACCCGCGAAAATGGCTCAGAGAAGCTGAACAATCAATGACTAACAGATTGAAAATTGCTTTTGCTGACCTCAATTGCGTGGACGTTTTGTAAATAGAATTTTTATTTGTTGAAAATCCCCATAGTAAAAACTACGGGGATTTTTTAGGTGCATTCAGAAAATGTTAATCTTCAAATAATCAATAATTTACAGCTTATTTTTGACTAAGAAAGCCTTGTTTTTTGCAAAAAAACATCAAAAAACGGGTTTTATTGTTTTAATCTCCGCATTCCATTTCATACGGGGTTTACCCAATCGCGTAGCGATGAGATTTTTGTTGCTCTCGATGTAAATCGGGGGATTTGTATTTTTTTTATGTAATTACCTTATAGTCAGCATTATAGCTCTCTGGCTATCCCCCCGCAATTATCTTTCAAACTCAATTCTCATAGCCACTTTTTCGTCAAAAAACTCATCATTTCTAAAAACAATTTTCCCATTGACAACCGTTGCCCAAACTTTTGCGCCAAAGGTCGTATTTTCGAGCGGACTCCAAGCGCATTTATAATACAAATTTTCCTTTTTTATTGCCAATTCGGTGTTCATATCAACAATGGCGATGTCTGCCCAATAGCCTTTTTGCAAATATCCACGTTTGGCGATATTAAAAATTTTTGCCGGATTGTGGCACATTTTTTCAACCACTTGTTCGAGCGAAAGTTCGCCTTTTTTTACAAAATCGAGCATAATATTCAGCGAATGCTGAATTGACGGAATGCCCGACGGAGCTTTTTCGTATTCGTTGAATTTATCGGCGTAAACGTGTGGCGCGTGGTCGGTTGCTACGGTGTCTATTTTTCCGTTTTTTAGGCCTTGCAACAAGCCTATTTTGTGCTTTTCGGCTTTTATTGCCGGATTACATTTTATCAAAAAATTATATTTTTCGTAATCGCCACTGTCAAAATACAGGTGATTGGGCGAAACTTCGGACGTAATATTTTTTTCGGAAATATTTTTATCCGAAAAAAGCTCAACCTCGTCGGCGGTTGTGATGTGCAACAAATGTATTTTTGTGTTATATTTTTTTGCCAGATTTATCAGTTTTTCGGTGGCAACTTTGCAACTTTCAACAGAGCGTATCTGTTCGTGATGCTTAGGCAAAATTTTTCCGACTTTGTTTTTTATTTCTTCAAAATTTTTGGCAATAATCGGTTGCTCTTCGCTGTGAATAACTACCGGAACTTCCGAATTTTTGAAGATATTTTCAATTGCTTCGCTTTTGTCCACCAACATATTTCCGGTTGATGATGCGTAAAATAATTTTATGCCGGCAATTTTATTTTTGTCAATTTTTTTTAGCTCGTTTTCGTTGTCGTTTGCAGCTCCAATGAAAAACGAATAATTTATCAACGATTTTTCTTTTGCCAAATCAAATTTCTTTTCGAGCAATTCGATTGTTGTAGTTTGAGGCACCGTGTTGGGCATATCAAAAAAAGTGGTAACTCCGCCGGCTGCTGCTGCTCGGCTTTCGGTGGCTATTTCGGCTTTGGCGGTCAGTCCGGGTTCTCTGAAATGTACGTGGGTATCTATGATGCCGGGAATTACAAATTTGTTCGAGACATCTAAAATTTCAAAATCAGGATATTGGTTCAAATCAATATTTTCCGAAATTTCTGTGATAACGCCGTTTTCTACAAGGATTGAGGCTCTAAATTGCTGATTGTCAGATACTATTGTACCGTTTGTTATAATTAAATTGTTCATTTATCTTTTTGGGCGTAAAGATAAAAAAAATGGCGGTTTTTTGCAAACCGCCACAAAGCTTAACCCCAAAACCCAAGTAATTAACTCAAATTTGACATAAAAGTATATTATAAAAAACTTTTTTGAAAGTCGTTTAATGATTTTATGTTGTACTAATGTGAATTTTATCGGTTATATTTAATTTTTTTGAATATGTTTTTGCAAAAATTCAAGCAAATAACTCTCAAAAATTGCATAAATTTTATCAAAATGACCGTAATCGTATCGTTTTTTTGGTGAAATTTTACCTGCTAACCACAAAGAATGGATTAAGTAGATTTTCTTTGTTGTATTCCAATTCTTTGTCCGAATTTGCAATTAAAACCTTGCCACCCATTGCTTTCACTATTGCGTGGCCGGCGGCAATGTCCCATTCCATTGTTGGACCAAAACGCGGATACAAATCGGCTGTTCCTTCGGCTATGCTGCACAGTTTCAGCGAACTACCAACGTTTATCAATTCTAAATTGGAATGTTCGGCGCGCAATTTGTTGATGACCTCTTCGGTTTGGGCGTTGAAGTGCGATTTGCTGGCAATAACCCTGTAAGTGTCGTGTTGGCGCGCAATTGGTAATTTTTGTGAGGTTTCTACAATTTCCGAAAAATCAGAAAAAGTATTATTAACTGATATTTTTTTATAACTTCCAATTTCGTTGCTCCCAAAATACAAAGTTTTGCTCACCGGCACGTATATTACGCCCGCAATAGGGGTTTTGTTCTCAACCAAAGCAATATTTACCGTAAAATCGCCACCTCTGTTTATGAAATCTTTTGTGCCGTCCAACGGATCTACGAGCCAATATTTTTTCCAATTTTTTCTAATTTCGTAGTCTATTGACTTATTTTCTTCGCTTATAATAGGATATTCGGTGTTTTTTAATGTCTTCATAATCAGCTCATTAGATTTCTTGTCGGCAATCGTAACAGGCGAATTATCGCTTTTTATTTCTACGTTCAAATTTCCGGTTTCGTAAATCTTCATAATTTCCTGACCGGCAACAATCGAGCAGTTTATTATCTCTAAAAATAATTTGTTGTTCATAATATTTATTTAATGTTTTTGTTTGTAAGTGTTTGATAATCAGCTCTTTTTGTTAAAAAAATAAAATTACATCTAACTGTCTGATAATCAGTTTTATAATTAAAAATAATTACAATTTGATTAAATATTCTTATTTTGTTTAAGTATAAAATCAGCAATAACCATAGCCGTCATAGCCTCCACTACGGCAACCGCTCGCGGAACCACGCAAGCATCGTGTCGTCCTTTTGTGCTAAGTTGCGTGTTAGTGTTCTGATTATCAATGGTTTGTTGTTCTTTTGCAATTGATGGAGTTGGCTTAAAGGCAACTCTGAAAAAAATATCTTGTCCGCTTGTAATTCCGCCCAATGTTCCGCCTGCGTTGTTTGTTTTGAAAACTGTTTTATTATTTTCAAAAGCCATAAAGTCGTTATTTTCAGAGCCTTTTAGTTCGGCGGCTTCAAAACCTCTGCCAATTTCAAAACCTTTTGACGCATTTATTGAAAGCATTGCATAAGCCAATTTTGCTTCAAATTTGTCAAAAACCGGTTCCCCCAAGCCGGTCGGACAGTTTTTTACCACACAACTGACCACACCTCCAACCGAATTGTTATCTTTTTTGGCATCTAAAATAATTTGTTCAAAAGTTGTATTCCATTCAGTATCAGGGCATCGAGTAGAGTAGCGGTAGATGTGTTCTATGTCCAATTGGCTTTGTGGTTTGTCTAATTTTTTCTTACCAATTTGCGAGGTGTAAGTAAAAATATTTATATTATATTTTTTTATAAGTAATTTGGCAAAAGCTCCTCCTACCACCCAATTGGCGGTTTCTCGTGCCGAAGCTCTGCCGCCTCCGCGATAGTCGCGAATTTGGTATTTTGTCTGATAAGTATAATCGGCGTGTCCCGGACGATATAAATTTTTTAGATGTTCGTAATCTTGTGAATTGCTGCCTAAGTTCCTGATAATGAAGCTGATAGGCGTTCCGGTAGAATGTCCGTCAAAAATGCCCGACAGAATTTCTATTCGGTCAGCTTCTTGGCGTTGGGTGTAAATTCTTTTTGTACCCGGTTTTCGTTTATCAAGTTCTATCTGGATAAAATTAGTGTCAATAAAAACGTTTGGCGGAAAGCCTGTTATTATGCCTCCAATTGCCTCGCCATGCGATTCGCCAAAAGTTGTAAGTTTGAAAATATCGCCAAAAGTATTACTCACGGTATCAAGATTTATAGTTGTATAATCCAAACAGTTATGTCGTCTCTTTGGTCTGTTTCGCTCATATGAGTTTCCAGTGTTTGGTTGATAATTTTGTATTGTTCGGAAATATCTTTTTGGCAGACCTGCTCCAATAGATTTATAAATTTAGACGACCCGAATTTTTTGCGATTTTTATCATTTTGGTCTGTATAACCGTCGGTTGTAAGATATAAAATATCGCCTTTTAGTAGATTTATTTCACTTGTTGTGAATTTTGTCATTTTCTTTCGGTAATTAACGCCTCCGATAGAGCGTCTTGTGCCAATTAGTTTGTGAATTTTATTATCTTCTTGGCTATGGTAATATAAATTACGTTTCGCGCCGGCGTACAAAACGTTAAAATTATCTTCTTGTTGTTGTATTTTACACAGCGCAATATCCAAACCGTCGTTATTTTTTGTATAATCTTGTCGCAAGGCTTTAATTATCTGTCTGTCAGTTTTTTCCAAAATTTCGTCAGGAGTAATTTCGTTGTTATTTGCAACAATATCTGTCAAAATTCTGTTTGATATAATCGACATAAAGGCGCCCGGAACTCCGTGTCCGGTGCAATCTACGGCGGCTGCAAAAATTATATTTTTCCCTTTTATTGGGTGAAACCAGTAAAAATCGCCCGAAACAACATCTTTCGGTTTGAAAATTATTTCAGATTTAAAATATTTTTCGGTAACTGCCTTTATTGGCAATATTGATTGTTGGATTGTTTGGGCATAAGCGATACTCGAATTTATTTTGTCGTTTTGTACTTCTATTTTTTCTTTTTGTTCGGTTAGCGCCAGATTTTTTTCTGTAATAATTTGTTGTGCTTCTTTTAGCGCTGATATATCGGCGTTTACAATAATTATTTTGCTTATGTTATTATTTTCATCTAATACCGGTGTTAGGTTTGCTTGAAGCCAAATTTTTTCTTGTTTGTTGTTGATAGCCAGTTGGTTAAAGGTAATTGGCTTTTTGAAGCGGTACATATCTTTTATTTTGTCTTTTGCTTCAAAATCTTTTATACCGGTTATAAAGTTGCCGCCTCTTTGGGCTTTGTATTCTTCCAATGTTCCAAAAGTATCTACAAAAGCCTGATTTACCCATTCGATATAGCCTGTATCGTTTGTTATCAGCGCCGAATTATCTGTTTTTTCTACTACTATCGATAATTTTTCTAATTCTTTGTTCGTTTGTTGTAGTTCTTGTGATTGTTGGACTATTTTGTGTTCTGCCCTTATTATTTCTGTAATATCTGTATCTATTACAACTATTTTTTCAATTTCGTTGTCATCGTCGATAATAGGAGTCAATGTAGTTTTTACCCATAGGCTGGTGCCGTCTCGTTTGTGGGCTTTTACTTGAAAAGTTACATTGTTTTTTTCAGAAATACATTCGTCTATATGCGAGGCTATATCGGAGTTGTAACTGGAATTTCTAATGTTCTTATCTCGCTCATTTATAAGTAGTTGTAGCGTGTAACCATACATTTTGGTAAATCCCGGATTTACCCACATTGCATTACCGTCTTTGTCCAAAATCAGAATTGCATTTTGAGCATTTTCTGCAACTATTGATAGTTGCTCCAATTCTTTGTTTTTGCTTTTTAGTTCGTTGCTTTGCTCTTCTATTTGGTCTTTTTGTTGATTTATTTCAGTATTTTGTGTTGTTAATTGTTTGTTCATTTTACGATTTTTTCGTAGTAATTTCAACAAAAAAATTAACAATCCCAAAAATGATAAAATTACACCAATCGACGTGTATATTTGCACTTTTTGCGTCTCAATTTTGGAGTTGGCTCGCGTTAAGTTATTTTTTGCTTTTTCAATTGATTTTTCTAAATTCTTTAATTGGTTTTGTTTTTCTTCTATTTCTGTTCGCGTGTTTGTTAGTATATCTTCTTTCGTTTTTAATTCTTTCTTTTTGGCCGTTAATTCTTCTTCTTTTTGCTCTACCAGGTCGGTTTTGTATTTAAGTTCTACTTGGGCTTGCTTTAAGTTTTGTTCTTTTCGTTTGAGGGCAGAATCCGATAGCTGTATCTTAAGGTTTTGTTCTGCTAAAACCTTCTTTTGGTCTTTAATTTCATCTTTTTGTTTTTCTAAAGTATTTATTTGTTCTGTTATACGTTCTTCTTGCTGGTCTAAGAGTTTAGCTTGCTCCTTCGACACTCTTTCCATCGAATCTAAAAGTTTTTCTTTTTTATTATATATACTTTTTATATCTTTTTTGGAACCTGCGTAACTAATTGCATCATCGTCTATTTTTAAGCCTTTTTCTAAAATTTTAGGTGTATTAAATTCAAGCGCTTGGCTTTGGCCGTCAGGTAAAAAATTACACATCGATAGTTCCGTATTTTCAATTTGGTCTGTAATAAAAAGTGTTACTTGTTCGTCTATTCTTCTGGCAACTCTTTCTGCTGATAATTTTTTGTCAGTTCCTAAGTACAAAACGTGTGTGTAGGTTATCTTTCTGATTTTCGAAAAACGAACAATTCGTATTGGTTTGCCATTTATAGACTTGTATGGAGCTAATTTTTCCAGTTCTTCTTGAACCTCCGGCATACTCGAACAAATACCTATAATATAGCAGTCGATTGTGTCTTGATTTGGCCAAGTTGTGGCGTTGGCTGTATGCAGTATCCAATGGGCGCGTTTTTGTTCAATCGTAAGCGACGGCTCTTGCGAAAACAAATTTATCGACGATAAAATTAGGATTATTAATAATATGAATTTATTTTTTTTCACTACTTTTGCAAAAATTTTACGCCGTAAAAGTAATTATTTTTATTTAATCTATGAAAATAATCGGCTATTTTTAGCATATTTTAATTTATTGTGTTTTGTTGATAGATATTCACACCCATAAAATTTATGATAATTTTTTATCAATATTGAATTTTATTATAGGAAAAGAAAATATTGTGCCAAATAATTATTTTAGTGCCGGAATACATCCTTGGTATATCGACCAAAATAAAATGGAGGTTTGTTTGAATAAATTTAATGAATTGAAAAACAACAGATTATTTTTGGCGGTGGGCGAAATTGGATTGGACAAAAAATGTAAAACCGATTACGATATGCAGGCCGATATTTTTGAAAAACAGTTGGTTGTTGCCCAAAATATCAATAAACCGGTAATTATTCATTGTGTAAAATCTTATGATAAATTATTATTTTTTAGAAAAAAATATAATAAAAATAAGTGGATAATTCACGATTTTAATTCTTCGATTTTGATGGCAAAAGAATTGATTAAAAATGATATTTACTTGTCGTTGGGGAATAATTTTATGAGATATAATTCCAAATTAGAACAAATTTTGCCCGATATTCCTTCGGATTTTATTTTTTTTGAAACCGACGAGCATAGTTTTTCTATTGCGGAAGTGTATCAAAAAGCGGCTAAAATTTTAAATTTAGATACAAAAAAGTTATCGCAAATTGTATATAATAATTTTTTTAAAATTTTTGGAAATGTTGAATAATTGGCAAGAAAGAACGGAAATGATTTTGGGCGAAAAGCATCAAAATTTGAAAGACGCAAATGTGCTAATCGTTGGATTGGGCGGGGTTGGAGCTGTTACGGCGGAAATGCTTTGTCGGGCGGGAATCGAAAAAATGACCATTGTCGATGGAGACATCATTGATATTACAAATTTGAACCGACAGATTTTTACATCGCAAGATAGAGTGGGGCAGAGCAAGGCGTTTGTGTTGGCTGAAAAACTGATGTCGATAAATCCTAATCTGAAATTAAATGTTGTAGATAAGTATCTGAAAGACAGTGAATTAGTAGATGTTTTGAAGTCGGATAATTTTGATTACGTAGTTGATGCCATTGACACGATTGCTCCAAAAGTTTTTCTGATATATAATTGTGTATCAATGGGTTTGCCGGTTGTAACTTCGATGGGAGCGGGCGGAAAATTAAACCCTACTTTGGTGCAAGTTGATGATATTGCAAAATCTTACAATTGTCAATTAGCACGAATTGTGCGGAAACGCTTGCATCGGCTTGGGGTACGCACCGGAGTAAAGGCTGTTTTTTCGACCGAAAAAAGGATTGATAACGCGCTAAAATTTGTAGAATTGGACAACAAAAAATCTGTTTTAGGCACTATTTCTTATATGCCGGCTATTTTCGGGCTTTATTGTGCGTGGGTGGTAATTGACGATTTGACACACCCGTAGAGACGTTGCCTACAAAGTTTCTACGGAGAAAACCACAAAATAAATGAGATATGAACAATTTTTTACAAAAAATATTAAAAGGACAAAAAGTGGAATGGAAACCGCTGGGGGAGGTGGCAAATTATGAACAGCCTACGCGTTATATCGTTCAATCTACTAATTATAATAATGATTATAAAACACCTGTTTTAACAGCTGGTAAAACATTGCTTCTTGGCTATACCGATGAAACGGAGGGGATATACGAAGCCTCAAAAAATCCTGTTATTATTTTTGACGATTTTACAACAGCAAATAAATGGATTGATTATGATTTTAAAGTGAAATCATCTGCAATGAAAATGATAACCGCAGTTGATGAAGATATTTGTTTGCTGAGATATATTTATCATTGGATAAATACTTTACCCAATATTGGTAATAGTAATGACCATAAGCGACAATGGATAAGTAATTTTTCAAATAAAAAAATCCCCCTGCCCCCAATGGAAGCTCAACGTGAAATTGTCAAGGTACTTGACAATTTCACGGAGCTTACAGCGGAGCTTACAGCGGAGCTTACAGCGGAGCTTACAGCGCGGCAAA
>PDWI01009445.1_pt1 | contig 11196 bp, 10 predicted proteins | sample 1430891 | NCBI WGS metagenome assembly PDWI01 (sample SAMN01162508, study PRJNA174530) | Oral metagenome, whole genome shotgun sequencing project. | biome: Marine environment; feature: Marine mammal; material: Swab sample of the gingival sulcus; isolation source: swab sample of gingival sulcus... | reverse complement strand
TTATCATAAATATTTTCTTCCTTTAACTGCTTGACTAATTTCCCCACATTTTCGTCAAAATAAGAAATCATCGCTGCATAGGTTGCCTTTGGATATTGATTCGGAAAATACCCTTTTTTACCTGTATAAGGCTCTTCCTTTCCAAACTTTTGGGTGTAATAATTTACCCATTTTTTAGGTGCTTGCAAAGGAATATGAGGAATAGGCGTTGCCCAATACACAAAAAACGGTTGCTTTTTATGTTTTGCAACAAAGTCTGTTAATTTATTAAAAATCAAAGTAGGACTATACAACTTCAAGTTAAATTTAGCATAACTTTCCGCCTTATTAGGGTCTGCTCCTTTAGTAAATTTGGTATGAGGGGCTATTGTATCATTATCTAAATGTACACGATGTTCATTCTCATATAAATGCAAAGGATAGTACGTATGTGCCTGACGCTGACAATTATACCCAAAAAAGTAATCAAATCCCATTTTGGTAGGAATAGCATTTGTATGAGGAGCCCCTAACCCCCATTTTCCAAAAACAGAAGTCACATAACCGCTTTCTTGAAGTTTTTTGGCAAAAGTAATCGTATTATTCGGCATTGGTCTTTGCCCTTCTAAAGTAGAGTCTTTAGCAACAGCTTTGTAATTCCATACTTTACCCCTTTCTCCCCATTCGTCATTACCTCTTATATAGGCATTTCCTGCGTGTTTTCCGGTCAATAACATATAACGTGAGGGAGCACATACCGGTGCACTACTATAATGCTGTGTAAACAAAAGTCCCTCTTTTGCCAAAGCGTCTATATGAGGTGTTTCTATTTGGGTTTGTCCATAGGCACCCAAATCACCATAACCCATATCATCTGCAAGGATATAAATGATGTTTGGCTTTGAAAACTCCACTTTTTTTTCTGTACAGGACATCAAACCTAGTAAAGAAAAAAGAAGTATGTTAAAATATCTCTTTTTTATCTTTAACTCCATTTTTTACAAAGATACAATATTAACTTGAGATTAAAATATTTAATCTCTCTATGACTTTCTATTAACAAATTTTTCTTTCATTAATTTAAATTGATAAAATTGTATTTCTTGTTTAAACTTATTATATTTCCAAATAGTACTACAATTAAAAGCAAATCACTGAAGAGGCGCAACCTTGTGTTTTTATAGTTTCAATTCCAACCAGTTCGATTTAAAGTTAGACGTTGAATATAAAGAGAAAAAAGCAAAAGAAATTTCAATTCCAGCCAGTTCGATTTAAAGTTGTTCAATGGTCACAAGCTCCCGAAGATGTGCAAGATTTCAATTCCAGCCAGTTCAATTTAAAGTCTTATATTGCATATGAATTTAAACATTTTACATTAGTTTCAATTCCAGCCAGTTCGATTTAAAGTTTGATGAAATTTTATCATACATTTGTCCTTGAAAAATTTCAATTCCAGCCAGTTCGATTTAAAGAAAAGGCAGTAAAATCAATAACCATGGATAATGGAAATTTCAATTCCAGCCAGTTCGATTTAAAGAAAATGTTCCCAACAGGAAAGCCTAAGTTTTAATTTATTTCAATTCCAGCCAGTTCGATTTAAAGAATTTCTTCATCTGTCATACAAAGTCCAAAATGAAAATTTCAATTCCAGCCAGTTCGATTTAAAGTGTTATCAGAAGCATATAAGAACGACAAAATAACTAATTTCAATTCCAGCTAGTTCGATTTAAAGTACAGAGCCTTTTTCTTTTTTATATGTTCCCTCTATATTTCAATTCCAGCCAGTTCGATTTAAAGACTCGAGTAAACAAATGACAGCACCAAATCACGTAGATTTCAATTCCAGCCAGTTCGATTTAAAGTAAATAGACTATCCTCATTACAAATTTTCCAGTCTTATTTCAATTCCAGCCAGTTCGATTTAAAGTTTTACTATCCTCAAAACTTCGGTTAAGTGGTAGAGTATTTCAATTCCAGCCAGTTCGATTTAAAGATTTTCAAATCCTGTATATATAACTGCAACTGTTATATTTCAATTCCAGCCAGTTCGATTTAAAGACAGTTGATATAAGAGAACTTCTAAAAGTTAGTTAAATTTCAATTCCAGCCAGTTCGATTTAAAGTCGTTAGAAGAAAATATAAAAGATATAGAAAAACGAATTTCAATTCCAGCCAGTTCGATTTAAAGTCAATGCCTTTATAAAAACTTTCAGACATTTTTGATATTTCAATTCCAGCCAGTTCGATTTAAAGTATATTAATCTCGTGTGTCATAATTACCACAAATGTATTTCAATTCCAGCCAGTTCGATTTAAAGTCGCATTAGTAGTCTTACCAATAACATCTTCTACACATTTCAATTCCAGCCAGTTCGATTTAAAGATTCATCATACCGTACTGAACTACGGTTTTTTCCATATTTCAATTCCAGCCAGTTCGATTTAAAGTAAACGAAGACGAAACAACCAAATTCGATTCCTTACATTTCAATTCCAGCCAGTTCGATTTAAAGATGTTGTTTCTAAATTTGGAGAGCCTCAAATGACTAATTTCAATTCCAGCCAGTTCGATTTAAAGTTTAAAAGCAAATCTACACGCCTTTGCGACACTTTTATTTCAATTCCAGCCAGTTCGATTTAAAGTGGACGCTCAAATAATAAACTTATCATTTCAGCCTCATTTCAATTCCAGCCAGTTCGATTTAAAGCTCTTTTCTTATCTCATACAATTCCTGTGCTTGCTTATTTCAATTCCAGCCAGTTCGATTTAAAGTCTGTGGAGTTAGTAGGAACTGTTTGTGAGCAAGATAATTTCAATTCCAGCCAGTTCGATTTAAAGCCGAATCTCAAAAAAATATATCCATAAGATTTTCAAAGATTTGACAGTACAAATATAGAAATTTTTTACTTTAAAAGTCGTCCATATCCAAAAATAAAATTACCTTAGAATATAGACGACATTATAAAATATTATAAATAAAGTTATTACATTTATCTTTTTTCAAATATGTCAAAGAACTCATATATAAATATTGTACAGACGACTTATAAAAAATTATCTAAGTTATTTTTCTCCTTACCTATCACCTGTTTATCTAACCATTTTTCATCTCTTGATGAAAATACAATAATACTATCTTCTTCCACTTCCATTATCTGCTTTGCCTTTTCCAATAACTCTTTAAGTTTTACAGGTGTTATTTCTCCCTCAAAAACACTATTCTGTATCCAACTCAAATACTGCCGACACAATTTCAACATCTTACTTACACGCTTCTCTCCTATGTCATACACTAAAATACAATACATTTACCACCAAGCTTTAAAAGGTTTATACACTTCTATACCCATAATATGTTTTACTAATTTATAACTCTCTAATTTTATTAAATGTTTATAACTAACCTGTTTATTTAACGTCCTGTGTTTTATAGTATCTCCTATTTTTTCTTCCCAACTACGCAACACCTTTTTACAACCGGATTCTTTTAGTAAACAACTATTTAGATGCGTATCAAAATCAGTATGCTGAATTTGTTTTCTATTCATCAACGAGAATACCAACCTATCTACCAATATAGGTTTAAATATTTCTGCAAGATCCAAGGCTAGGGAGTATCTCCTAAAACCCGGTTCGTGCAGAAAACTAATTGTAGGATTTAACTGTGTGTGATACAATTGATCTAAGCAAACAGTATAACAAACCATATTGAGAAAAGAAATCAAAGCATTTACCTCATTATTAGGAGGTTGTTTTACACGATTATTCATCTCAAAATTATTGATGATATGACTAAAACTTTCATAATAAATCATCCTAATATTACCCTCTATACCCATCAATTCATCTATTGCTTGAGCCTCTGATATTGTAGCCATCAATTCATCTATTTTTTGTGTTTGTACTTCAAGATGACGACCTCTATTGTTATAATATTTTAAATTACGAAGCATATTATAGGCACCCCCTAAAACAAATTGTTGTGCTATGATCATCCTCTTTTTTAAGGATGTATAATGCTTAACTTGTTGTACAATTACTTTTCCACTCAAAAGATAATCTTTGGGCATAAAACTACCTGTATAATGTTCGTAATAATCAAAAAAATGTATGGGTATATGATGTTTTCCTAAAAAATTATACATAGCAGAATTAGCATCTAATGAACCAAAACAGTATAAATTTCTCACACCTTCTACAGGTATATATTTTGGTTTACTTTCCTTACCTTGCTTATCTATAGGCTTAAATTTCAATGTGTTGTCCTTTCGAGATAAACGACCGGGATTAAATAAATAATACGACTTTTTCATAATTCTCCTGCATAACAAAAATCAAAATAACTACATCTTTTACATATCTTAGATTCAACAATAGCCGGACAAGTATCATTCTCTATAATTTGTTGAATCTTAGGTACAATTTTCACCAGTAAACTTCTCTCTTCTTGAGAAAGATATACTTCGGATATTATCCTTAACCTTGGATATTCTATTTTCCCATAAACATCTTGAATACCATTTAATTCAAACAACCAAATATAAAATTTTACTTGCCATTCGTGTGCCTCTTCTATCTTGTTACTTCTTTTAGTTTCGTGAATAATTTTATCTTTTTTATCATAAAAATCTACTTTTCCGCGTAAAGAAATATTTTTCCAATAAGAATGCAATTCTATTTCGCTATATTTATTGGCTCGTTGTGGATAACTACTCTCGTGCAATAACTTTCCATCATATACAATATCAGACGTGTGCTCCATACCTATGCCTTTAGAAAATAGCCATAACTTTCTAGGACAAATAATATAATAGTTAATATGGGTTGCCGTGATATACATACGCAAAAACAGAAGAGACTGTCTAAAAAGTCATTATTGATGAATAATTGTAAAACAATCTTAAAATGTAAATTACTAAAAAAAGATTACTTCAAAATTAAAATTCCACAACAACTTATTTTGCAACCTTTTACACAGTCTCTTTCTATAAATTATTTCATCTGATTTTCATAATCAAATGCCTGCATTCTATTTATTAATTCTTGTTCAGCTCTATCAAGTGCATCAGCAGATTCTTTTTGAGTTCTTACATAACCTCCTGCCGATAACGTTACAAAAGATGCTACCCCTTCCAAAGCCTCTTCTATCACCGGCTCTGCTCTATTATCTACTTCTTCTTTTAGTTTGGCACGAATACTACCGGCTATCTTATTGGCATTGTCAGATACAGATACCGCTAAAGTTTCCATTAAACTAAAAGTTCGAGACTGATTAGAAGTAATCACCCAATTAATAATGGCATGTGCTAATGCGGGTATCAATCTTTCGCGCATGGCTTTAGGAGCAACTAAACATGCCCCAAACACATTATTTTTCTCTTGCCATCCTTGTTCACGCAAAATTTGCTCCGTTTCTGCTGTAATTTCAGGCTCTAACTTGTTTAGAGAAACGCAAAATAGACGACGTAAATCAATAGCTATGTCTTGTATGAAAAGACCTGTCGCCCTATATTTAGGTTTTAAATATTTACTTGTCAAACTAATTTGCGAATCACTTTTTGAAAGGAAATCTGCAATTTGTTCATCATTTAATTCATTTCCTTTTTCATCTCTAACAATAACAATATTATTTGCCCTATCCTTTCTATCAAAAGTTCCTTTCTCAGATTTATTTTCACCTACAAGAAGTGGGTGTAATCCTCTCATTGCAGAAATTGACAAAGGACTTCTTCGTTTTAATATTCTACTGTTGCCTCCTTTTTCTGCCTTCATCCAACCTCCAAATAATTGATCAAAAAACAGTGGATTACAAGTTCCATAAACAATACCTTCTCCATCAAAATCCATTTTTTTAGTCTTAGAATTCTTTTTTACTTTTGAAATAAAAGTTACAGGAGATAATTCTTCATTTAATATTCTCCCTAATGACTCTAATAAGGAACGTTTTACTTGTTGACCACTAGAATATGGAACATACGTGTCAAATTGAGGATCATAATATGTTTTCTGATCTTTATCTACACAAAAAACAGTATGTTCAGCTCGTTTTAAAGTTCTTATATAAATTGTACTATTCATTTTTTTAATTTTTATTGTTATTAATTCGTTCTTGATATGCAAATTCAATCTTTATTAAAATAAATAAATATTGAAAATCTTCTTCATTCATTAAATACACATATTTAGTTAAACCCTTAAATAACTCAATAGTATTTTCTGGAGCTATTTCTATTAATCGATGAAGTTTCTGTAAAAATGCTTTTTTGTGATGCGATTTAAACACCTCTTCTTCTACAAATTTCTTCTCAACTCTTGCCTGCTTCTTATATGTAAAAAGAGCTTTTGCAATTTCTTCTGAATACTTTAAATTCTCTTCTTTGTTTTTTGTAATCATAGCTAATAACCAAGTTTTATATGTTCGATAATCAATAATATTTTTTAAATCTTTTTGTTGTGCCTTGTTTTTTCTTTCTTTATATGCTTCTTCTGTTTCTCCTTTTTTTAACTTTATAGTAGGTTTTACTAATTTTAGTGTTGATGCATTACCATAATATTTACGCAAGTCTTTAGGTTCTAATGCTTGCAAGCCAAAAGAACCTAATTCACAAGCCCTTTTTATATGAATACCAAATAATTTTTCATACTCTTTAGCTTGTTCAATAGCAGCTTGCTCGCCAAATAGACGGCGATAAAACAATCTTAAAGTTCGGGCTTTATTAAACTGAAAAGGATAAAAGCCTAACGTTTTATTTTCTTTTCCCAAAGAAAATATATAGCCTATAATTGATAAATCTTTAAACCTATAAGATAAACTAAAAAATAATTTACTCCATTTTATAGTATTTACTTCTAACACTTTATCTGTAATATTAAAGACATTATTTCTTTGAAACGTATTATAGTCATAGTCTGGCACATAATCTTTGCCTGACACAAAACTCAACCATTGCCCATTCCAAGTATTAATCTGATTACCTCTAAGTTTTTCTAAAATAGGGTCGTCCAAATATTGACGATAGATTTTCCAGCCCTCATAAACACTTAACAATATTTCTTCATTATCAAAATAAATGGAATATCCGCCGGCAACCCCTATACCCAAACCTCCTCCTATCCAAGAGCTATAAATATCTTCTTTTTCTAAACCTCTATCAATATCTGAAACTAAACCTGAATACTTACCATACTCTTTTACTTCTGATGCTGGAAAACCAATTGCTGTACTGGCATCTATTTCGCCATTATCAATTTTTGTATGTAAATTCATCAATTTTTCTTGTCTCTCTTCTGCATTCAACAAATGCACTTTTTGCCCTTTCTTCATTTGAACAAAAGGAGAATTGGTAACCCATTGCATATATTTAGGTGCATCGAAAAAATATCTAAAAAATTCTTTCTCAAAAAATTCTTTAGCGGAATATGCTTTGTTATATTTTTCGTTATATGCTTTTAAAAACGTACGTCCTATTTTTGCTGCTATCATTACTATTCTTTTTTATAAAAATGAATAACTCTTATAATATTCAGGCTTTGCCTTGTCTTGTAAAAAGCCTATTTCTTTATCGTAGGAAACATCCGGAATAATAAATGGATTCGAACCATAATCTTTGATTTTCTTTAAGTCTTTTACTACCCAATATTTAGTATTTAACTCCATTTTGGAACGTTCTTCATAAGTAGCTGATATATAATTGGTTTCATCTGATTCACAAATACAACTTACACTATCAATATCTAATAATTCCAGTAAAACCGCTTTTTTATTATGGGTTAATGGTGCAATATTCCACTTATTATTTTCCTTGAATACAGAATAATTCTCAATGGACATAAAATCAATCTCTGTAAACACTTTATCTATCTTAGTCTGCAAATCCGCTTCATGTAACAGTTCTCCATCCGGCAATACGTCATAACTCCGTTTTAATACTTCTAAATTATAAGGTAATGCTTCTTTGGTATCATTGGGAGGTGACAATACATAAATTGGCTTTTGTGTATTAGTCGTATTCTCACTTCGCTTTCTGTTTACTCTCCCAAACCGCTGAATAAGTGCATCTAAAGGAGCTGCTTCGGTTATCATCATATCAAAACTAATGTCCAGACTAACCTCCACTACTTGAGTTGAAACAACAATACAAGCCTTATTTGAAGTATTAAAAGCATGTATATCTTCTCCTTTGGCATCTTTACCCAGTAATAATTTCTCTTTTATATTCCTATCTCCTTTTTTAAATCTATTGTGAAGTAACAGAATAGGAATATTTGGATATTTTTCCTTCAATATTTGATATTGACGTTGAGCATTTGCCACTCTATTACATACCACAATCACTTTTTTATCATCTTCAATTGCCTCGCTTATCAGCTCTTCAGCTCTATGCCAAGTTTCAATTTTATGAATAGTATGACGATTAAATTTATCCAATTCTTTCTTACTCAACTTTACTTCTAACACATTTTCTTTACCTAATAATCCTATGATTTTATTATACAAAACAGAAGGCATCGTAGCCGTTCCGATATGTATGCGACAATCCAAATAGTTTAATACCTGAATAATTTTTAACACAATACTCTGCGTAACTTCAGTATATACATGAATTTCATCCAAAATAACATCACAACCTTTTAGGTCAGCTATCATGGCTTCAAAACCGTGTATGCCAAAAGCAATGGCAGCCATTTGGTGTGGTGTCATCACCTTAATACTGCTACCCACATGCCCTTGAATAATTTTTTCTTCTCGTGCTTTTACAGATATTTTTGATGTGGCGTGCAAAAGTCTTATATCCAAATCAGGATTATCGTCTTCTAAGTCTTTTTTAACCCTATTGTACATAGCATTGATAGAGGCTTGAAAAGGCAATGTGTAAAATACGCGTCCTTTACAACGGCGAAACAAAAAATCAGTTTTCCCTGCTCCTGTACAGGCTACAACCATCGTGTGTTTTTTGTTTAAATGAGCTTCTTTTAAAGACAATGGATACAAAGGGTGTTGTCGATTATAAAAATTTAAGTTGGGCGTTTGAAACATCTTATCCAAATGATTTTTATAATTAAAAGGCAAAGCCGATGCTAAATGGTCAGCAGCCATTAATAAACCTCTCCATTCGGAATAATTACACTCTTTTGTTTTCCGTTCACAATATTCATATACATCATAAAAGTTCTGTTCTGCTTCTTCTTTAGAAATATTTCGAGTAGAAATGCCAAAAGCAGCTAATATTTGTAAGGCATCAGGCATCCATACCTCCCAATCTTTTAAATGAAACGCGACAATATCTTCATCATAATCTTCAAATAAATCCAATATACCTTTACTCCTTGCATCATATTTAATGGATTTATGATGTGCAATTACCATATCAATTAAATAAGGGTGCATTTTTTTATCAAACAACGAAATAAAACAACAAGAAACTATTTCATGCCTAAAAGGTTTCTCCCTTTCAGAACGTTTATAACTCTTAGGTAAACGCTCTTGAAATATGGTACTTGCCTTACCTATATCGTGTAAAATAGCACCCAGACGAGCAACCTCCTTATCCATATTGAAGTATGTTGCAAATTTTTCTATAACATCACTTACATGTATAAGATGTTCATGTAGAGTGGTAAACTCAGGTTCTCCTTTGGCTTTTATATGTTTACAAACAATATCCATTTTGTTCTTTCAACATCTCTATTCAACAAAGTCTAATAATTATTTTTCACAGGTGTCCCTACTACTTTTAAATGTCCATACATCGGAGCTCCTTTTTTAAATCTGTTGTATCCTACCAAAAATGATTCTTCAGATTTTTTAAATATCAATTCAAAACCGGCAAATAATTCTTCATTTGTATTAAATTCATCAGATGTTACTTCCAACACCTCCTTTTGAGGATATAATATATCTTCATTTCTACAAAGACATATATGCTGTTTTACTGCTCTATCAGCGAATTTTTTATCCTCAAAAGCCAACCATAAAACAGGATTGATAAAAACACCTCTAACCAATATCGCATACGGTCTGTGCCATCCCTTATCTTTGCCGCTACTTTTTTTGTTCCAACCTCTGGGTTGTATTTGCTCCTGCTGTTGTGACACTTGTTTATAGCTTAATCTATGTCCTACAATGCGTTTTATCTCTCCATCATCATTATTTAATAACTCCGGAAACAATTTACGCTCAATACCGGTAACAATAGAAGGCGTTAAAAATTGCTGACTATAGGTTTCGCTATCTCTAACTGCTGTCCAAGGTTTTATAAAACCAAAAGGACCGCTGTATTTTACTACGTATATTTTTTTCATTCGTAAACCCTTTTATACCATTCTTTTAAACGATTATACTCTTTTTTATCTACAAATTCACCTATTCCACCTGTAATATCATCAAAATCCCAATGTGGGTATTTTCTTTTCATGTTCATAATATAAACTATAACATCTTCTAACAACATTATGTGACCTTCTAATATAATCATAACTTTAGGTTTTTAGATCACAAAAGTAATAAAACCCTATTAAAAGTGAAATGATATTAATTTTTAATTGTTTATGATTATATTTTCTGTATATTTGCAACGAGATGATTGAATCGGAATTTAAAGATTAAAAGTGAAATAATATTGTAATTGCACCATCAATCATCTCACTTTTACTTTAGAGCTCCAAAACCTATTCCCGTTGAATTACCAACTCCTACTTCCCATGCAAAGGCAACGACTTCCGGAGTTCCTTCAACAATTACCGGACACAGGCTTACCTTATTTTTTATATTTTTATAAGAAATAATTTTTGTTTGAGGGGAATGATAACTCGTATCAAAATACACCCTCAACCCCTCGGTATTCAAATGAGCCTCATCCGCTTTTCGCTTTAACGTTTCTGTTAAATATCCTTCAGACTCTTTATCTAAATAAGTGTAATGAGAACTCTTTCCATTTTTTTCATCTCTTCGCTTTATAAATACAGGGCTTGCTAACAAAAAACGCTCCTTGTTAGAAAATTGTGGAACAGTCTTAATTGTTACATCCACTACCCTAATCCCAAAGAACATCTCCGGTGAATCTAAAATACTTTGCACTACTGTTTTTATCAAATCAGTTTTGTAAAAATTTAATATAAAATAAGATCCCTCCTTGACCTTTATCCCTTTTTTAGGGACTATATCTACATTTTGCAGCCAAGAAAAAGAATACAAACTAATTCCTCCATGTTGTAGA
>PDWI01009444.1_pt1 | contig 11196 bp, 9 predicted proteins | sample 1430891 | NCBI WGS metagenome assembly PDWI01 (sample SAMN01162508, study PRJNA174530) | Oral metagenome, whole genome shotgun sequencing project. | biome: Marine environment; feature: Marine mammal; material: Swab sample of the gingival sulcus; isolation source: swab sample of gingival sulcus... | reverse complement strand
GATCGGGCTGCCTTGCATCTGGCACCTTGCTGGTGGCCAGGAAACTATCGAAACGAACTGGAAATCAAATGGTTATAAAATTAGGCGGTGGATTTGGGATTCCTGTTCAGGATTGGACATTGTTTCATTCATGAATATAGTATATTGTGGTATTACTATTTTACTAGCCCATTACCCACAAAAGGAGAACTGCCCGTGGCATTTGAAACCAAAGAAGAACTACTTTCCCGATATTTGAAAATGGAAAAACCCCATTGCCCCCATTGTGATCTGGAGATGACTTTATGGGAGGTTCCGCCCATTAACTTTTCAGACGGCCTTGGATGGGGTGTTCCGTTTCTTTTTGTCTGCTTTAATGATGACTGCCCTTCCTATAAATCAGGATGGGAGCATATGCATAATACCATGGAAACCCCTGCATCCTATCGGTGCATCAATGAACCGGGGCAAAAGAATTTTGAGTACATGCCCGTGTTCAGTCCCATGGGAGGAACCGGCGGCAAGCTGGACGATGCAGCCATGATTGCCCAGGAAGCAGAAAGGGAAAAACTTGACCAGACCCTTTCTGTGTTAGACAATTATTATGCCTCAAAGGATTGGGATGAAATTCTGAAAATTGCCCTGGATGCCCTGATTCCGGGAAGAGCGAGACTGAAAGCTGTGGAGATGGTAAAAGAACTTGCAGGGGTGGAAGCCATTGAATATCTGCTCAACCACAAGTTTCCCACTCCGGTACTTCAGGCTGCTGTGGATGATGCAATTTCCCATCTCCATGAAAGGCATTTTACCAGGGAGTGCCCCCATTGTGCAGAGATCATTAAAAAACGGGCAACCGTTTGTAAACATTGCAACAGGGACGTTCCCAGGAGTGTATAGTTCGGATGATCAACTGGTGATTCCGCCAGCATGAGTGCTGACCCAAATCCACCGCCTGATTTTGTAACAATTTGATTTTCATTCCATTCTGTTAATTTTCTGGCCGCCAGCAAGATGCCAGATGCAAGGTCGCCCGATTTCAAAAATGGGCCTACAGCCGCTTAAGGCGTATTATGCATACGCCGTAGGGGATGCGGGGTGAAGGCAACGCAGCAGGTGGCATTTTGATGGTGGATCAGGGTTGAAATTTCTGTATATTATGCTAAAAATACATCTATTATGGCACATATATTAACAATTTCCGGCCAAAGGGGAGGCATCGGCAAAACCCTTACAGCGGTAAATCTTGCCTGCGGTCTTGCCCTTTATGAAAAAAAGACTCTTCTGGTGGATTGCGACCCAAGGGCTGTTGGTACCCAATGGATGAATCTGTCTGAATCAAGACATAGCCTTGCTTCTTTTTTTTCCGGGAAGTCCAGTTTCTCGTCTGCTGTGGTTGCCACAGAACTTTCCCATCTGGACATGATTCCTGCGGGTTTTGAGCTGTTTTTTGCATCCCTGAACCTGTCCAAACTAACGGCCAATGAACTCATATTAAAAACAGCCCTGCGTTTTGGCCTTTCAGCAAACTATGAATATATTATCATTGATTCTCCATCGTCATGGGGATATTTACCCATTGTCGCCCATGCTGCCGCAGATTTTCTGATTTCTCCTGTACATCCCGAAATTACGTCAAAACAGGATTTTGAATGCCTGTTTCAAATGCTTGGCTATATAAAAAAGACCCATGAAACAACGGTAAAAATTGCAGGGTTCCTTCCCAATTTTTGTGATTCTGTAAGTCAGATCAGTCATTGTTCCTGGTATGAATATTTTCAGGATTTACAGGATCTGGTTTTTCATACGGCCATTCCAAAGGGAAAGCGTTTGCCCATGATTCTGACAGATGTCAAGGATAAGGCAGCAAATGCCTATCTTGCATATACCCGTGAATTGATATCCGTCTTTGAGATCAATCATGAAATAGAGGAAATATCATGAAATTGACCCCTCCTGATTCCATCAGGGAAAGTGAAAAAGAGTTTATTGATACCATCAATGCGGAACTGGACTGGGAAGCAATTGAACATTTGATTCAGGAGCGCCACAATTTTATTCTTGAAGATGAAGTCGATTATAAACATGGCGATCTTACTGTACATAACAATGAAATTGCCTATCGGTTTGAATTTGAAGTCAAGGTGCCCATTACCTTGATATGCGACCGAAAAGGAGAATGTCTGTCCATATCAAGCACCAGAGAAGACCAGGAGTTTTCCGATAATATTACGGCAGATGATGCTGTAAAAGATTCCGTATCCCTGGAAGATCAGGAAAACCGGACAAAACAAATGGCATCTGATATTGTTCAGAAAATTAATGATATTAACAGAGAGGAATAATAAGAAACCATGACAGAAACATCTGCTGATATTGTCCGCAAGGAATTGGATGAGATTTTAGCCAATGAAATCAGAGGGTTCATTGATCTGGATATGGACAACACAAAAATGTCATTTAATCTTGGGACAATCTCCTGCATTATCATCATTGTGGAGCGGGAAAGGGAAATCAAGCAATATGCAGATTCTCCGCCGGAGCGATTTACACGGGAGACGTTTATTGAGGAACTGGTGGAAATTGGTCTGGAACAGGACAATTATCTGGAGATTGCCGTGGATTTTCTTATGGACAATGGATACATTGGCCAAGACTCCAATGGTGGATTACAGGCAGAACTGCCCTCATTTATGATGGTGGCATTTTTGGATACCATGTTTCCGGGTATGCAGGGAATGAACCTTTTGGCCTTTGTTCTTCAGATCAATGAGGAAGTAAACTCTGGAAGAAAATCCCTGGAACTTGCCAAGGAGAGTTTCAAAAGCACGCTGAAATCCAGGGGTGTCAGCGTTACCCAGGATCAGGCACAAAAACTTGCCACAGATATGGTTACAGGAGTACAGAAACGCTCTGGACAGAGCCAGAAAATCTCCCAGGAACTGAAGAAACATAATTTTAATCGTCTGGCGAATCTGATGAAAACCCGGAAACGGTCAGATACCTTTACCCAGCAGATGCTTGTTCAGGATGTTTTTGACAAGGGCCCCTCAAAAGAAGAAATTGAGGCCCAGGAAGAAGCAGCCAGAAAAGAGGCGGAAATCCAGAGAAGATTTACCGAATTGGGCCAGCAGATAGAAGAAAAGGATGAGAAGATCCAGCAGACCCTTATTGCCCTGGAACAGGCAGAAACACAATTGGAAGTGCTGGAACAAACCAGAACCGATCTTGCTGCTGCCCAGGAACAAATTTCTCTTCTGGAATCAAAACTTACCCAGATAGATGAAAAAGATAACCAGATCAAGGAATTGGAATACCGGAATCGGCGGCTGGAAGAAGATTTGACCGCTGCCCGGCAGGCTGCCCAGGAAGAGGCTGCCAAAAGAGAGCAGGAAGCTGCCAAAGCCGTTCCTGCGGCCATTGATGACGATGATATCGAATCAAGGATTGCCCATTTTGAAGAAGAGCTGGCCATAGTCTGTCCCTTGTGCAATGAAGGAAAACTCAAAAGCAGCACAACGGAAAAGGGCAGGGAGTATTATTCTTGTTCCAAACCCGATTGCCGGTTCATTGCCTGGGACAAGCCATACCACTTTGCCTGTCCGTTATGCAAAAATCCCTATCTTACGGAAACCACATCTCCTGAAGGGGAAAAGGGCCTGAAATGTCCCAGGGCATCCTGCAGCTATACCCAGAATCATCTTCTGGCTCCTGGCCAGAGCATGCCTGCATCATCAGCAGCACCAGCCGCCGAATCAACAGAGCCAAAGAAGAAAAAAAGACTGGTCAGGATCAAAAAACGAAGCTGATGAATTTTTCGTTCACAGACAAGGCGCTCAAGGAAATTTATGAAAAAGTCCGAAACCAGGAGCGTTTGACCAGAGAAGACGGTATTATTCTCTATAAAACCAGGGATCTTATGGGGGTGGGCCAGATTGCCAACCATGCAAGAAGGCGGCGCCACGGGAACAAGGCGTTTTATATATACAATCAGCACCTGAACTATACCAATATCTGTAAAAACCGATGCCGCTTCTGCGCCTATGCCAGGGACAAGGATGAAAGCGGGGCCTATGTCTGGTCCATGACAGATGTGAAAAAACATCTCATGGATCGGATTGATGAGCCCATTGATGAGATCCATATTGTGGGCGGTCTTAATGAATCCCTGGACTTTTCCTATTTCATTGATCTTCTGACCACGGTAAAATCCATCCGTCCCAGGGCAGCTGTCAAGGCCTTTACCTGTGTGGAAATTGATTATCTGTCCGGGATTTCGGGGTTGTCCGTGGAAGAGACCATTGAGCGTCTCAAGACCGCAGGGCTTGACATGATGCCCGGCGGAGGTGCAGAGATTCTCAACAGCAGGGTGCATGGACAATTATTTCCCAGAAAAGTGGATCATACAAGATGGGTGGAGATTGTCAAGAAAGTACACAGGGCAGCAATCCCCACCAATGCCACCATGCTGTACGGCCACATTGAATCTGTGGAGGAACGGGTGGATCATTTATTGACCCTGCGAAAGATTCAGGATGAAACCTGTGGATTTTCCGCATTTATTCCCCTGGCCTTTCATTCCGAGAATACAGAACTTTCCCATCTGCCCCGGACCACGGCTGTGGATGATCTGAAAACGGTGGCGGTTTCCCGTCTGCTCCTCGACAATATTGACCATATTAAAGCCTATTGGGTAATGATCGGAGAACCCCTGGCCCAGGTGGCCTTGAATTTCGGGGCAGACGATCTGGACGGCACCATTATTGAGGAAAGGATCACACACATGGCAGGAGCCACATCTGCCAAGGGGCTGACAAGGAAAAAAATGGTAAAAATGATCTCTTCAGCAGGGTTTGAACCAGTACAGAGGGATTCTTTTTATCAGCCTGTTTCGGTCAAAACGTCCGTGGGAATGTGAACCATGAGCCTTGTCTGTTCTGATGTTTCGCAAATGAATCTGGAAAATATTATTGAAAAAATTCAAGATGTTCAGAGAATAACCGCCCAGGAAGCCCTGTGTCTGTTTACCGGGAGCGATTTGATTACCCTGGGAACCCTTGCCAACCAGAGGCGTTTTGCCCTGCATCCTGAGCCGCAAGTTACCTATGTGGTGGATCGGAACATCAACTATACCAATATCTGCGTTTCCAAATGCCGTTTTTGTGCCTTTTATCGTCCTGCTGGACACCCGGAAGGATATGTGTTGTCAAAGGATGTGCTGGCAAAAAAAATTCAGGAAACCATTGATCTTGGAGGAACCCAAATCCTTTTACAGGGCGGTATCCATCCTGATCTGGCGTTGGATTTTTATGTTGATATGCTCGAATTTATCCGGGGGCGTTTTGACATCCATGTGCATGGGTTTTCTCCGCCGGAAATCTTTTTTCTGGCCCGGCAGTCCAAACTTTCCATAAAACAAACCATCCAGACACTCCAGCAGGCAGGTCTTGCTTCCATTCCCGGAGGAGGAGCAGAAATCCTCTGCGATGATATCCGTAGCCAGGTATCTCCGGGAAAATGCAATGCATCCCAATGGCTTGAAGTCATGGAACAGGCCCATAACCTTGGTATGCGCTCTTCTGCCACCATGATGTTCGGCCACCTGGAAAATCTTACCCACATTGTTGAACACATGGAAAGGATTCGGAATCTTCAGGATAAGACCTCTGGATTTACCGCCTTTATTCCCTGGACATTCCAGCCGGGAAATACCGATATTTCCATAACCAAAACCACCAGCGCTGAATATCTCAAGGTATTGGCCCTGGCGCGGATTTTTCTGGACAACGTGGATAATATCCAGGCATCCTGGGTAACCCAGGGCGAAAAAATTGCCCAGACTGCCCTGTTTTTCGGGGCCAATGACATGGGTTCCACCATGATTGAAGAAAATGTTGTGGCATCGGCTGGAGTGCATTTTATGCTGCCGGAAGAGGAGTTGAGACGACTGATCTTGTCGGCTGGATTTGAACCCCGTCAACGGGATTGTTATTATCATCTGCTATGAGCCGGAATTGTTCTTTTCGTCTTTCCCTGATCAAACACCAGGCAGACTGCTGGTTTCATCGTGCCAAATGGGTAATGACAGACCCTGACACCATCATGGAAAATGGGTGTGTGGAAACCAGGGGCCGAACCATTGCAAGGATCTTTCCCTGGAGTTCCATGAACAAAAGCAAAGCAGGGGCGAATCAGGACAGCATCATTGATCATGGAGACACCCTGCTCATGCCTGTTTTTATCAATGCCCATTGCCACCTGGAGTTATCTGCCCTCCACAATGGGTTGCCCCTGGGGCAGGGATTTACATCATGGGTAAAAAAATTGCTGGAAAAAAGACAGGCTCTGGGGCATGATGCCCTGTTTGACGCTGCCCAATTTCAGGCAGAGCATCTGGCAGAGCATGGCACAGGTTTTATAGCGGATATTTCCACCCTGGGAATCACCCGTTCCTTTTTTGAAAATGATGTCCTTGCAGGCATCTGGTTCCAGGAATGTCTGGGAAGCCATATCCCGGATGCAGCAGACCCGGATACAGCAGATTGTGTTCAAAACAATCTTGCCTCCTTTTCCCTGGCAGGACACGCACCCCACACCACCGCCCCGGAACTGCTGAAAACCATGAAAGAATATACCCGAAAAAGGCATCTTCTTTTTTCCATCCATGCAGGAGAATCCGAAGAAGAGGAAGATTTTCTCAGGGGCCAGACAGGAAAATGGAAAGATTTTCTTGAGTCCCGTGGCATTGATACAGACTCCTGGCCTGTTGGTGCGCGATCCTGTGTGGACTATCTTGACAGGCTGGGGCTGCTGGATGAGCAAACCCTGGCTGTGCATCTGATCCGGGCAGATGCAAGGGATATGGAGCGGCTTTTTCAGACCCGAACCAGGCTCTGCCTGTGTCCCAGAAGCAATTTTGCCTTGCACGGAATGCTTCCTGATATTTCCCTGATGCTGGATAAGGGGCTTGCCCCTGCCCTGGGAACCGACAGCCTTGCATCCTGTGATTCATTGGACATGGCAGATGAGATGGGTTTTGTCCATGAACATTTTCCCCAGATTTCTCCTGCAAAGATTGTCAAAATGGCCACGGAAAACGGAGCAAAGGCTCTGCATCTTGATCATATTACCGGCAAGCTTGCCCCTGGCAGGCTTGCCTGGTTTCTTGACGTTCCTGTCCGGGCTGCCCATGCCCGGCAAATTCCAGAAAGGTTGGTATCCCATGAATGGTAAGATAAACAAAATCAAAATGGGGCGTATCAGCTACATCAATGCGTCTCCAGTATATTATGGTCTGGATCATGGTCTGACACCGCCGTGGCTTAGGCTTGTAACGGATGTGCCTGCATTCTTGAATGGGCAGATTCTTTCAGGAGACGTGCAAATCAGTCCCATTTCCGCTGCCCACTATGCCATGCACCATCGGGAACTGTTGCTTTTACCGGAGCTTTCCATCTCCTGTCATGGGCCGGTTTTAAGCGTTATCTGCGCTTCCAGGTATCCATTGGAAGAGCTTGACGGCAAAAAAGTTCTCCTTTCCCAGGAATCTGCCACCGGAGCCAATCTGCTCAAACTGATCCTTGCCCAAAAACTGGCCCTTGTCAAAAAACAGGCCCCGCCCCAATATGTGATGGCAGATCTGAATAGCATATCCACAGATTCCCAACAGGCAGATGCCGTTATGGTGATTGGCGACAAGGCCCTGACCCTGCCCTGGAAAGATCATTTTGATTACATCGTTGACCTGGGACAAGAATGGTTTGATATGACAGGGCTGCCTTTTGTCTTTGCGGTCTGGGCAGTCAATAGGAAATTTGCAGCCAGCCATGCCCCAGAGGTATCAAAGATTTCTGATCTGCTGTGCCAGTCAAAGAATCAGGGATATGCGTTCATGGATGAAATCATTGCCCAGGGCAGTAAGAAGCTGGGACTTTCCAAAGATTTGATTGGCCAATACTATCAACTGCTGTACTGCGATATGGATGATACAAAGCTTCAGGGAATGCAAATGTTTTTTGATTCCCTGTTTTCCAAAGGCTTATTGCCCCATAAGGTTTCCATCAGATTCTTTGACAGTAAAGAGCCCCCCCATTGCCAAGACAAATTTTGAATCAATGTAAGAATCATTTTCGATAATATATTTTCGCTGATGTTTCCCCATGAAAATTTTGATGAGGGGGGGCATAACTTTTGTATGAAAGTTTCTATAAGTTGCTTGAATACTTTCATTCTTGGTTGTTGGGTAATCTGGAGGATAACATACCCAGGCGGCCCGTGGCCGTTGCATAAAATATAAGGTTGACTATATTTCATTTTTTGATATTATGCCCACAATTTTACGATGTTATAATCAGATATGTTGTAGGATGTAAATTGAGTTTTTTAATAAAATCAAGTAGTTCTACCCCCCCCCATGCATATACTGCGGGAATACCTGCCTCTGATCTTTGCTTCCCCAATTATCCTTTTTTTCAAAACCGTTGGGATTGGAGACGTCCCTGAATTTGCAGATCAAACATGTACCCCAACGGATTATTTTCTGAATAATAATCATAAGGGTCTTACAATAATTATATATTCATAAACAATTTACCAAGGAGAAATAAAAAATGAAATGGTTCAATAATTTATCAATTAAACAAAAACTGGTTGGAGGATTTTTGTTATCCTCTTTTATCGTTCTCATTGTCGGCGGCATTGGATTTATGTCCATTTTTCAAAATGCCAGTCAGCTGCAAACAATGATTCAGGTGGATTTGGAAGAATACATGGGATTTGAAGCCGTGCAGAACCTTGCTCTTCAGCATCGAAGATATGGAAAAGATTTTTTCCTGAGCATTGGGAAAAAGGATGAGCAGGAAAAGTGTTTGAAGCAATTTGAAAAGGTCAGTAAAGAACTGATGGCAGCGGTAAAAAGAACAGATGGGCTGCGTTATGTGGATGACGAAGAAATGGAAATCCGAAAAGATTTTATGAAAAATTACCTTGCCTATAAAGAAGGTTTTTTGAAAATTGCCCGGGATGTTCTTGCCGATCCTTCCATAACCCCTCGCCATGCCAATAATATATTAATGAAACCCTTGGGGAATAATATTCAGCAGTTTGAAAGAGCCCTTTCCAAATTAATGGAAAGAAATATAAAAAATATTCACCTGAAATCTGGAGCTATGATTTCAGCAGGAGAAAAAGCAGAGTTCATGATTGGAGGATTCCTGGCAATTGGGATTGTTGTTTCCATTGTTATTGGTCTGGTCATTGCAAAGATGATCAGCACCCCCATAGGTCTTGGCGCACAATTTGCCCAGGAAGTTTCCAGGGGCAATCTTACCCTGCGTGCCAGGCCAGAAGATCTTGACCGGAAAGATGAAATCGGCCAGCTTGCCAATGCCATGAACACCATGTCCATAGATTTGGGAAAGATTTTTGCCGAAATTTTATCCGATGCAAAATCCCTTTCTGGTTCTTCAACGGAACTTGCTTCCATTTCCGAGCAGTTGTCTTCGGGTGCCGGCCAGACCTCTGAAAAATCCAATAGTGTTGCCTCTGCTTCCGAAGAAATGTCCGCAAGCATGAACAGTATTGCCTCTGCAACGGAGCAGGCTTCAGGGAATTTGCAGATGATTGTTGCCGCAGCAGAAGAGCTTTCTTCCAGTATCAATGAAGTGGCCCAGAATATGGGCAAGGGAAGTCAGATTACCAGGGAAGCCGTGGGACAGGCAGGAAATGTTTCTCAAAAAATGGATACCCTTGGACAGGCAGCTTCAGAAATCACAAAGGTTACTGAAACCATTGCCGATATTTCCGAACAAACCAATTTGCTGGCCCTCAACGCCACCATTGAGGCGGCAAGGGCAGGAGAGGCAGGAAAAGGTTTTGCCGTGGTGGCAGGAGAAATCAAGGATTTGGCCCAGCAAACCGCAGATGCCACAGGAGAAATCAGCGAAAAGATTGCCAATGTCCAGGGACTGACCCAGGAATCGGTTGCATCCATTACCGCCATTGTTGGTATTATCAATGAAATCAACGATATTGTTTCATCTGTGGCCGCAGGCATTGAAGAACAGTCCGCCACCACCCAGGAGATTTCCAATAATGTTACCCAGGCAGCACAGGGCGTCCAGGAAATCAATGACAATGTGAATCAGGCTTCCGTGGTTGCCAATGAAGTGGCCTCGGATGTCAATGAGGTAAACACCCTGGCCGATGAAATGAGTTCTGACAGCCATCGTGTAAATACCAATGCGGTGGAGCTGGCAAAATTGTCAGAAGCACTCAATACCATTGTCTCACAATTCCAGCTTCCATAAAAAATAAAAATTCCCTGACAAAAAACCGGGCGGTACAGAGCATTTGCCCTGAGCCGCCCGTGTTTTTGACTCCAGGGTCAGGCCACGACAAGCCTCACGGGTGAGTATTTCCAATCTGGTATTAATTTGTTCAATCTGTCATGCCAATCAGTACGAATTTTATGCGATGTTTTTGAACATGTTGGTAATGGTTTCCATTTGCTTTACGCTTTTGTACCAGTCAACCTTGATGGAGGTTTGGCGTAAAGCTACCGGATCAGATAATTGGGCTTGCTTTTCCGTGACATTTTTTGGGAGCTGCTCAATAATGTCTGCCTGTTTTTTCACTCCCATTTGGAAGACATGGCCTCCTGTGCCGCTGCTTTCCCTGACAAACATGCCTGTGGACTGCAAATTGGCCAATTCTTTTCCCTGTTCATCCCTGAAAGTATAGGCACTTTTGGTGCTGCCAAGGTAAATGGCACCCACATCTGCGGACAGCAAATCAATCCCGGAAGCATTTTCATCTTTCATATCAGGATTCCAGATGGTCAGCTTTTGAAAAATGTCATCGTTTTCATCAATCCAGCCGTTGCCGTCATCATCGTGGGCAGCCAGCTGATCAAAGCCATTGATGATTTCTGTGCCCTGAATCTGGCCGTCTCCATTGGCATCAAAGGCAAGAAATCCTGCGCCTTTATCCGGCATGTTCAGGTTCTCGGCCTGACCGTCTCCGTCAAGATCAAGGGAAAAGGATTTGCCTGAAAACTCCGGTGTGCCGGGTTTCAATTGAAACATCAGGGGCGACAGGGTGTTTTCTGGATCGTCTTCCAGGTCAAGTTTGGTCTCAGGGGAGAAATATGTGTAAGCATCAGCATGTGCCACTTGTTCATCAACCCATCCCTTTTTTATGGAAAGTTCTTGCTGTAAATTC
>PDWI01009443.1_pt1 | contig 11197 bp, 11 predicted proteins | sample 1430891 | NCBI WGS metagenome assembly PDWI01 (sample SAMN01162508, study PRJNA174530) | Oral metagenome, whole genome shotgun sequencing project. | biome: Marine environment; feature: Marine mammal; material: Swab sample of the gingival sulcus; isolation source: swab sample of gingival sulcus... | reverse complement strand
ACCGTAAATACTCATAATTGTATAATAAAAATTCATCATCATATCGCCAAAATATTCGGCTTTATACAATAGATAAACGGTAATAATGGTCGCCACCAAACCTGTAGGATAAACTAAAATATTTTCTTTTTTAGCATACCACACGCTCATTATCCCGAAGATAAAGGCTATAAATTCCAGAACAATAAACAGTGTAGGCGTCTGCCTGTAGGCATCGAGAAAAAAATCAAAAACTTGGCTCATAGTCGTGTCTGTCTGTGGTAACGACTTTCATATAAAGCAAGCCGTGTTCCATCAATTCAAATACTGTTTTGATTTCTTTACTCAAAACAGCCCAAACCTCATCATAGTCGCCATAAATTTGTGTACTGAGAGGATTTTCGAGTACAGTCAGACCGGATTTTCTTAACTGAGTGATAAAATCTTTTATCATTGGTTCAAAATCATCCTTTAACGGACTTAACGTAAGATCTACGGATATTTTCATGTGTATATTATTATTGTTGTTTAGTGATTATATGTAACCTTTGATGTTTAAAAGAATCATCAGGCAGTAGTTAAATGATGATTTTAAACATATCGGTTTCATTATATAATTGTTTGAATTGATTTTACTCATTAGAAATTCAGGCATCTAAACCCTTAAGGATTTCGTTTGCCGGGATTTAACAGCCCATAAAAATGTTCGTCCATGATTCTACCTTCCTTAATTATGGCTTCTTTTTTGACACCCTCCTTGACAAACCCACATTTTTCCAAAATACGCATCGATGCAGGATTATAATCAAAAACCGACGCAAAAATACGATGTATTTTCAAGGATTCAAACCCATAGGTTACCATTCGTTTAACTGCAGTGCCACCAATACCCTGACCCCAATACTGTTCATCCAGAAAATACCCCAACTCATACGAATGACTGTAAACATCGCTCTGTCGATGCAGGCTGACCAACCCCACCACATATCCTGCATATTCAATGAGTTTAACACAGTCCTGAGGATTATCCTGAACAATCCTGATAAAATTATTGGCATCCTTTTCAGTATAGGGATTGGGAAACTTATCCCTCAGATTGAGCCATATATTTTTGTTATTGGCTATCCTTACGATAGCCTTGGCATCTGCTTCGGTCAGCGGTCGCAGTATGATGTCTTCATTTGATGTCTGTAAAACCATAATTAATCATTTACAGCATAAACCATGGTGTAATCTTCTATAAAACTAAAGTAAAGATCATACACCTCATAATAAGAATCCTTGTGTATCCATCCTCGGGTTGTTCTGTCTTCCAGTTTAAAGGATTCAATAGGCAAGTGTTTTTGAAACAACAGCCCGCCATCAGGATGAATTTTATACAAACTCTCTTTAGCCGCCCATACCACAGTATGAAACTTTACAGGATCCTTTAAATCTATAAATTCATTTTCTCTGGCCATAAACCTCGGAGCAATCTTTAAAACTTTAGGACGGTTTCTTTCAATATCAATCCCCACCGTATGTTTACTAACAATAATCACAGAGAAATCAAACGAATGAGATATCGATATCTTTTTACCGTCTCTGAGATGCGGTTTACCATCGGGTGTATAAAACAAGAACTCATCTTTATAACCCAGAACTTTTAGTAACTGGCGGACGCCTAAAAATCCCTTACGATGACTTTCAGACTTCATACCCTGCAAACGTTTCTTATTCTGTGCCGTTAAGTCAATACCCTTAAGCAAATCCTTTTCAGATTCTTCTATTCTCCAAACTAAAACACGTGTTTGGGCGCTATGGACTATGGTTTTATACAGTGGCATAAATACGCTACGAAATGAATTTGTTCAGAATCTGATGATCAAACAACAGACGTTATTTTCAATTGATTTTATGACTTGTGTCCACAAACTGTATGATTTTCAAATGCTATAAAACCATCCGTTAGCGGTTTGGTCTGCTATAATCAGACATCTGACAGTCTTTCAGAAACATGACGCAAAAACACAAAGTGCTCAATATAAGCCATTTAACACAGTGAGCATTTTGAAAATCACAAAATATATACACTTCTGCGCTTTCAGTAAACCTTATTAATAGAATATTATTAATTTTGCAAACGCTTTACTTATGGCAAAAGATATACTTTGCAAATTTAAGTAAATCAATAAAACTATTAAACTATACCTGACTAATGGCTCAAACAGACACCTATCTAAAATACAAAGTCAAAGATATCTCCCTCGCTGAATGGGGTCGTAAAGAAATAAAACTCGCTGAGGCGGAAATGCCCGGCTTGATGAGTTTAAGACAAGAGTATGGTAATGACAAACCTCTGAAAGGGGCACGTATTGCCGGTTGCTTACACATGACTATTCAAACAGCTGTTTTGATAGAGACTTTGGTCGAATTGGGTGCAGAAGTCACCTGGAGTTCTTGTAATATCTTTTCCACTCAAGATCATGCCGCCGCTGCTATTGCAGATGCCGGTATTTCTGTGTATGCCTGGAAAGGCATGAACGAACAGGAGTTTGACTGGGCGATAGAACAAACGTTGTTTTTTGGGGAAGAGCAAAAACCGCTCAATATGATTTTGGACGATGGTGGAGATTTGACAAATATGGTACTCGATCGCTTTCCGGAATTGGTCAAAGGGATTAACGGCCTCAGTGAAGAAACCACTACCGGTGTTCACCGTTTATATGAACGTATGGAAAAAGGAACACTTCCTATTCCTGCCATCAATGTCAATGATTCTGTAACCAAATCAAAATTTGATAATAAATACGGCTGTCGTGAAAGTGCTGTGGATGCCATTCGCCGTGCCACTGATGTAATGCTTGCCGGAAAAGTTGTTGTTGTAGCCGGTTACGGAGATGTAGGTAAAGGAACTGCCGCTTCTTTTAAAGGTACCGGAGCCAGAGTGATAATTACTGAAATCGATCCTATCTGTGCTTTACAAGCAGCCATGGAAGGCTTTGAAGTCAAGAAAATGGACAATGCCATCAAAGAAGCAGATATTGTAATTACCACAACCGGTAACAAAGACATCATACAGGGCAAACACTTCAAAGCGCTTAAAGACAAAGCGATTGTGTGTAATATAGGACATTTTGACAATGAAATAGATATGGCCTGGCTCAATGAGCATTATGGTCACACTAAAGACACCATCAAACCACAGGTAGATTTATACAATGTGGACGGTAAAGAAATCATTGTTTTAGCCGAAGGAAGATTGGTGAACTTAGGTTGCGCTACAGGACACCCCAGTTTTGTGATGAGTAACTCATTTACCAATCAAACACTGGCACAAATAGAATTGTGGAATCATCCTGAGCGTTATGAGAATAAAGTCTATATGCTTCCCAAACATCTGGATGAAAAGGTAGCCCGTTTACATTTGGGAAAACTGGGTGTGGAACTCGATGAGTTAACCGAAGAACAAGCCCAATATATCGGGGTGAAAAAAGAAGGACCGTTTAAACCGGATTATTATAGGTATTAGTAGGCAGTGAGCAGTTTGCAGTAGGAAGTAGGCAGTGGACAGTGGGAAGTAGGCAGTTTGCAGTGGGAAGTAAGTAGTAGGCAGTAGACAGTTTGAAGTGGGCAGTAGGCAGTGGGAAGTTTGAAGTATAAACGTTAAGTTCTAAGACATAAAATAAATGGAGAGGTGGCCGAGTGGTCGAAGGCGCACGCCTGGAAAGTGTGTATACCCCTAAAGGGTATCGAGGGTTCGAATCCCTTCCTCTCCGCAGAAACCCTGAAATCAAAAGATTTTCAGGGTTTTGTTTTTACAGAGTTAATTGATTGAGCATTATTTTATTTCTTTTTCTCCTGCTGTATATCATATAGTTTGTTAAGTCTGAACAAATTCATCACCCTAATTACTTACCGGTCAATTGTATTCTGCATGACGTTGTCTTCTTCTATAAATGTTCTAAGCTATCATTAGCTAAACAATTTCAAATAACTATCAAAAATGTAAAGTTTAGCACGTTTACCGCCGGTTATTTCTTTTAATATATCTAGTCGTTCCAAATCTGCCACTAAATTATATGCCGTTTTTTTAGAAACACCCGTTAGTGCTTCAACCTTACCAACAGCTATCAAAGGATGCGTAAAAAGGTATTGCATTACCTTTTGAGCATTATTGGTTCTAACACCTAATTTTTGAATCTTTTCATCTGTATGCTGTTTTAGCTTGAGAATCGCATCAAAGGTTTCAACCCCATTACCAGCCGTTTCTATAACACCTCTAAGAAAAAACTTTAACCATTGCACGATATTATTATTGGTCCGCACTTTCATTAAATAATCATAATACAAACTCTTGTTCCGTTCAAAAAAATCGGACAAGTATAGAACAGGTCTTTTTAGAATATCTTTATCCACCAAATAGAGGGTTATCAACAACCTGCCTACACGTCCATTTCCGTCCAGAAACGGATGTATGGTTTCAAATTGATAATGAATAATGGCTATTTTTAAAAGTTCGGGAAAGTACACACTATCATTATGTGCAAAATTTTCCAAATCCCCTATAAGTTCATGGATTGAAGTATGTACGGGTGGCACAAAAATCGCATTATTGATAGATGTTCCTCCAATCCAGTTTTGACTTGTACGGAACACTCCAGGTAATTTATGTTCACCTCTAACGCCTGACATCAATGTCTTATGCGTTTCTTTAATTAAACGAGAAGAAAAAGGTAATTCATTCAACATATTTATGGCTTTTCCCATCGCCTGAATATAATTTTGCACTTCCTTCCAGTCGTCTTTCTTTTCAGCACTTATGTGGTCTTCATCCAATAATGCATCTTCCATATTCGTTTGGGTACCTTCAATTCTACTACTTTGCGTAGCTTCTTTCAATACGTGCATACTGATAAATAAATCTATATCCGGTATATGTTCACTGTACATATCCAACCGTCCTAAATACCTATCAGCTTCTGACAGCAACGCGATGAGTTCCATATCCTCCAACAACCATTGCTTGTTTATCAGATTGGGCTGAAAACTTTTGTAATGTCCTTGATTGATATAATGACCTGCTTGAAAACGTTTCATTGACTACTTTTTTACATTAGCTCTATCACTGTTGTAAAAGTAATGTTATTTTTTACAACAACAGCGATTTTAATGTAAAATTTACGTGTTTTTTACAACAATTAATCATGTTTGTGTCAAAATCACGTCTTTTTGCCATGCTTACATTGCCAAAGAAAAAGCTTAGATGTTCACAATTATTTTGTTTTACCGGTTACCAATTCGTCAATCTATATTGAACCAATTCTTTTAATGCCACTATTTATTGGTTTATATTTTCAATTATAAGGCTCATTGTCTGCGTTTACAATCAAAATTTCAGCCATTGTTGTTACTCTGTAGAAGAATTAACTTCCTATGCTTTATTCATTATTTTTAAGACTTTAGCATTCATACGATTTTTGTGATACACACCCTCAATACTCTAATGGGTTATTTGATAGCGCCTAAATCCGGCGAATACTAATCTAAAGATTGACCCTATTGTATATGCGCTTTTTCACAAACACACAAATAGCTGAATATCTGCATTATAAATATTTAAAATAAAAATAAAATGTTCATAATCTTCTATTGAAAAGCTTTTTATGTAATTGCAAAAAAATAAATCCAATAAATAGATTTTAATCTATAAATATACCCTACTTTTGCACGTATTTTAAATCAAAATTATTCGTTGGGTTAAAACAGATGTCATCTGTACCACCCATGATTTAACAGACACGATTTAACACGACTAACGCATTCTAATCTATTAACAATTCAAACAATAGATCATTATGAAATCGACCTACAGAAAACTTAAATTTGTGTTTAAAAGACGACTGGAAGCTTTTGTATTTCTCATTGTATTCTTTGGATTTTTCGGTTATTTATCAAAAAGTATGGGGCTGGCCAATATGCTAAACACCATTATGAATACTTCTTACCATTTATTATTGGATACCGTATTTTACATTATGGGTATTACCGTCATATCCGGCGCTTTGGGTAACTTATTGATTGAATTTGGAGTCGTCAGGCTATTAGAATATATCTTAAAACCATTGGTTAAACCTATATATAACCTTCCCGGAGTTGCCGCTTTGGGAGGTCTCATTACATTTTTATCAGATAATCCGGCAATTATCAACTTGTCTAAAGACCGTAACTTCAACCGTTATTTTACCAAGCAACAATTACTATCTTTCACCAACTTCGGTACTGCCTTCGGTATGGGCTTGGTGGTTATCGTCTTTATGATGGGACGCGGTTATGGAACTGCCGGAATTATTGGCTTATCAGGAGCCATTGTGGGAAGTATTGTCTCAACGCGAATGATGCAATTCCTGATTGCTAAATCATTCCCCAACCTCAAACACGAGTTGGTGGGTGAAGGTAATGAAAACAAAATATCCTTTAAGTCTAAAGGAAGTATCTTTTTGAGGGTTTTAAATGCTGTATTAGACGGTGGTAAATCCGGCGTGGACATAGGTCTTGCCATCATACCCGGCGTATTAGTTATTTCTACATTGGTTATGATGCTTACCTTCGGACCATCAGCAGACGGAACTTTTACAGGAGCTGCCTATGAAGGTGTTTCTCTGCTCCCGCGTTTGGCCATGAAAGTCAATATTGTATTTGAATGGCTGTTTGGTTTCACCAAACCGGAACTTATAGCCTTTCCCATAACCTCTCTTGGTGCAGTAGGAGCTGCTCTGGGATTGGTGCCTAAATTTCAAGCCAGTGGTTGGATAGACGGTAATGCGATTGCCGTGTTTACAGCTATGGGCATGTGCTGGAGTGGTTTTTTAAGTACACACACAGCTATGTTGGATTCATTGGGCTACAGACATCTTACATCAAAAGCTATTCTTTCCCACACCATAGGTGGATTATTTGCCGGTATATCTGCACATTGGATTTTTGAACTTATCAATTATATGTTTGCGATCTATCCTTAAAAACAGAGGTTTTCATTGTTAGATTATAGTCTTGTCATTTAAACATTGAGAAAAAAGAATGCTCTGCATGCTGAATATAAATGGCTCAAACTGTCCGGATATGTCAGAAATACACACACCTGAGGATTTTAGATTAATACTATAGTAAAGGTGTTTTTGGTCGCAACGTCAGACTTGTTTAATATTTCAGTGAGTAACCTCATATTACACTAATATGGTGTCATTTTAATCTGTCCAAAGCTTGTTTGAATCCATAAATTGCTATTAGTTTATGAGGGTTTATGACGGGTGTCAAAAGCACTTGTTGATTAAAATAGCGCATATGAGTTTCTATTATCAAAAATTTATTTTATCTTTAGCCCATCAAAACTAATATTAAAATTCAAAACACAATGAAAAGATTTTTTTCCATTCTGGCTATTACAGGAATGTTACTATTTGGAGCTAGTCAAGTAGCTTATGCACAAGCAGACAAAGCTAAAACAACAGAACAAGTATCTAAAGAAGTTAAAAAAGCTACAGACAAAGTTGCAAAAACTGATGTCGTTAAAGATGAAGAAGCTGCTAAAAATGTTTCATTCACACAAGAGTTAAAAAAACGTATGATAGAAGGTGGTCCTTTATTTATGGGGATTGTTCTATTAGCACTTATTCTAGGTTTAGCTATTGCTATCGAAAGAATTATTTACTTAAACATGGCTACTACCAGAACTGACAAGTTGGTTGATGAAGTAGAAGCTGCTTATAACTCAGGTGGTGTAGAAGCTGCTAAAGAGCTTTGCAGAAACAAAAAAGGACCTGTGGCTTCAATCTTTTATCAAGGTTTAGACCGCATGGATGAAGGTGTAGAAAATGTTGAAAAAGCTGTCGTAGGTTACGGTGGTGTTCAAATGGGAAAACTTGAGAAAAACGTTTCCTGGTTATCACTATTTATCGCTATTGCACCTATGCTTGGGTTCATGGGTACTGTAATCGGTATGATTCAGGCGTTTGACCAAATTGAAAAAACAGGGGTTATGTCTCCAGCAACTGTTGCCGGTGGTATTAAAGTAGCTCTTTTGACTACAGTATTCGGTCTTATCGTTGCGATTATCCTTCAGATATTCTACAATTATATCATCTCAAAAATTGATGGTATTGTGAATGATATGGAAGATGCGTCTATTAAATTGATTGATATTATTGTAAAAAACAAATAATTGTTTTTACATCGTCAAACAATAGACTATTATTCTAAATCATTATTAATACTGGTGTATGTGATACACTAAAAAAACTTAAAACATGAAATCATCAATTGTATTAAAACTCATATCTTGGGTTGTAGCTATCATAGGCATCGTTGCTTTTGTTCTGGGACCTAATTCAGGAGATGACAAAAACAAAGACATGATGGTAGATTATGGTCTTATCATACTTGTCATTACAGCCGTTATAGCTATAGTCTTATCATTAATTAATATATTAAAACGCCCTGCTGTCCTGAAAAGAGTATTCCTCTCTTTAGCCATTTTGGCTGTGGTATTAGTCGTGGCTTACTTAGCCTCAACCGGCGGAGAAGTACTCAACTCTAAAGGTGTGGCGTTTAAAATAACTGAAAGCACATCGAGATGGGTAGGTACAGGTATTCTTTATAGCTTGATTCTTCTTGGTGTAGGAGCCTTACTATTTTTAGTTGATATGATTAAAAACATCGTAAAATAACCAATCATGGCAAGAAGAGATACACCTGAAGTAAACGCCGGATCTATGGCCGATATAGCATTCTTGCTATTGATATTCTTCCTGGTAGCCACTACCATGGAGGTTGACACGGTTATTTCCCGACGTTTACCGCAAAAGACACCACCAAAACAAAAAAATGATGAAGTTAAACTAAAGGAGAAAAACGTTTTTGAAATCATGATCAACCGTAACGATCAAATGCTGGTCGAAAAAACGGAATACATGACTCTTGAAACTTTGAAACCTGCAGTTTTGGAATTTTTAGATAATGGTGGCTCAGTAGGAAAAGATGGTAAAAAATGTGACTATTGCCAAGGCGGACCTGATGGCGTAGTCGATGAAAAATCATCTGACCACCCTAATAAAGCTGTGATCTCACTCAAGACTGACCGTGGAACATCTTACAAAATGTTCATCGGCGTTCATGATGTTTTGGGACAAGCTTATACAGAATTGAGAAACAGAGAATCCAAGCGACTCTACGGCGTAACCTATGAAGAATTACTCGAAGAACGGGATAAAGATAAAGATGATGCCAGTATCGCTGAAAAAATAGACCGGGTGAAAAAATTATTCCCCGAGATTATCTCTGAGGTAGAACCTACCAGTAACTAATAAAATTTAAACGTATGTCTAAATTTAAAAAACAAAAGAAAGGCTTACCACCTATTTCTACGGCATCTTTACCGGATATTATATTCATGCTCTTGTTCTTCTTTATGACTGTGACAACCATGCGTGAAACAGAATTTATCATCAAAGATCCGACAGTGCCTGTGGCTAAAACTGCCAAAAAGATACAAGATAAGAATCTGGTGAGTGCCATATATATTGGTCAATCACGAGACGGAAGTATCAAAGGTGATTTGATTCAGCTCAATGATAAGATAGCCCATGTAAGCGATGTCAGAGCTTTTATTCTTAATAGCCGTGCATCAAAGTCTGATGATGAAGTTGCCATGATGACCACACTTTTCAAAGCAGATGAAAACACAAAAGTGGGTACGCTAGCGGACATCAAAAAAGAATTGAGAGAAATCGAAGCACTTAAGATTGCTTACGTAGCAAGAGAAGATAGAAGTAAAAAGAAAAAATGATTGTGTTAGTACCTATAAATTAGTACTAAAATCCGCAAGTTTATTTCTGTTACAAAGTTCGAATGTACATTATACAAGGAAGTGTTCATACATCATAGAACAAACCAACCTTCCACTACTAATGACTATTTGAGTTTTCCCTGACAAAAAGACTTGCGGATTTTATTTTTTACCCATTAAAGACAATCAGTTCACCCTGTCAAACAGCGCAATATTGGTCTGAATACTGTATTTTGGTATGATTGTGCGCCACGCTTTCCCATGAGCTAACCAAGCTTCATCTATAAGTTCAAAAACTTTTATAATAGTGGTTACCCAATTAAGATCAAGGGCTTTTAGCTGCAACTAAACACGAAATCCTTGTGTCTAAAACTTCAGCTTTCAAAGTTTTGTTTCATTCAACTGCTGTACAATTAAAAATTGTCATGTATATTTGCTGAGTTTATGAGACATTATTTTTTCTATCTTATTATTTTATTAGTGCAGACCGCCGGTATGATGGCTCAAGATAGCCTGTTGATAGGAAAACCATATCTGGAAGATCAATTGTACTTTGGGATTACCTATAATCACCTGTTAAATAAACAAGAAGTGATTTCTCAAAACGGTTTATCTTTGGGTTTACAAGCCGGTTTTATTAAGGATATACCCCTTAACCGCAATAGAAATAAAGGTCTTGCCATAGGTCTGGGATATGAATATTCAAAATTCCAATCCAATCTGTTACCGCAGGATCAAAAATTCAGTTTAGTGGGTGATTTTAATAAAAATAAATTTGAAACCCATAGTATTAGTATCCCTTTTGAATTCAGATACAGAACGTCAAATGATCATAAATATAAGTTCTGGCGTTTCTATATAGGCGGAAAAGTGTCATATGTATTCTATTCCAGAGCAGTCTTTGTAGATGCTGAACAAAGCATTGCAACAAGTATTTCCCATCTCAACCCATGGCAAGCAGGTCCTCAGATTGCCGTTGGTTATAATGCCTTTAATGCTTATATCTTTTGGAATATCATTCCTGTATTTCAGGGAGCTCCGGTATTGGACAATGCCTACGACCCCAACAAATTAACATTTATAAAAATGGGACTTCAGTTTTATATCTTTTGAAACAATAACGGAAGTATTATTTGAGTAGTTGTACCCAGAAAAAAGCCCCATAAAAGTTCAGGAATTATATGCGCTTTCAGTACCAATCTGGCTCGGGCTACTACACCAAACATCAAAAAGAACAGCGCAAACAACAATAAAAAATTCAACCGGTAATACATACTTAAAAACATAAAAAAGCCTAAGACACTGCCTAAACTCATAGTGTGTACACTCAGTTTAACGCCCCACCATAAGAAAATATAGCATATACTCAAAGCTAACGCTCCGGAGACAAAGTAA
>PDWI01022683.1_pt1 | contig 11199 bp, 7 predicted proteins | sample 1430891 | NCBI WGS metagenome assembly PDWI01 (sample SAMN01162508, study PRJNA174530) | Oral metagenome, whole genome shotgun sequencing project. | biome: Marine environment; feature: Marine mammal; material: Swab sample of the gingival sulcus; isolation source: swab sample of gingival sulcus... | reverse complement strand
CATCATCAGGATCAGATGCCCGATGTCGTGCAACAGGCCGGCCACGAAGGCCTCTTCGGGGATGATGCGCTGGGTGGCGCGGGCCACCGTTTCGCAGGCTGCCGCGGTGGCGATGCTGTGGGCCCAGAAGCGTTGCTGGAGCTCGCCGTTGCCGGCGCGGGCCATCAGCTTGGTCACACCCAGCCCCAGGGCCAGATTCCGGATGGAAGAAAGCCCCAGGATGACGATGGCGCGCGGCACGCTGGCGACCTGCCCGCTCAGACCGTAGAAGCTGCTGTTGACCAGCTTGAGCACTTTGGCGGCCATGGCATTGTCGGCGGAGAGGACCTGGCTGATGTCGTCGGCGCTGCTGTTGGGATCGTCCATGACCTGCAGGAGCTTCTGCACCACCAGCGGCAGTGGCGGCAGATCTTTGATGGTCTTGAGCACAGCGTCAGTTTTTTCGGCTGTCGGGCTCATGCGGAAATCCCCTTCAGCGGCAGGGGGCCTGCTCGCTGGTGTTCCTGTTGGGCGAGGGCGGCGGTGCTGGTGTCCGCCTTCGCGTGGTTCGGGCTGTTGTCCGGCCGCACCGGACATGCCGTTTCTTGGCCATGAGGCCATGGTCGCGTTCTTTTGATCGTCCTGCGGCGGAAAGGGTTTAGCTTGGATTGGCTTGGCCGATATTCCTGGCATCCTGTTTTTGGGCATCCTTGCCAACCGGGCGGCGGGCGTGTACTCTCGGCTGGTTGTCTCCAGGGAGGAATTATGCGATTTCTAGGGCTCTTCACGGGGCTGATGCTGCTGGCTGTCATCGACCCCGGGATGATTCGGGCCGATGAATGCCTGCCCCCGCACGCCGTCATCCTGATCTACCACCACGTTGCCGAAGAGACGCCGCCTTCGACCAGCGTTACTCCCACCCTCTTCCAGTCCCATCTGGATTTCCTGGCGGAGGGCGGGTTCCATGTGGCGCCCTTGGATTCGGTGGCTTTGACGACGGCTACGTCTCCGTCTACGAGGAGGCGTTCCCGCGTCTGCGGGAGCGGGGCTGGCCGTTCACGGTCTTCGTCTGTCCCGACATCATCGATCGCGGGATGGGCCCGGTGATGAACTGGGACCAGCTGCGCGAGATGTCCGCCGCCGGGGCCCTGGTGGCCAGCCACGGCTGGAACCACGAGTTCATGAGTCGGCCCCGGGAGGGCGAAACTCCTCGGCAGCATCAGCAGCGCCTGGAAGAGGAATGGCGGCGGGCGCAGGGCAGGCTGGTGCAGGAATTGGGTTCGGCGCCGAAGCTTTTGGCCTACACCTACGGAGAGTATTCACCCGCTGTGCAGGCGGTGGTGCGGAAACTGGGCTGGGCGGGGCTGGGTCAGCAGTCGGGTGCCGCGGGCCCTCGGAGCGATTTCACGTGTTTGCCCCGCTTCCCCATGGCCGCCGGTTTCGCCGGCCTGGAAACCTTTGGGCAGAAGGTCTCCTGTCTGCCCTGGCCGACGGAGCTGACCCCACGCGCCGATCCGACGTGGCCCCTGGATGCGCCGGAGGCGCCGACCCTGGCTCTGGTGGCGGATATGACCTGTCTGCGGGCCGGCTCGGTGGCGGCCTATGCCTCGGGGCAGGGTAAAATTCCGTTGCGGTGGCGGGACCAGGAGGCGGGTCACCTGGAAATCCAGGCACCCGATCCTTTGCCCGGCGGCCGGAGCCGGTATAATGTCACGGCCCCTGCCGCGGAGGCGGGGCGCTGGTACTGGTTCAGCCAGGTTTGGATTGTCGGTCAGGAGCATACCTATTGATCACCACCCGCGGCATCGTTTCCCTGTTGGCTTTGGGTGTTCTGCTGGGCCTGCTCGCGCCTCAGTTGCTGGTGGATGAGCAGCAGGCTCGGCTGGTGCCGCCGCCGCCGGTGAAGGCTCCTGTCCTGGAACCGGAAGAAGCCCCGTCGCCGGGCCTGCCGGATATCCAGCCCGGCATGAGTATCCGGGAACGCAAGGAGGTCTTCTTCAGGTACCTGCTGCCCTTGGTGCAGGCCGAAAATGCCCGGCTGGGTAGCGTGCGGCGCCGGCTGTTGTATATCTGGGAGCATCTGCACAGCGGGCGGGAACCCTATCCCGTGGACCGGCAATGGCTAACGGAAATCCGGCACAAGTATGACGTGGATCTGGAAAATTTCCATCATCCCGGCTTCTGGACCCTGCTGCTGGAGCGGGTGGACCAATTGCCCGAGGACTTGGTGCTGATCCAGGCGGCCAATGAATCGGCCTGGGGCACGTCCCGTTTCGCCCGGGAGGGAAACAACCTTTTCGGGCAGTGGTGTTTCCGGCCGGGCTGCGGCTTGGTGCCGGAAGGGCGGCCCGAAGGAGAAAGCTACGAAGTGGCCCGTTTCCCGTCGCCCCAGGCTTCGGTGGCCGCCTACATGCACAATCTGAACCGGGGCCGGGCCTACGAGGAACTGCGCCATATCCGGGCCGCCCTGCGGGATACGGGGGCGCCCGTCACCGGCGGAGCCTTGGCCGTGGGCCTGGGGCGCTACAGCCAGCGTGGCCAGGAATACGTCCGGGAGCTGCAGTCCATGCTGCGCACCAACCACGAAATCATCGCCGAAATCCGCCGCCAACTGGCCAGGACGAAAGAGGCTATCCAATAATGTCCCGACTCACGCGCCGATCCCTGGCGGCCCTAGCCGCCCGCCGCATCCTTGTCCTGGATGGTGCCATGGGCACCATGATCCAGAGCTACGATCTGCAGGAGGCCGACTTCCGGGGCACCCTGCTGGCCGACCACCCGGTGGACCTGAAGGGCAACAACGATCTGCTGTGCCTGACCCGACCCGATGTCATCGGCGAGATCCATCGCGGCTACCTGGAAGCCGGCGCGGACATCATCACCACCAACACGTTCAACGGCACCAGCGTGGCCCAGAGCGATTACCGGACCACGCACCTGGTCCGGGATATCAACGTGGCGGCGGCGCGCCTGGCTCGTGAGGCGGCCGACGAGCAAACGGCGCGGACACCCGATCGCCCGCGCTTCGTGGCCGGCAGCCTGGCGCCCACCAACCGCACCTGCTCCATCAGCCCGGATGTGAACAACCCGGGCCTGCGCAACATCACCTTCACGGAACTGGTCACGGCCTACAGCGAGGAAGCGGCCGCTCTGCTGGACGGGGGCGTGGACATCCTCATGATCGAGACGGTCTTCGATCCTCTGAACGCCAAGGCGGCGGTCTTCGCCTGCCGCCGGTTGTTGCGCGCGCGCGGCCAGCTGGATGTGCCTCTCTGGATCAGCGGAACCATCACCGACGCCAGCGGCCGCACCCTCACCGGCCAGACGCCCGCGGCCTTCTGGACCAGCATGCGTCACGCCGGGGCCAGCATCTTCGGCCTGAACTGCGCTCTGGGCGCCACGGCCATGCGGCCCTTCGTGGAGGATATCAGCTGGCACGCCGACACCCTGGTCAGCGCCCATCCCAACGCCGGCCTGCCCAACGAACTGGGCGGCTACGACGAAACGCCCGACCAGATGGCCGGCATCCTGGCCGACTTCGCGGACGCCGGGCTGTTGAACATCGCCGGCGGTTGCTGCGGCACCACGCCGGACTTCATCCGGGCCATCGACAGGGCCTTGGCCGGCAAGCCGCCCCGGACGGCACCCCCACGCCGCAGCGGCACCTGGCTGGCCGGCCTGGAACCCTTGAACATCGGTGACGGCAGCCTCTTCGTGAACGTGGGCGAGCGCACCAACGTGGCGGGCAGCCGCCGGTTCGCCCGCCTCATCAGCGACGGGAAGCTGGAAGAGGCCCTGGAGGTGGGGCGCAAGCAGGTGCGCGGGGGCGCGCAAATCGTCGACGTGAACATGGACGACGCCATGCTGGACTCGGTGGCCTGCATGGGGGACTTCCTGAACGTGTTGGCCAGCGATCCGGAAATCAGCCGGGTGCCGGTGATGATCGACAGCAGCCGCTGGGATGTCTTGGAAGCGGGACTGCAGCGCATCCAGGGCAAGGGCGTGGTCAACAGCCTGAGCCTGAAGGACGGCGAGGACGCATTCCGCCATCACGCTCGTCTGGTGCAGGATTACGGCGCCGCGGCCATCATCATGGCCTTCGACGAAGATGGCCAGGCCGACACCTTGGAGCGCCGCGTGGCCATCTGCACACGCGCCTACCGCATCCTGGTGGACGAGGAGGGCTGGGATCCGGAGGACATCATCTTCGACCCGAACGTCTTCGCCGTGGCCACGGGCCTGCCGGAGCACGATCGCTACGCCGTGGATTTCATCGAGGCCTGCCGGCGCATCAAGGCCGAGTTGCCGGGGGCCAGGATCTCCGGCGGCATCTCCAACCTGAGCTTCAGTTTCCGCGGCAACGACACGGTGCGCGAGGCCATGCACTCCGTCTTCCTGTACCATGCCATCGCCGCGGGGCTGGACATGGGCATCGTCAACGCGGGGCAGCTGGCGGTGTACGAGGAAATCGAGCCCCGGCTCCTGGAGGCGGTGGAGGACGTGATCCTGGCCCGCAAGGAGGGCGCCACCGATCGGCTCATCGAACTGGCCACCCGGACCGCCGGCAAGAAGGTTTCCCGCAAAGAGGATCTGAGCTGGCGGGAAAAATCCGTATCCGAGCGCCTGGCGCACGCTCTGCTGACGGGAGACACCGACTACATCGAAGAAGACACTCTGGCCGCCCTGGAGGAACTGGGCCAACCCATCCGCGTCATCGAAGGCCCCCTGATGGCCGGCCTGAACCACGTGGGCGAACTCTTCGGCGCCGGCAAGATGTTCCTGCCCCAGGTCATCCGCAGCGCGCGGGTCATGAAGCGCGCCGTGGGGCTGCTGGAGTCTTACCTGGAGGCGGATGCCGCCGGGGCCGCCGCCGGCCCCAAGGTGCTGATGGCCACGGTCAAGGGGGATGTGCACGACATCGGCAAGAACATCGTCTCGGTGGTGCTGGCCTGCAACGGGTACCGGATCATTGATCTGGGGGTGATGGTGCCCGTGGACAAGATCCTGGAAACGGCCTTGGCCGAAAAGGTGGTGGCCGTGGGGCTGAGCGGTCTGATCACACCCTCGTTGGCGGAGATGGGGCATGTGGCGGACCAGATGCAGCGCGTCGGCCTGAAGGTGCCGCTGCTCGTGGGCGGGGCCACCACCAGCGGCCTGCACACGGCGCTGAAGATTGCCCCGAACTATCCGCCGGGCGTGTACCACGTGAAGGACGCCAGCCAGGCCGCCGGCCTGCTGAGCCGTTTGCTGAATCCGGACAGCGCCCCGGAGGTGGTCCAGGATTACCGGCGCCACTACGCTGAAATACGCGATAAGCGCGCGACCGAGACGGACAAGCGGCCCCTGCTGGATCTGGAAGAGGCCCGCCGCCGCGCGCCCAAGTTGAGCTACGAGAACCGGCCCGTGGTCCGGGAACCGGGGATCAAGGTGCTGGACAGCATCGATCTGGGCACGCTGCGCGAGTTCATCGACTGGACGCCTTTCTTCCGTACCTGGCGTCTCATGGGTACCTATCCGGCCATCCTGGAGGATGAGGTGGTGGGCGCGGAGGCCCGGCGCCTTTTTGCCGATGCGGAGAGCCTGCTGACCAAGATCATGGCCGAGGGCAGCCTGCAGGCGCGCGCCGTCATCGGGCTGTTCCCCGCCGCCCGCCAGGGCGATGATCTCATCCTCTATGAAGACGCCTCCCGCGCGGCCGTGCGCGCCCGCATCCCATTTTTGCGTCAGCAACGCCGCAGCGCGGCCCGTCGGCCCAATTTCAGCCTGGTGGACTTCGTGGCTCCGGAGGGGGATTTCGCCGGGGCTTTTGCCTGCACCGCGGGCCTGGGCGCGGCCCAGCTGGCCGCGGCCTACGACGCGGCCGGGGATGACTACAGCGCCATCCTGGTCAAAGCCTTGGCGGACCGTCTGGCCGAAGCGTGCGCCGAGTGGCTGCACCTGAGGGTGCGCCGTGAGTGGTGGGGCTACGCGCCGGATGAGCCCGCCGACACCGATCTCATCGCCGAGGAATACCGCGGCATCCGGCCGGCACCCGGGTACCCGGCCTGCCCGGACCACTTTGCCAAAAAAGCTCTCTTTGCTTTGCTTGGGGCTGAAAAGAACGCCGGCATGAGCCTCACGGAAAACGGCAGCATGGATCCCGCGGCCTCGGTCAGCGGCTGGTACTTCGCCCACCCGGAGGCGCGCTACTTCGGCATCGGGCGTATCGGTCGGGACCAGGTGGCGGACTACGCCCGGCGTTGCGGTATCACGGAAGAAGAAGCCGCTCTCTGGCTGACGGCAAATTTGGATTGAGCGCGAATTTGGATTGAGCGCGAATTTGGATCGAGTCCCAACCGAACAGGGAAATCATGCACGTTACCGAACATTTGGACCGGGCCGATCGGGCGCTCTTCAGCTTCGAGATCATTCCCCCGCCGCGGGGCAAGTCGGTGCGGGACATCATCCGCATGATGGACCAGATAGCGCCGGTGCAGCCCCCTTTCATCGACGTGACCAGCCACATGGCCGAGGCCGTGTACGACGAGTTGCCGGACGGCTCCATCCAGCGCCGCGTGCGTAAGAAACGGCCGGGCAGCATCAGCATCTGCGGCATCATCCAGAACCGCTACGGCATCGAGACGGTGCCCCATCTGCTGTGCGCCGGCTTCACGCGGGAGGAGACGGAAGACGCCATCATCGAGCTCAACTATCTGGGCATCCAGAACGTGCTGGCCATCCGCGGCGACCAGAGCAATTACCATAAGGTGATGCGCGCCGGCCGCACCCGGAACATCTACGCCAAGGATCTGGTGGAGCAGCTGGTGGATCTACGTCAGGGCAACTTCCTGGAGGACATCGCCGACAGCGAGCCCATCAATTTCTGCGTGGGCGTGGGGGCTTACCCTGAGAAACAGGATATCCAGTACCTGAAGGCCAAGGTGGACGCGGGCGCGGATTACGTGGTGACGCAGATGTTTTTCGACAACGAGGTCTTTTTGGAGTATGTGCGGCTTTGCCGGGAGGCGGGCATTACCGTGCCCATCATTCCGGGCCTGAAGCTGATTGACAGCGTGCGCCAGTTGACGAGTCTGCCCAAGCACTTCCACATCAGCTTGCCCGACGCCTTGGTGGACGAGATCCACGAGTCTCCCCGGCACGTCAAGGAAATCGGCAAGCGCTGGATGCGGCACCAGGTGGAGGGCTTGCTGAACTCGGATATGGAGTGCGTGCATTTTTACATCATGAACGATGCCAAGACCACCGTGGAGATCATCAAAGAGGTTTACTAAGGGCAATCTTTGGTTGACGATAATGAAATTCCTTGGTTTTCTGCTTGGACTCACCGTTATATTGGTGTTTACTCTACAGTAACTGTTGAACTTGGCAAAGGTTGCCTGTAGCTTTCGGTGCGGAGGGGGCGGCTCAAGCCCACCGTATGGAAAGCGGCGCTATCCTCTGAAGGGATTTCGCGGGCTCATTATGGCATCGGATTCAACAATCCGCCGTCTTCTTATCGTGCATAAAGATCCTGAAGTGGCGACACTTGTGGGTCAACTCTTGCACTCCCTGCGCAATCCTGCTTACCGCCTGGCGCATTACACCCACTTCATGGACGGCCTCAATTATCTTCTGGTCAGCGATGCTGATCTGATCCTGGTCGGCCCCGAACCCGCGGACATGAGTCAGCTCCAGACCGTGCGCGAACTCAGCGCCGCCTATCCGGAAATCCCGATCCTGGCCCTGGTGGACAGGTGCGATGAGTCCGGTGGCGCCCTGTTCAGGGATGCGGGCTGCAGCGATTGGCTGGATCTTTCTCAACCCAACGGACCGCTCTGGAACCGTATTTTCCACCACTGTTGGCGCGAGAATGATCTGAAACGGGATCTGGCTCGCGCCAGCGCCCAGGTGGACTGGATGCGGCACACGGATTCCCTGACCGATCTGCTCAACCGCAAGGGCATGGAGCGCGCCACCCTGCAGCGCATCAACGAGGTGCGTTCCAAGCAGAACGAGCTGCAGATCCTGCTGATTGATCTGGACGATTTCGTGCGCATCAACTCCACCCTGGGCCACGGCGTGGGGGATCTGGTGCTGATGGCCACCGGCCGTTGCATCAAGGAGATCATGGGCCCTGACGATCTGGTGGGCCGCGTGGGCACGGACCGTTTCGCCGTGGTGTTGGCCGACGAATCCGAGGACGAAGCCGCCGACATGGCCGAGCGCATCCGCCTGGCCATCGGCCGCGACGTCATCGAGGCGGGGGATCACATGCTGTCCACCACCGCCAGCATCGGTGTGACGGGGGTGACGACCAACGTCATCAGCTTCGACGAGATCCTGGCCCAGGCCAACTTCGTGCTTCAGCGCAGCAAGCTGAAGGGCAAGAACCGGGTCACGCGCGCCGCCGACACCACCGGTGTGAAGATGGTCCGTTCCGGCGAGGTGATGCAGGACATGGCGCGCGCCCTGCTGCGCGGCAACGTGCTGCAGGTGTACAGCCAGCCCATCGTCAACCTGGTGGACAGCCGCATCGTTTCCCAGGAGATGCTCATCCGTGGGCCGGCCGGTCCCCTGCGCAGCCCCGACGCCTTGTTCCGCTACTGCCAGGAGAAAGATATCCTGGCGCCGGTGGACCTGCGTTGTCTGAAACTGTGCGCCAAGGTGGCCCGCACCATGGCCATCAACGGCGCGGCGCGTTACCACGTGAACATCCTGCCCGCCACCTTGCTGCAGACTCCGGTGGACGAACTGATCCGCGTGCTGCAGGTGGAAAGCGAGCACGGCCACTGTTGCTTGGAACTGAGCGAGCAGCAACTCCTGGGCGATCCCGCCGTGCTGGAGCCCCGCGTGCGCGCTCTGCAGGAAGCGGGCATCCGCCTGGCCATCGATGATGTGGGCTACCGCATGCTCAAGCTGGCGGACGTGCTGAGCAGCGAAGTGGTCGCCGAAGGCATCGAGGATGCCGAGGATTACCGCGTGCTGCAGGAGATGGGGGTGCGCTTCGGGCAAGGGTTCCTGTTCGGCGTGCCCCGGGCGTGTCGGAGCGACGGGAATGGAGGGGGGCGGGAGGGATATCGGGCCCATGCCTGAAAATTGAGCGATCCCAACAGATGGAACTCTTATGAACGATCATAACCGATACCCAGGCGCAAATCCTCCCCGAATCCATAATCCGCCACCAAACGGTGCAATCTTGCCTTTCGTAGCGGATCTTCCCCGTTCCCCGACATTCTCAGCGGTGGCAAGCTGTGGCAGGACATTAGGGACGTTCTAGCCGACCATCCGACGCACAACTGGCAAACGTACCAGAACAAGAAACAGGAGTGGAGTTAACTGAAGTTCGCCGACCGGCGTAAGAGTTGGCAACGCTTTCGGCGGACCGACCTACGAAGATCGGCAGCAGTTACTTGAATCCGCCCGGCCCGATACTCTGATCTACACCAACGTGGGGATGGGCGCGAAGATAGACACGATGCTGAGTGATGCGTGGCGCACCGATTTGTGCGCACCCAGCGCTTTGATTGAGTTGTAGGGGTCGTGAAAACCGAAGGACGCCGAGTTGCTGGAAGGGAATCGCTCACCTCTGCTCAATCTAGGTAGGTACCTCTCTTTCGTGCTTCCGTCAAATTCAATTCAAGTTTTGCCGTCCCCTTCGCAGCAATATGATTCGGCATACATTCGCTTGCCATTGGCTAATCTGAATATTGATCGCGTTATATTACGCGATAACTCACAAATCAGTCGCACCTTCAAGTAGATGCAAAATTTGCTCCCCATCATCATTGATGCGAATGACGAGAAAGCGACCACCACCCAACCAGAACGCGCGATCCCGGTCGGGATCGAATTCCCCTTTCAGAATAACCTGCTTCAAATACGTCCCATCGCTACAAGCCAGCAAATCGTAACACCCAAGCACACCGCGTTCAGGCATCGCTTGATTCAGTTCCACCCATATTCGATCGTTCCCGTCCCAGTGCAAAGAGCGGAACACTGAAGGCCGGTCGCAATCCTCCTGCTGGATCATGTTGTGCCGTTTCCGCAGCGCCTGCATTTTATCGAGTGTTCGGGCGTCGCGAATCGGTGCTCGATAGTCGCGTTCGGTGGACCAGATCTTCTTGCCTCCGAGAGCATAGCAGACAACGAGATACCGATCCCGCTCCGGAGTAAGATAAAGGTGGTCCGAGTCGTCGAGGGCCCATCGTCGATTCAACCAGCGATAGGTCGGACACGAATCATCGTTGGTCTGCAACTCCGGCTGTGATTTGTAATAATAATCAATCTCCCGTCCGTCATCGTCGAAAACCACCACCTGAGGTACCTCCACGAGAGCTTCGGAAGTAATCTCCACCGGACATAGTCCGACAGCCGTGCGCTCACCCTTGACCACCGCACCAAAGAATACCGCTAATTCGAGCGGCTGACCATCGGGGCGTTTCGGTTCCAAGGAGCCAAGGGGATCTCCGCTCACGGCGTCGATCCAGATCAGTCGCGGAAGTACTCGCTGCATGATGCCGACGGCGCCGGGTCTACCAAGAATAACATCGTTGGGATTTTCCGTCTCTCCCGGCCCTTCGCCGCGTCGGCTGAGCGTGCGTTGATAGCTGCCCATGGTGTCGAACACCTTCAAGTCGCCAAGGCTCCAGTCGGCGAGATAGATCGCGCCATCGTCGTCCATTGCGGCATCTGTGATCATGCCGAGTAGGCATTCTTCTTCAGGGATGACTCGCGACCAGCGGAGCGTGAGATTGATTTCAAGGGGGATCGTATTCTCAACGGCGGGCTGAGCTGTGACGTCCGCGATGGACAGTGCGCAGACAATTAAAGATATTGTGATAGGAACGCATAACTGGCGCACAAGCTAACACCTTATTATTATCGGCTTACACCCGCAAAATATACCAAGAGCTTTGATCCTATCCAAAATTTGAAACCCGTCAAGACTAATCTTAACCCATAATCCGCCACCAAACGGTGCAATCTCGCCTTTCGTGGCGGATCTTCCCCGTTCCCCGACATTCACTTCCCCCCATCGGTCGATCAAAAGCCCGTTTCACATCCCCCCGGGGGGAGAGCGCCGATTCACCCGCCGATCCGCGCAGGCGACCACAACCAGCATCGCCTGAAGCTCCGTGAGCGCGCTGTTCTTTCATGCATAGAGCGGTGCTACACTGGTGGCCCCGTCGCCAGAGCCAAGATCCTCTTACGCGCACGCAACAACAGATCCAGAGATCCACA
>PDWI01009441.1_pt1 | contig 11199 bp, 9 predicted proteins | sample 1430891 | NCBI WGS metagenome assembly PDWI01 (sample SAMN01162508, study PRJNA174530) | Oral metagenome, whole genome shotgun sequencing project. | biome: Marine environment; feature: Marine mammal; material: Swab sample of the gingival sulcus; isolation source: swab sample of gingival sulcus... | reverse complement strand
TTTCATTCTTCCTAACACAATGCCATCAAGCCCATCAACTCTGGCATAGTCAACTGCTTGCTCGCCCCAGTCGGGATAATCGCGGTAGAGCTTAAGCGCCACCACATACATGCCCGCTGCCCCTTGCGGTTCAGTGGCAACTTTGTCGTATAGGGTTTTAAATGCCGCTAGGCTGGTCGGCAGTTTGGGCAAAATCAGTGCGCCTTTTTCGCCTTGTTGAAAACTGTCGTGATTAATATGTCCCGTAATATCGTATTGCATGGCTTGCTTGTCAGTGCCAGCGGTTTTGTTATCAGCACCAGCCGTTGCGTTATCCGCGACAGCCGAACTTAAAACAGCCGAGGTCATACATAGCGTAATGAGTAGTTTTTTCATATTATTTTCTCCTTAACTAGATGTTAATAATTTGGTTTTCTAGAAATTTAATATTTTTTCTCACAAAACATATACTTTTTAAAAGAAAATATCTTTCTCTTCAGGGGAAAGGGAATAGTCAGTAATTGCTTGATTAGAATTTCCCTCAACAGGCATTTGTTGTTTGACATACAACTGCTGAGTGGGGAAGGCAAAGTCTGCGCCATGTGCATGAACAATATCTTTGATTTGCAATAGGATTTTCTGTTTAATATCGTGATACTTGACCCAAGCGATGGTATTGGTAAAAGTGTAAACCATAAAATCTACCGAGTAGGCACCGTATTGATTAAACGCCACAATCAAGGTGCGGTTGGGGTCTATATCCTCATGATTTTGCAGCATAGTTTTAATGTCGGCAATAATGGCTTCTAACTTGTCAACGTCTTCGTAGCGCAAGCCAATCGTTTCATAAATGCGGCGGTTGCGCATGCGACTGGGGTTTTCCACGGCAATATTGACAAAAGTGCTGTTGGGCACATACAGCGGACGCTGGTCAAAAGTGCGAATGCGCGTCACACGCCAACCGATGTATTCTACCGTGCCTTCGATTTTTCTATCAGGCGAGCGAATCCAATCGCCAACGCGAAAGGGCTTGTCGATAAAGACCATAAACGCACCAAAGAAATTCGCCAGCAAATCCCGCGCCGCAAAGCCCACGGCAATCCCCCCAATTCCGCCAAATGCCAACACGCCTGACACCGATATGCCGAAATTTTGCATAATAATCAGCGAAGTGGTAATGACAATTGATAGGCGCAATAAACGCCCCACGGCGAGAATGGTGGTTTCGTCAGCATTGTATTTTTGAGGGGCGTTAGTGGTGAAGCTTTCTTCCAAGGCGCGGATTAACCGTAAGAAAAACCACGCCACGGCAATAATAATGCCAATGCGCCACGCCAAGGCTATGCTGTCATTCCAATTTTTTTCCTCATATTGCGAGAGAATTTGTAATGCCCATAAAAGACCGCTGAAATCAATAAAGTAGCGCAAGGGTTTGCGAATGACATTGAGCACCGCCTCATCCCATAGCGTTTTGGTTTTATCTAGTTGCTTTAATAGGCGTTTAATTGCTATTTTCATAACAAAATTAGCAATTAAGGTCATAAAAATAACGAGGAACAGCAAAATTACCCACGCATATTGCAACGGGATAATCTTATTGAGCGAAACGACCTCAATAAGTAAATGATTTAAATAAGCTAAGTTTTCCATTCTCTTTTTCCGTATAAAATGAAGTTATAAAAATACCGTTGTGTTCGTTGTATTACCAATCGCCGCTGGCACCACCGCCACCAGAGCTACCGCCACCGCTGCTATTGTCAGATAAACTACCAATGCCAAATGCTATAAAAATGTTCTGACAAGCCCACCCAAAATCCAGTTAACGAACACAGCAATTATCGCAACGCCAGCAAAGTGTGAGAAAAAATGTAGCAGCAACCCACTTGCTAGGTAATCTGGCTCGCCATCGAGATAGAAATAAGTATAACCCCAAAAAACCATTAAGCTATCGATGAAGAGTAACTTGCAAATTAAACGCGGTATGCCACCCTTGCGTGTTATCATAACTGCCAGCAAGAAAATGACCGACAAAAAGCCCGCCGCAATCACCGCTGGCAATAGATCGGTTGGCTGGAGCAGATGTTCATAGTTTTGTTGTTTGTCGATGGTATCGGCACTTTGTTGCAAAATACTTTCGATGTCAAAGGTAAAATCATCTCTTCGACTGGCAGCCTTTAGCAAGTTAACTATCCTATAACGTCTGTCGATTGGCAGAAGTTTTTGTAATTTTTTACCCATCTTAACACCGATAAGATATTTCAGCTCTTTATCGTATCTGAGCCTATGGACAGCATCTAATTTACTAATAACAATCAACATATCGCTATCGCGCAACTGCCAGTTCTCAAACAAAGCCGAGGCGTAGGCAATCGGGTTGAGCTTGCCAATAGAGCCTTGACTGAGAATGGCAATTTTGGTATTTTTTGCCGCGTCTAAATTACCCAAGAATTGGTTGATTCTCACCGTTTCCGCTGGCTCAAGTAAGTTGAGCTCATCGGTAAAATAATTTTTATAGTCGGGGAATGTCATATCCTCAGGCACTTGTGAAAATAGTGCGTATTGCTGTGCTGAGCCTAAAATATTGGCTATTTCCTGCGTTGCCAATTTAATTCCCACACCGTAGTTTTGGGCTTTAAAAGCCGGCGTGAGAATATCATCAACAATCAGTTTAGACTTGGCATCGGTCAGTTCGCCCTCTAAGCCGTAGCCGACTTCGATACGCATTTTGTGGTCGTCTATAGCGAATAACAGCAACACGCCGTTATCTTTGTCTTTTTGACCTAAGCCCCAGTGGCGAAGCAAGGCCGTGGCGTATGCTTCCACCGTTTCTCCGCCTAAGCTGTGAATGGTCGCCACCACGATTTGGTCGCTGGTGGCTTGCTCGTGTACCGTGAGAAAATCGGCAATCTCCTGTTGCGTTTGCGCATCTAATACGCGTGCTGTGTCAACGACGTGCCCCGTTAATTTAGGAAAGTTGCTGGCATCGGGCGTTGCCCACACGTTTTGTATCAATAATAGCTGAATGGCTATAAAGAAATAGCCGATAACGGTCAATAATCGTTTTAAGTATCGCATAATTGCCTCCGTTGTTAGGTTTTTCCCTTTCACCCAGCCACTGGCCAGTAGTTGGGCAAAAGAGGGAAATATTATACCAATTCCGAAAAATAACCCATCAAAGCAGGTGGGCGAAGACAGTAATTAACTATGGCAAGCGAGTCTAACGAAGATTAGGTTATTTTGCAGGTTTGGTGTTAGGGCGTTGTCCTCAATTTGAATCTAGATACTGTTGATACTAAAAATTGCTGCTAGCGCTAGGTTTAGATTGAGGACACGCCCTAAAACTCAACCTTCGGTGCTTGTTGTTCTTGTTCACTGACGCTAAAGGTCTCGCGTACTTTGGCATCGGGATACAAGATGCGGGCAACTATCACGCCAGGGAAGGTTCGCAGCTCGGTGTTATAAGCTCTGGTGGCGGCAATGTAGTCGCGTCTCGCCACGGCGATGCGGTTTTCTGTTCCTTCTAATTGCGATTGTAGGGTCAAGAAATTTTTATTGGCTTTTAAGTCGGGATAGCTTTCTGCCACCGCCATAAGACGTCCTAACGATGAAGACAACTGTTGTTGCACAGCAAGGTATTTTTTCATCGCTTCTGGGTCATTTAAAATGCTTGCATCCACCTTCATTTTGCCAACTTGCGCGCGCGCTTGTGTGACTTGATTCAGGGTTTCATTCTCGTGGGCAGCGGAGCCTTTGACAGTTGCCACCAAGGTAGGCACTAAATCAGCGCGGCGTTTGTACTGGTTTTGCACTTGCGACCACTGGGCTTTGACTGTTTCGTCTAAGCTTGGCACGCTGTTGATGTGAGTGCCAAACAAAATGCCTACGCCGATGATGAAAAGAAGGATAAGGACGACTAATGTACGGAAGATAAGTTTCATTTTTTTCTCCTAGGTTAATAAAACAAATAAAATAGTTGATAAGTAAGGGCTGATAACAGCCCTAAGAGTTAACAATTCAATTTATTCTCAAATAAATATGACAAAGACTTAGAAATGAAAATTGTTAGTAATCGGTTCTAATGGTAAGTGAAAACAACTATAAAAACAAGGGGGATATAAATTTCCTTGTGTTGTGTGTTTCTCAGTATGCCTTATTGATTTGAAAGGCAAAATCGTCACGCTACAACGTTTATTTATATTGAAAGTTTATGGTTAAGGAGTGCTGTTTTTATGCTTAAGCTAATCCTCCAACAAATCCCGCGCAATGCGATAGTCGGGGTCTTCCAGTTTGTCGATATCCACATAGCCTTTGGCTTTGGTCAGCAACTCGCGGCAATCAGCACTTAAGTGGCGGATGTGTAGCTCCTTACCGCGGCGTTCATAGCGCGTCGCCAGTGCATCAATGGCTTCAATTCCCGAATGATCTACTACGCGCGCATTGACAAAATCGATAATCACGCGGTCGGGGTCGTCTTTGGGCGTAAATTGGTCGGAAAAGTATTTGACTGAGCCAAAGAATAGCGCACCTTGAGGCGTATACACTTTCGTACCATCATCGGGATAGTCGCGCAGTACAATCATCTGTTTGGCGTGTTGCCAAGCAAAAATCAGCGCTGACATAATCACCCCAATAATGACGGCAATCGCCAAATCGGCGTATACCGTAATCACCATCACCGTGACGGTGACAATAAGGTCGCTGGTAGGGACTTTGCCAAATAAGCGCAAGCTCGCCCATTCAAATGTGCCAATCACGACCATAAACATTACGCCAATCAGGACGGCAATGGGAATGCGCTCAATCAGCGGCGCGGCAAATAAAATAAAGAGTAGCAAAAATACCGCGGCAGCGATGCCCGATAAACGCGTGCGCCCACCCGAGTTAATGTTAATCATCGATTGGCCAATCATGGCACAGCCGCCCATGCCGCCAAACAGCCCCGTAACGATGTTGGCAACGCCTTGACCGATACATTCTTGGTTACTTTTGCCTTGGGTTTCGGTGAGCTCGTCAATCAAGGTCAGCGTTAACAGCGATTCAATTAAGCCAATGGCCGCCAAAATAAAGGCATACGGGACGATAAGCTTAAGCGTTGCCCAGCCCGTATCAATGGCGGGAATGCTGAAATCGGGCAATCCCGCGGCCATGGTTGCTTCGGGGTTACCTGTCATATTGACTAAAACGTCTTTGACGGTAAGGGTGTCGAGTTGAAAGATAATTACCACCAACGACAAAATGACAATGGCCGCCAGCGTCGAAGGTACCATGCGCGTCAACTTAGGTAACAGTTGAATAATCAGCATGGTGGCAATGACCAAAGCAATCATAATATAGAGTGGTGCGCCCGTCATCCACACTAAATTTCCCGCGGTATCGGGGACTTTGAATTGTTTAAACTGTGCCAAGCCAATGACTATCGCCAAGCCGTTAACAAAGCCTAACATCACGGGGTGGGGCACCATGCGAATGAATTTACCGAGGCGGAATACCCCTGCTAGCACCTGAATCACACCCATTAAAATCACGGTGGCGAACAAGACGACTAAACCATAATTTTGCACGGGCTGGCTGAACTGCTGACCGATGGCATTGCCTTCGCTCACGAGATGCACCATAACCACCGCCAGCGCACCCGTCGCGCCTGATATCATCCCTGGTCGCCCGCCGATGGCCGCGGTAATCAAGCCGACGATACAAGCGGCGTAGAGTCCTGCAATCGGCGGGACATCGGCGGCAATGGCGAAGGCAATAGCTTCGGGAACCAGTGCCAACGCGACCGTCAATCCCGACAGAATATCGAATTTTGCCGTCGCGCCACTATTTTTATAAATCAATTTGAACATGTTATTTTCAATAAGTTGGAAAAGAGAAAGGGAATTTAAGAAATTGAATGATAGAAAGAAATATCCTTAAAGCACAAAAAAACCAAAAACCGCCTAGCAGCTTTTGGTTTTTTTGCACTTGACCTGCCACGCTTAGGGCAGCAGCCATGGAAATAACTAACGCATTCTTTTGCGCGTCATTTTTCTGGTGTCAGGCCCCATTGGCAACTTAAAGTCATAACTCGCTAAAATGCGGTTGTCACTGGCGCGCACTAAGCGTGTGCTCACATAAACATGGTTAACTGCCGCCGTGTAAGTTCCCAGCAAAACCGCGACTGCCGCGTGTTCTTTAGAAATTTTCAGAATATCGCGTGACAACATGAACTCACCCCCCTTGCGACGTACAGCAACATCACGGCGAGCACGCAAATCAACGATAGGGAAACCCACTTGGACAAGGCGATCACCCATCTGCTCAGAAACCATTAAACCAAAGGCGGAAGTCGTGTCAACATTGGTAATGTCAGCAATGCTCGTGATGAGAATCGGGCGGCGCTCATTTCTTAAATAGATGGCCTGCTCAACCAAGCGATCCGCAGCCTTGTGGGTGGCACGTAACATATTTTGGTCACGAACACTCGTCAGACTGTTATTTTGGTTATTACTTCCATTTTCATTAAACACGTCAGGGTTAGAACAAGCACCTAGTGCCAGTGCTGACATTGCTACGAGTAAATATTTTTTCATCCTTAGTCACTCCAGATTTAAATGTGGGATTCGATCTACTCCTACACAAAATGAGAATAGGAGAATTGTTAAAAAAATTAAATTTTGGATAAGATAGCATAAGTCTCTGAAATAAGAAAGTCCCCAACTTAATTTTTTGGCAAATCCCCGCCAGCGTTACAGCCATATTGTTTGAACAGCACACAAACAGCGCTACTGCGATGCCGACTGACACCTTGAACGGGGACTCATCACGACACGTCATTTAATGCTTACAATGGCGCTAGACGTGTCTGTAAGTTATTTCGCTGACTGTAGCTGTATTTGCTGGGCATCACGCTGTGCCAATAGGCGTTTTTGATAGCGCGATTGGGCAATAACCATCACTAGCAACACACCGATAACAAAATAAAAAGTCGTTTTGGTCATGGCGTGGACTTCTTTGCCAAAAATCGTCAAATGCGCCAAGTGTCCGCCCTCAGTCACCAGCATCACCCCAACGATAAACAACACAAATAAACCGAGAATTTCATACATGCGGTTTTTGGCCAAAAAGGCGGAAACCCCATCGGCTAGGACGATCATCAGTATGCCCCCCACTAAAATAGCCGATGCCATGACAATGAAGGCCACGCTTTTGCCGTGCTCCAGCGCTGCATTTTTAGTAATATCTGAGGTTAACGCCATTGCTGACAAAATCGAGTCAAAAGAAAATACCACGTTCATCAGTACAATCCAGAAAACAACGGCAAATGCCGACTTGGGTTTGCGTTCACCGTGCTCAATTGCGCCCAGCATCATATGCCAGATTTCCTTAACCGCGGTATAGAGGATAAACCCACCACCGAATAAAACCACTACGGCGTGTAAGTTAAAGTGCCCCTCTAAAATGCCCGCCCACGGCAGGGTAAAGAGGTCGTTTTGAAAAGCGTCAATCAAATTCATAATGAGAAAGAGCAGACCAATACGCAAAAAAACAGCGATGCCAATACCCCACTGGCGCACACCGCGCTGTTGGTGCGCGGGCGCTTGTTTGGATTCCAAAGAAATATAGAGCAAGTTGTCAAAGCCCAATACTGCTTGAAGCAGTATCAGCAATAATAGTGAAATAAAATGGTCAATAGAAAAGAGTTCGGAAAGCATAAATAATCCCTTTAGTTATCGTAAAACAAGTGGTCATTATAGCGTAAATGGCTAAAACAAAAAATACCGATACACCATTGGCGCATCGGTATTTTTAACAGTAGATGAATAACCGTTACAACTTGAAGTTACTTACCATCAAATTGTACTTCATCAACCAATTTTAGCGCGGTATCGCCTAGGTCAGCGATTTTGTTCATGCTAACACTATCCACTTTGGGAGCGCCCCAAGAAGCCAATAGCGCGGATGGCTGTACGCCTTCTTTCAAGGGGTACTCATAGTTGAGCTCGGCATACATGGCTTGCGCTTGCTCACCTGTGAGGAAATTGATGAGTTTCAAAGCATTTTCCTTATGCGGTGCATTCTTAGCTAGCAACACGCCAGAGATGTTGGCGTGTGCGCCGCGGTCTTCTTGGTTGGGGAAGATGATATTGACTTTTTGCACCCAATCTCTTTGTTCTACATTAGGTACGTTTTTCTTCAACTTCTTGTCGTATTTGAACAGCATTTTACCCAAGTAGTAGTTGTTCAATACGGCAATGCTACACACGCCTTCGGCGACAGCTTTGACTTGTGCGCGGTCGTTGCCTTGTGGCTTTCTCGCTAGGTTAGCTTTTAAGCCTTCTAGCCATTTTTTAGCTTCCGCTTCGCCGTGGGCAGCAATCATTGAAGCAATCAAAGAAACATTGTATTTGTTTTTACCGCTACGGATACAAATTTGTCCCTTATATTTGGGGTCAGCCAGGCTTTCATAAGTTTTTGGTGCTTGTGAGAGGGGCATTTCCTTAGAAACGGCGAAAACGCGGACGCGTTTGGTCAAACCAACCCACTTCTTATCTTTGGCGATATATTGCGCGGGGATATTTTTCTCAACGGTTTCACTTTCAATAGGCTGGGCAATATCGTGCTTGTAAGCACCTGCCTTGAGCTTAGAAATATCTACCGTGAAAATCAAATCGGCGGGGGAATCTTTACCTTCGGATTTGACGCGTTCAAAAATGCCTTTCTTAGAGAAAACCACATTGGTTTTAATGCCCGTTTCTTCGGTAAACTTAGTTAAGAAGGGCTTGATAAGGAAGGGTTGACGGTAAGAATAAATATTGACAACTTGTTCTTCCGCGCTAACCGCACTGAGTGAAAGTAGTCCAACGGACAAAGCGAATAAGTGTTTCTTCATAGAAATTTCTCTCATAAAATAGTTAAAGTACGAGCGCTAATTATTCTTATTTTACCCTCAAAAAGCAAGTATTTTTTGGCTTTTTGTAGCGGCATAATAAAGTTAGACACCCAAAGAGAGCTAAAAAAACGCGGCGAATGGAGAGAGAAAAACTGACTTTTAAACCTAAAAACAGCCAGCAGTCAACACAAAAAAACCAATAAACCCAATAAACACCGTCAACATGCTTCCCCATCTCTCAGTTTAGCATTATTGTGATGGCGGCCGTGATCGCGCTCAGTTTTGATATCGAGCTTGCGGTAGAACGCCGCCGATAAGTCCGTACCCGTTTGGTTGGCAAGGCACAACAGCACAAACAACACATCGGCCAGCTCTTCGCCTAAGTCTTTATTCTTGTCGCTGTCCTTTTCGCTTTGCTCGCCGTAGCGACGGGCGATAATGCGCGCCACTTCGCCGACTTCTTCAGTGAGCTGTGCCATATTGGTCAGCTCGTTAAAATAGCGCACGCCGTGAGCATTAATCCAGTCATCCACGGCTTGTTGTGCGTTTTCTATGTGCATATTTTCACCTCTATCGGGGGATTATTCGGCGCAACGCGCGTCCACTACCGCGGTTAATTCGTTGACCAGTTGCTTAATTTTTTGCCCTTTATTTTTTAACGATACGCGATTGGCAATCAGGCGCGTGCTAACGGCTAACACTTCATCTAAGGGCTTTAAGCCATTGGCTTTCAGGGTGTTGCCCGTGTCGACTAAATCGACGATACAATCTGCCAAACCCACCATAGGAGCCAACTCCATCGAGCCGTACAGCTTGATAATATCGGCGTGTATGCCCTTGTCAGCAAAGTATTTACGCGCACTTTTTACGTATTTTGTCGCCACCGTTAGGCGTTTTTGCGGTAGCGCGTCAACCTCGTTCATTACCGCGGTCATCAGGCGACAGCGGGCAATGCCCAGGTCGAGCATTTCAAAAATGCCCGTATAGCCGTGTTCAATCAAAGTGTCCTTACCCGAAATCCCCAAATCGGCCGCGCCATACTGCACGTAAGTCGGCGCGTCCGTGGTACGTACAATGAGAAATTTAATATCCTCGCGGCTGGTATCCACCATCAACTTGCGGCTATGAGATAAATCTTCTAAAGGTTCAATGCCAATGCTGGCAAATAGCGGCAAGGTATCTTTGAGAATGCGCCCTTTAGCCAGCGCGATGACTAGGGTATCCTTGCGGTTTGTCATACTGTCGTTCATGCTTTACTTACCCGCGGTTAATCAGCGCTCAAACGCAGGACGTGCGCGCCGAGCTGGTTGAGCTTATCTTCAATTTTTTCATAGCCGCGGTCTAGGTGATAAACGCGGTCAATCACCGTTTCGCCCTTAGCCGCTAAAGCCGCCAATACCAACGAGGCCGAAGCGCGCAAATCAGTCGCCATCACGGGTGCGCCAGCGAGTTGCTTAACGCCTTTAACGGTGGCCGAATGGCCGTTGACGCGAATATCCGCGCCCATGCGTTGCAGCTCGGGCACGTGCATAAAGCGGTTTTCAAAAATGGTTTCCGTCACCGTTGCCACGCCCTCCGCTAAACAGTTGAGCGCCATAAACTGCGCTTGCAAGTCTGTTGGAAAAGCGGGATGAGGGGCGGTGCGCACATCCACGGGTTGTAAATTGCGCCCGCGCATATCTAAACAAATCCAGTCCGCCCCCGTCGTCACTTGCGCCCCTGCTTCGCGCAGTTTGCCCACCGCGGCATCTAAAGTACTGGGGTCAGTCCCCGTAACCGTGACACAACCACCCGTCATGGCGGCAGCCACTAAAAAAGTCGCACTTTCGATGCGATCGGGCATGACGCGGTATTCACAACCGTGCAGTGCTTCTACCCCCGTGATAACGAGGGTGTCTGTGCCTATGCCGGTAATTTTTGCCCCCATTTCATTGAGCAAATGCGCCAAGTCGTCGACTTCTGGCTCACGCGCGGCATTTTCCAACACCGTTTCGCCCTTGGCCAATACCGCGGCCATTAACAAATTTTCCGTGCCCGTGACTGTCACCATATCCATGACTATGCGCGCGCCTGTCAATCCGCCCTCGGGCGCTTTGGCGCAGATGTTGCCATCGGTGATATGAATGTCCGCGCCCATCGCTTCAAAGCCTTTGAGATGTTGCTCAATGGGGCGTGCGCCAATGGCACAGCCACCGGGAAGCGACACGGTGACTTCACCAAAACGCCCCAATAGTGGCCCCATGACCAACACGGAGGCACGCATGGTTTTCACCAAATCGTAAAAGGCTTCAGTATGGGTAATGGGCTCAGCAGTGACCGTCAAAACACCGTCGGCAAAATGCACGCTTGCG